>Ga0136846_1215169_pt1 | contig 26231 bp, 25 predicted proteins | sample HopSoiMetagenom2_FD_96841 | JGI IMG/M metagenome (GOLD analysis project Ga0136846, IMG submission 96841) | Grasslands soil microbial communities from Hopland, California, USA - 2 Assembly 2016 (version 4) | ecosystem: Environmental > Terrestrial > Soil > Grasslands | place: USA: Hopland... | reverse complement strand
TGGGTGTTGCACGGATCGCCGTTGTGGCTGATCGCCGTCGCCTGGATGGCGGCCGGCTTCGGGATGGGAACCGCCTTCCCCGTCATCCCGCTCGCGGTGATGGCCGGTGCGTCGGAGGGCTCGGAAGCGCGCGAGCTGTCACCCACATTGTTGATGGACACGTTCGGGATCGCCGTCGGCGCTGGGGTCGCCGGCGCGGCGATCACGCTCACGAACCACTCGGGAGGGTCACTGGTCAGCGGGCTCACGATCGCGTTCGCGATCGCGGCCGCGGCGGGCGTCATGCTGGCGGTGCTTGCTCCACGGATCGATCGCCGCTAGCGGCGAGCCGCCCGTCGCGCTCCGGGTCCAGCGCGCCGGGCATCAGCGCGAACACGAGCGTCGCCAACGCGCCGATCACGCCCGCCGCGATGAGCACCGCGTCGGCGCCGAACGCCTTCGCCAACGGTCCGACAACGAGAAACGACACGGGCGTGCCGAGGATCGTGATCATCCAGTCCAGCGACGACACGCGCCCGAGCAGCTCCCCCGGCACCAGTCGCTGCATCGCCGTGAACCAGATCACGATCAGCACGGCGATCGACCCTTCCGCGATCAGCGACACGAGCATGGCCTGTGGCACGTTGACTACCAACCCGAAGAACGCCGTCATCCCCATACCGATACCCCAGCTGATGTACATCACGGTGAGCGGCCGCTTCGGCAGACCTCGCTGCGCCATGAAGATCGACGCGAGCACAGAACCGACGCCGCCGGCGCCGAACACCAATGCGAGCTGGAGCTCCGTTCCGGCCATCTGATCGGTGACGACGAACGGCACGAGCGTCTCCCACGGTCCCCACACGGCGAACAGGCTGACCATCCCGCCGAGCAGACCCCAGCGGAGCCATCGGTTCACGCCGACGTAATGGATGCCCTCTCGAACGTCCTGCCACAGGTGCGTCTGTTCGTCTTGATTCGCGAAACGGTCGGCCCGAACGCGCATCATCCAGATCGACACCGCAGAGACGGCGAACGTCAGACCGTCGACGAGGAACGCCCAGCCGGTGCCGGCGGCCGCGACCACCACCGCGCCGATCGTCGGGCCGATCACGAGCCATGCGAGGGGGCGGACCAGCGACCCGATCGAGTTCGCTTCGACGAGATGCTCCTCGGGCACGATCATCGGGATGATCGAGTTGAACGCGGGGCCGAAGATGGCCTGGCCTGCGCCGTACGGAAGGACGAGCGCGACCAGCAGCGGCGGGGTGAGCGCGTCCAGCAGGATCAACGTGCCGATCGCCGTGATCGCGCACAGGCGCAGCAGGTCGCCGATGATCATCAGGTGGCGCCGATCCATCCGGTCGGACAGCGCGCCGGTCGCGAGGAGCAGCAAGACCTGCGGCGCCGACCACGCGAACCCGACGAGCGCGAACGTCGCCGGCGACGCCTGCAGGTCCTTGTAGACGAACCACGCGACCGCGAAGACGTAGATCCCGTCTCCGATCATCGAGACGGTCTGCCCGATCCACAGCAGACGGAAGTCGCGATGTTGCAACGGCCGGAGCACCCCGACGCGCTGATACAGAGGGAGCGACTCGGCCATGGCGTCAGCCTACCGTTGGCGTTCGCTTCGGATGCCAGCGGTTGTGCGGGAGCGATTCAACGATCCCGCGTACGCGCTCGCCTTCGCTCGTCTCGTCACGCACTACTGGTGCCACGACGAGTTCCTCGAAGACGGTGTCTTGCTCCGCAACGCGGGGCGACTATCTGGGATCCCCGGGGTTCTCGTGAATGGCCGGTACGACCTGCAGGCACCCCTCGGCAACGCGCGGACGCTGGCCCGCGCATGGCCGGATGCAGAGCTCGTGGTGGTCGACGGCGAGGGCCACGCCGGGAACGTGCCCGGCATCACCCGCGAACTGGTACGCGCCACCGACCGCTTCGCGAGTCGCTAGACCGGTCGCCCTGTCGGGTGTCGCGCGCCGGGAGGGAGTCGAACCCCCAACCTTCTGATCCGTAGTCAGATGCTCTATCCATTGAGCTACCGGCGCGGGACGGTCATCGTACCGTGCGCCGCCGCGCCGGGTCTCGACGGCCCGAAGCGTCTGCGAGGATGACCGGCTCATGCCGGATCGCCACATCACCGAGCGGACGGCGGACGGACTGATCGACGAGGTGGCTGAGGCGGCGTTCCATGGCTGGGACTTCTCGTGGCTCGAGGGCCGGAGCGACGACCCCAAGACGCCGTGGCGATACCGCGCTCTCTCGGCCGAGGCACTTTCGCGCTCGACCGGGGCGCTCGACATCGACACCGGCGGCGGGGAGGCGCTCGCCGCCCTCGCCCCCTTCAACGGCTCCGTCGTCGCGACCGAGGGCTACCGACCCAACATCCCGATCGCCGGCGCGACGCTTCGAGCCGTCGGCGTCGCGCTCGTCGGCGTCGAGTCGGCGCCCGACAACATCGACCAAGCGACAGCGACGCCCGCCGACACCGCGAGCCACCTCCCCTTCCGCGACGACACGTTCGACCTCGTGCTCGACCGGCACTCCTCTTATTGGGCACACGAGATCGCCCGAGTCCTCGAACCCGGCACCACCTACCTCACGCAGCAACGAGGCGAGGGAGACGCCGAGGTGCTGCGAACGTTCGGCCGACCCGTCACGACAGGACCGACTTCGACCTCGCCTTCGCGGTCAGGCAACTCGAGGACGCCGGCTTCAAGATCGTCCGGACGCAGGAGCAGGACGCCACCGTTCGGTTCTTCGACGTCGGCGCCCTCGTCTACTACCTGCGTGCGATCCCGTGGATCGTGCCGGACTTCGACGTCGATGCGGACCGCGACACGCTCCACCGGATCCACGACACCATCCGGGCCGACGGGTCGTTCGGCGTGGGCAGCTACCGCTTCCTGATCGAGGCCCGGACGATGCCGTGACCCGGTCGTAGGGTGGACGCATGACCACGAAACTGCAGCCGGGTGACGCCGCGCCGCCCTTCGCCCTCACCGATCAACACGGCAAGACCGTCAAGCTCGAGGACTACCGGGGCAGGAAGCTCCTCGTCTACTTCTATCCCGAGGCCGACACGCCCGGCTGCACCACGCAGTCATGCAGTCTGCGCGACCACCGCCAGGAGTTCACCAAGCTCGGCGTCGACGTCGTGGGCATCTCACCCGACGATCCTGCGAAGCAGCTCGCGTTCGACGAGAAGTACGCCCTCGGGTTCCCGCTGCTCGCCGATACGGATCACGCGGTGGCCACGGCGTGGGGCACCTGGGGCGAGAAGACGAACTACGGCAAGACGTACATGGGGATCACGCGCTCCTCGTTCCTCGTCGATGAAGAGGGGACCATCGAGCAAGCCTGGTACCGGGTCAAGCCGGAGAACACGGTTCCCAAAGCGCAGGAAGCCCTCGCTGCCTGAACCGCGCTACGAGAACTCTCTGAACAGCCGCCTCTCGATGTCGCTGAACGACTCCCAGCGCTTGCCGCCGCAGTAGGAGTTCGTCAAGGACACCACGCCAACACGCCGGTCGGGCCTGAAGAACATCCGCGTGCTGACGCCGTAGTCGCCGCCGGTGTGCCCCATACGGAAGTAGCCGTTCGGTGAGCCGCCGTACCAGATCAGGCCTTGGTGCCAGCCGACAACCCGCGGGATCTGGTTGCGGCGGATCTCTTGCACAGTGCTCCGCGACAGCACCCGCTTGCCCCGGATCTTGCCGACGTTCATGAACGCGCCGAGCCACGTCGCGAGATGCAGCGCGCTCGTGCGGAACGCGCCGTCCGGGTAGTCCGGGTACCCGTACTGGAAGTACGGCCGGAGGTCACCGGTGTGCCGGTTGTAGTGGTACGGCATCGCCAGGTTGTCGGTCCCACTCAGGTCGGCCAGCCGATACCCCGACTCCGTCATGCCGAGCGGCTTGGCGACGCGCTCCCGGCACAGCGTGTCGAAGTCGACGCCGCTGATGCATCCCGCGACAGAGGCGGCCAGCGCCACCGCCAGATTCGAGTACGCGTACTCGGTCCCCGGCTTCCGTTTGTAGAAGTTCCCGCCCTCGCGGTACTCCTTCGCGCCCGGCGTGAGATACGAGCGCATGAACCGGCCGAGCGGGATCGGAGAGTCGCCGTGGAAGTACAAGCTCGGCTGCGCCATGGGCGTGCCCCACACGGTATAGCGGTCGCGGATCGCCGATGTGTGCGTCAGCAGCTGCCGCATCGTGATCGGCACGTGCCGTGCTTCGGGGATGTGCACCTCGAACGGGAGATACCGGTTGATGTTGGCGTCGAGATCGAGCCTTCCGTCTTCGACGAGGGTCATGATGCCGGCGCACGTGATCGTCTTGGAGACCGACGCCAGCATGTACTGCGTGGTCGGCTCGGCGCGGATCTTGCGCTCGATGTTGGCCCAGCCCGTCGCCATCGACCAGACGATCTGTTCGCCCTTGACCACGGCGAACGTCGCGCCAGGCGTGCCGATCGCCCGCACCCGTTCGCGGATGAACGACTCGAGATCGGACGCGCTTGCGGAGCGAAGGAAGGTGAACGGCGCGACTGCAGCGGCAGCTCCGAGCGCGGCACGCGTCACGAAGTCCCGGCGGCTCAGGCCACGTTCGTGTCTCAGACCGGCGAAGTCGGCGTCGGGTGGAGACCCCGACGGTCGCTCCCCTGCGCCACCTCGTTCAACGAGTTGCGGGTTCCGAGGGGTCATGGCGTTCGCGGACAGTAGACGGCTGTGTCTTCCGGATGCAAGACGCGATCGGACCGCAACTTCGTCGTGTCCTTTTGGCAACAGGCTCGACCTACCATCGCCGGCATGCGGCCCACGTTCATCCAGGCGCGGCTGCAGCCGCCGCCGGCCTCGAGCGCACTCAAGCCGTATCTCGAGCCGACCGATCCCGATCGGCTCGGCAGGGAAGATGCCGCCTACCTCGCCGCTCTCCTCGGTCTCGTCTCGGTGATGGCGCTGGCGGCGTCGTTCATCTGGGCCCACCACTGGGGACCGCTCGCGTACACGATCGTCGGGTTCTGGGGGATCACGACGAGTGCCGCCCTCATCCTCGCGGTGATGGCCTTCCGCGGTCGTTCACCGGCGCGCGGGCTCACCATCGTGGCGTTGGCATGCGTCTCGGTGTCGGTGCTCACGATCGGTTTCACGGGCGCGGCGTTCGCTGCCGGCTACGACCCAACGGGACTCTGCGGCGGCGGCTAAGGTGTCGTGCGGATGCAGGCCGAGGAACGAACGTTCGAGATCACGAAGCTCGTCGCCGCACCGATCGACGTCGTGTTTCTCGCGTTCACCGAGCCGGACCAGCTCGCCCGCTGGTGGGGTCCGGAGGGCTTCGCCGTCAGCGACGTGACGTCGGATGCGCGGCCAGGCGGTGACTTCCGGCTCGTCATGACCGGCCCCGACGGCGGCCCCGGTCAACCCGTCGAAGGCACGTATCGGGAGGTGAACCCGCCGTCGCGCCTCGTGGCCGAGATCTCCGCACTGGCGCCCGATGGCTCGCCGCTCGTCACCGCCGCCCTGACGATCGAGCTCACGCAGCAGAGCAGCGGTACGGAGATCCATCTGTCGGGACACGGGCAGGCGTTCACTCCCACCGCCGCCCGCGAGATGCTCGCCGGCATGCGGGAGGGCTGGACCTCCAGTCTGATCAGCCTGGAGCGGTTCCTCGAACAGTCGCAGGGTTCGACGCTCAAAGCGCGTCACGAAACCGCCTGATCCCGTCGCGGCGAAAGCTCGCATCGAGAGGGTTCACGACGGCCCTTCCACGGCATCCGAAAGTCGCCACGAGAGCTGTCACGTCGGCGTCCTCGCGGCGCACAGTTGCCCTTGTCGGGTAGCCCGTTACCTGCACCTTCTGCAGCCGCCCGTTTTCCTACAACAGCCACACGGACCCGGCGCCATCGAACGATGCGACAACGAATCCCCTAACCAGCGGAGACGCCGGGATTCGAACCCGGGAGAGAGCTCAACACCCCCTAACCGCTTAGCAGGCGGCTCCTTTCGGCCACTCAGGCACGTCTCCGTCGCCGAGTCTACCGTCGCCGTTCAGGCCGCCAGCCGCGGATCACTCCTTGACGACATACACGATGTCGGCCGCCTTTGGAGCGCGCCGTTCGGCGTTCAGCACGGCACCAGGTCGGCCGACTAGCATCGGTGCATGCTCGTGCAACGGGCAGCGACGTGGTCCTTCGTCATGACCTCGCTCGTGTGCGCCCTGCTGTCGGGCTGCACCGGCGACGGCGACAGCGGCGCCGCGCCGACATCGACGGTCTCGGAGACGCCGACTCCCACGGAACGACCCTCCCACACGTCGAAGTCGCCGCGCCCTTCCTCCTCTCCGACGGCCGAGAAGATCCCTCGCGTCTTCGATCCCAAGAACTTCGACCCCCAGGGTTCCGATGTGAACCAGTGGGTCCCGATGACGCCGGGCGTTCAGATCGTGCGCAAGGGTGAGGTGACGATCGGCGGGCGACGCGTTCCCCACCTCACGGTGACGACGATCACAGACGTAACGAAGAAGATCGACGGTGTTCGCAGCGTTCTCGTGTTGGACCAAGACATCGACGCGGGACAGGTGAGCGAGCAGGCGGTCGACTATCTCGCCGAGGACATCGGCGGGAACGTCTGGTACCTCGGCTCGTACACCGAGGCGTATTCGGGTGACCAGTTCCTCAATGCCCAAGACGCGTGGCTCGCGGGCGTCGCCGGCGCGAACGCCGGTCTGTGGTTCCCGGGCGACCCTGTGCCGGGCAGCGCACCGTTCATCCAGGTGCAGGTACCCGGCGGTGAGACCTCGTCCGCCCAGATCGCCGAGACCGGCCAGAAGCAGTGCGTGCCGTTCGATTGCTTCAAGGACGTGATCGTCGTGCTCGAAGGAGGATCGGAGCACAAGTACTGGGCGCCCGGCGTCGGACAGATCCTCACCGAGCCGCTGTCCGGCGAAGCCCAGGAGACCGAGGAGCTGATCAACGTGAAGGAGCTCAGCCCCAGCGCGCTTGCCGAGCTCAGCGCCGAGGTGCTCAAGCTGGATCACCACGCGGCGTCGACGGTGCCAAGCGTCTTCGCGCGATCGAACCCGGCCGTTCGCGAGCGTTGACCGCGAACGCCGTGACACCCGGGCCCCTCGTTCACCTCGACGGCGTCTCCAAGGCGTTCGGCGAGCGGAGGATCCTTCGGGACGTGGACCTCGAGCTGCGGCCAGGTGAGGTGACTAGCCTCGTCGGCGCATCCGGCAGCGGGAAGTCGACGCTCGTCTCGTTGCTGGCCGGTCTGTCGGCGCCAGACGAGGGCCATGTGGTCTTCGACGGCGCTCGGATCGACGAGCTGAACGACGCCGCTCGGGCGCATCTCCGGGCCGAGCGGATCGGGGTCGTCCTCCAAAGCGGGAACCTGATCCCGTTCCTGACCGCGGCCGAGAACGTCGAGCTGGCGACCCGCTTCGGCCAGGGAGACGGCGCCCGAGCCCGAGACGCGCTGTCCGACCTGAGCGTCGGCGACCGTGCTGATCACCTTCCTCGACGCATGTCGGGTGGCCAGGCGCAGCGGGTCACGATCGCGGTCGCGCTCGCCAACGACCCCGATCTGCTGCTCGCCGACGAGATCACCGGCCAACTCGATACGCAAACGGCCGGCCAGGTGATGGCCGCGATCGCCGATGCCGGCGCCCGCCGTGAACGCACGGTGTTGTTCGTGACGCACGACCACGACATCGCAGGACGAGCCGACCGGCGCCTCGTGCTCGAGAACGGCCGGGTGCGCCAGCGATGAGCGGCGCCGCCGTCGAGCTCGTCGACGTCCGCAAGCGCTACGTCGCGCACGGCGGAACGATCGACGCCGTCGCGGGAGTGAGCCTCCGCATCGATCCCGGCGACCGGGTCGCGATCACCGGCCCGAGCGGATGCGGCAAGTCGACCCTTCTCGGCCTCATCGCAGGACTCGACACGCCGACGAGCGGGCGCGTCGCGATCGATTCGCTCGAAGTCTCATCGATGTCCGACGAGGACCGCGCAAGGTTGCGCCGCCGCGAGCTCGGTCTCGTTTTCCAATCCGACCACCTCTTGCCGTTCCTGACCGCGACCGAGAACGTCAGCGCGCAGCTCGCGCTCGGCGACGCGACTGGCGAACATACGGGAAGCGTCGAGCTCCTCACGTCGTTCGCCCTGGTCGACGAGCTCGACCGGCTCCCCGACGAGCTCTCGGGCGGCCAACGGCAACGCGTCGCGGTCGCTCGCTCTCTCGTTCACCGTCCGCGATTGGTCGTCGCGGACGAGCCAACCGGCTCGCTCGACCCCGCGAACGCGCAAGCGGTGGTCGACCTCCTGCTCGAGGCGCAACGCGAGACGGGCGCCACCCTCGTGCTCGTGACGCACGAGGTCGCGGTGGCCGACCGACTCGACCGCGTCGTTTCGATGGCCGACGGCCGGCTCGTCACGGATGCACAGGGGTAGCCCATGATCCGGTACGCGTGGCGCGACCTTCTCCGGAATCCGAGACGGACGCTCGCGTCGATGGTCGGCGTGCTGCTCGGCGTGGGCTTGTTCTCCGCGATCCTGTTCTTCATCGACGGGTCGTCGGCGACCATGACGGACCGCGCGATCGCGCCCGTGACCTTGGATCTACAACGGATCGTGACCGCGGAACCCAACGACCTCACCCTGACCGAGCGCGTGACGCCGGCCGGCGCCTTGGCTGCGGGGGATCGTGCGACGGTCGAGATCACCGCGACCAACGGCGGCGGCGCACCGGCCAACGAGGTGGTGATCCGTGACGAGCCGCCGAGGCCCCTCCGTTACGTGCACGGGTCTACGACGATGAACGGCAGGCCGATCGCCGACATCGACGGCGACAGCCCGCTGTCACACGGGATCGCCGGCTTCGGCATGAACGTCGGTCGAGTGCCGCCGAGCTCTTCGGTGACGATCGCCTACGACGTGGAGGCGGCGGCTGCGGTGACGGACACGGGTGCGCTCCCGATGCGAGCGAGCATCTCGAGCCGCGAGAACCAACTACCGATCTCGGCGAACGCAGGGCCTGTGCTGAGTCTCGACGAACTGCTCGGCCGGATCGCCGCGATCCCCGGCGTCGCGGCCGCCGATGGCCTCGCCACCGTGGACCTCGCGCCACGGACCCTGACCACCGACGGCCACACCGTCGCAGGTCCCGTACGGGTGTTCGCGTTCGACCAGGCGTACCTCGACCACTACCCGTCCATCCGCGTCGTCGAGGGCGACCTCGACGGATCGGGCGCCTTGCTGAGCGTCGAGGCGGCACGAGCACTCGGCGTCGAGCCCGGCGGCACGGTCAACGTCGCAGTCGCCGGTCGCCGCGAGCCACTGGCTCTCAGGGTGAGCGGCATCGTCGACCTCGCGAACGCCCAGGCGCTCTTTCAGAGCCGGAAGGCCAGCGACCTCGAGGCGTTCCTCTATGTCCCCAACGCGATCGTCGTGACGCCTTCGACGTTCCGTGACGAGATCGCGCCCGCGTTCGAACGGGCTCGCGCGACGATCGGCACCGTCGCGAAGAGCGCACCCGTCATCGAGGCGGACGTCTTGCTTGACCGGGGCCCCCTGCGGGCCGATCCGGCTACCGCGCTCGCGCAGACGAAGGGCGTCACAGCGGCGATCGACACGATCGGACCCGGACAGGGGTACGAGCTCGACAACATCTCGAACGCGTTGGCGGTGGCCAGCGCCGACGCCGCGACAGGCAGACGCATCTTCCTGTTCCTCGGACTGCCCGGCGCACTGCTGGCCGCGTTCCTGGCGGCCTACGGTGCGAGCATCCTGGCCGCCACCGAGCGACGGGAGCACGCGATCCTCCGGCTGCGGGGTGCGAACCGCCGCCAGCTGCGGACGATCGCCTTCACCAAGGCGGCGGTGATCGCGGCGGTCGGCTCCATCGCCGGGGTCGCGCTCGGGCTCGGTTCGGCGGCCGCCGTGGTCGGGATCGACGCGGTGTTCACGGCATCGACTGCCGATCTCGCCACGTCGGCGCTGCTCGGGGTTGTCGTCGGCGTGCTGGTCACCGGGCTCGCGCTGTTCATCCCGGCCTGGCAGGCGGTCCGTCACGACATCGCCGACCAGCGTCGTGCCGTCCCGCGATCGCCGACGCTCGCGTGGCGGCGGATCGGCCTGGACGTCGCCCTGATCGTCGCCGCCGTGGCGATCGAGGTCGCCGCTGTTCGCGGAGGCGCCCTGGAGCCACCGGCCGGATCCGTCTATGCCGGGCTCGCCGTGACGCTTCCGGCGAGTCTGCTGCCGGCGCCGTTGCTGGTGTGGCTCGGCGGCCTGCTCTTGTGCGTCCGGGGACTGCTGGCGGTCGCCGCACGCGCACCTGGTCCCTCGCGAACGCGTTTCGGGTCAGTCGTCCCGGGCCTGGCTGGGCGCAGCGTGCGCCGTCGAGCGGTCGATCTGACGGGCGGCGTCATGGGGCTGGGCCTCGTCGTCGCGTTCGGGACCGGTCTGGCGTTGTTCGCTGGGACGTACGACGCGGCCAAGGCAGCCGACACGACGTTCGCGCTCGGAGCCGATGTTCGGATCACCCCGAGCGTCCTGGCGACCCATCGACCCGGCGCAGCCGAGGCGTCGTCGTTCGTGGTGCCCGGCGTCCGCGCCGTCTCGCCGGTGGTGTTCGACGTCGAGAACGCCGTGCTGATCGGGCCGCACAACCAACAGCGGGAGAACCTTGCGGCGATCGACCCGGGGTCGTTCGCGGGGGTCGCGCCGTTGCCGGACGAAGCGTTCGTCGACGCGACGGCCGACGAGACGATCCGCGCGCTCGGTGACGATCCGCGCGGCGTGCTGATCGACGAGGAGACGGCCGACGATCTGTCCGTCGACGTCGGCGACCGGGTCCAGATCATCCTCGCGCTTGGGACCTCGCGCGAGACGCAGCAGCCGTTCCGGGTAGCGGGTCTTTTCGAGCGCTTCCCCGGGATGCCGGAGGGCGCCAACCTCGTGGTGCGCCTCGATCGGTTCGGCGAGGTGACTGGCATCCGCCCGGTCGACTTCTACCTCGGGCGCGTCGACGACCCGACGACCGCGGGGCTGACGCACGCGGCCGAGGCGCTGTCGGCGGGTCCCGGCGCGGCCACGTCCGTCCAGCTCGAGACGAGCGACACCGCGCTCACCAAAGACGCCTCGAGTCTCACCGCCGTGAACGTCGCCGGCCTCGTCCATCTCGGCACGGTGTACGCCCTCGCGATGAGCGCGACCGCCATCGGGATCTTCGTGTTCGGGTTGCTCCTGCACCGCCGCACCGAATACGTGACGCTCCGGGCGCAGGGACTCCGGTCGCGCGAGCTGCGAACGTTGGTGCTGCTCGAGACGGTCGCGGTGACGGCGTGCGGCACCGTGTCCGGCATGCTGATCGGGGCCGCGACCGCGGCTCTGTCCGTGCGGAGCGTTCGCGGGCTGTTCGTGCTCGATCCGACGCTTACGGTGCGACCGGCGTCCCTGCTAACCCTCGGCGCGGTCGTGATCATCGCCGCGGTGGGCTGTGCGATCGCGGCGGCCGAGGTCCTCCGACGGCTCGACCCCGCCGAGCTCCTACGCGAGGAGTAATAGCCCCGACTCGGCTACGCGGAGACACGACCCGCCGCACGCAGGATCGTGAGCAACCGATCGTGCGGCAGCGCGAACAACGTGTTCCCGTCGCGTCCGACGGTGGTGTGTGCGGCAAGCATCGCGTTGAGGACCGCTTCCTCGGTCGCCTCGATCGTCGCCCTGAAGACCGACGAGATGACCGCCCACGACTCGCTCCCATCGGCGAGCACCCTCGGCGCGTAGGGCTTGCCGTCGAGCGGCACCGCGTTCGCTGTCGAGAACGCGATGAACTGCTCGCCGCTCCCGTTCGACGCGTACGAACCGCCGCGCGACAACCCCATGCCGGCACGCTGTGCGACCCGCCGGAGCTGATGCGGCATCAGCGGCGCGTCGGTCCCCACGATCACGATGCAGGAGCCCTCGCTGTGCTCGATCGGCATCAGGTCGGTGATCTGCTCGCCCACGCGAACGCCGTCGACGAGCAGCCCCGGCCGGTCGCCATGATTGGTCATCACCAGCACGCCGACCGTGTACCCGCCGGCGTCGGATGACAGCACGCGCGACGCGGTGCCGATCCCGCCCTTGAAGTCGAAGCACTGCATCCCGATGCCCGACCCGACGCACCCTTCCTCGACGGGACCGCCGGTCGCCGCGTCGAGCGCTTCGAACACGTCGTCGTCGCGCAACGGACGCTCGAGGACGGCGTTCAAGAACGAGTCGTCGCATTCGGTCACGCAGGGCATGACGGCCTCGGCTGCGGTCACGTCCTTCGTCGCGATCCACGCGACCGACGCGTCGAAGGCCTTCCCGATCTGCTGGGAGCTCGTCAGCACGATGGGGCTCTCGAGGATGCCCCACTCCGCCATCGAGTTGATGCCGATCAGCTCTCCGTAGCCGTTCAGGATGTGGGTGGCGGCGTAGACCGGTTCTGTCCAAGGGGCCGCCTCGCGCGGGAAGACAGTGGTCACGCCCGTCCGGATCGCGTCCGTCGACCCGTCGTCGCCTCGGATCACGCTCCGGTGGCCGACCCGAACCCCGGCCACATCGGTGATGGCGTTGAGGGACCCGGGCTCCCCGCTGCCGATCCGGATCCCCAGGTCGCGCGCACGAGGCTGGGTCGTCACGGCCAGCTACGATACCTGTTCCACCATGGGCATCCTGGGCCTCGGCGTCTCCTTCCGTCGCGCACCCGTCGAGCTGCTGGAGCGGCTCGCGTTCACCGACGACGACCTGACCAAGGCGTACCGGTTCGCGCTGGATCAGCCCGGCATCGAGGAAGCCGTGATCCTGTCAACGTGCAACCGCGTGGAGATCTACGGCGCGGTGGCCACGTACCACGCCGGGTTCCTCGGGCTGAAGCGCGTGCTGAGCGAGACGCGCGGGGTCGGGGCCGACGAGCTGAGTGACCCCCTGTACTCCCATTGGGAGCGCGACGCAGCCGATCACCTGTTCGAGGTGGCAGCGGGGCTCGACTCGATGGTGCTCGGCGAGACGCAGATCCATGCGCAGGTGCGCGAGGCGCTGCGGCGGGCCGCGTCCGAAGGTGGCGCGGGAGCGGCGCTGACCGGCGTGTTCCACGCCGCGTCTCGCGCGGGGCGACGCGTGCGACAGGAGACGTCGCTCGGCGCAGCGCCGGATGCGTTCGTCGCGCTCGGCGCGGACCTCGCGGCCGATGCGCTCGGCGATCTCGGCGGGCGCGATGTGGTCGTGGTCGGTGCCGGTCAGATGGCGGCCCTCGCCGTGAAGCACCTGCACCAGCGGGGAGTCGGGCGTACGCGGATCTTGAACCGGTCGGTCGAGCATGCCCGTTCGCTCGCGATGCGGACGCACGCGGCGCACGGCGACCTCGACCAGCTCCCGGACGCGCTGCCCCAGGCGGACCTCGTCGTGTCGGCGACGGGCGCCGCCGGCCACGTCATCGACGCCGACATGGTCACCGCTGTGATGCAGCGTCGCGACGGTCGGCCGCTCGTCTTCGTCGATCTCGCCGTGCCGCGCGACATCGAGCCCGCCTGTGCGGACATCGAGGGCGTCACGCTGCTCGACATCGCCGCGCTCCGCGACGTCGTCGCCCAACACTCCCCCGAGACGGCGGCCGACATCACGCAGGCCCGGCAGCTCGTCGACGATGAGGTCAGCCGCTGGATCGCCCGCCGGCGCGGCGACGAGCTCGCCCCCGTGATCAAGGCGCTCCGCCGTCACGGTGATGCGGTCGTGCACGCGGAGCTCGACCGGGTGCGCACGCGGCTCGAAGGGCTCGACCCCGCCGAACGCGAAGCCGTCGAGTCGGCCGTCCGGGGCGTCGCCGCCAAGCTGTTGCACGACCCGATCGTCGGCATGAAGGAGCGCATCGACCCCGCGCGCGAGCGCGAGGTCGCGATGTTGCTCGCCCAGCTGCTCGGTCTTTCCGACATCGAACCATCGTGAGCGCGCTCCGGATCGCCACCCGCCGTTCCGACCTCGCGATGGCGCAGGCCGGGATCGTTCGGCTGATGCTGAAGGAACAGGGCCGCGACGCGGTGCTGCTACCGGTCGACACCACCGGCGACCGTGAAGGCGGAACGAACAAGGACCGGTGGATCGACGCGATCGTCGAGCTGCTGAGGACGGGCGAGGCGGACCTCGCGGTGCACTCCGCCAAGGACCTTCCCGCCGACGACCCGGAGGACCTCGTGATCGCAGCCGTGCCCGAACGAGGAGACCCGCGCGACGTGCTCGTGGCCGCCGACGGCGCATACTTCGACGGCGACGGGCCGCGGCGCGGCGCCCGTGTCGGCACCTCGTCCCTGCGCCGCGCCGCGCAGATGCGCGGGGCCTTCCCCGGCGTCGAGCTGGTGGACCTGCACGGCAACGTCCCGACCCGTCTGCGGAAGCTGCAGCACGAAGGCGGCCCCGACATCGCGGTGCTCGCGGCCGCGGGCCTCGATCGGTTGCGGCTCACCCCGCCGGTGGTCAAGCCGTTGCCGGTTGACGTGGTGGTGCCCGCGCCCGGACAGGGAACCCTCGCGATCCAGTGCCGCACCGACGACCGGCCGCTGCGAGCGGCCTTGTCGGTGTTCGAGCACGGCGTGTCGGCTACCACTCTGCGATCCGAGCGCGCGCTCACGCGCGCGCTCGGCGGCGACTGCAACCTGCCGCTCGGCGCCTTCGCACAGGTGCACGGCGACACCGTCCATCTCGCGGCATGTGTCGCGACGCCGGATGGATCCACCATCGTCCGAGCGACCGTCGAGGCGGCGGACGCCGAGCAAGCCGCCAAGGAAGTCGCAGCCGGCCTGCTCGAACGTGGCGCCGGCGAGATCCTGGACGCCGTTCGCGCTCGATGAAGACCCGGCCGCTCGCCGGACGCACCATCCTCGTGACGCGTCCGATCGACCGCTCCGAGCACTTGGTCAACTTACTTGACCAACGCGGTACGAAGGTCATCGCGGCGCCGTCGATCGTGCTGAAGCCGGTCCGAAGCGCCGAGCTCACCCGCGCGCTCCGCGACCTCGCCGCTGGTGGCTTCGCCTGGATCTTGCTCACGTCGCCGGCCACGGTGCGGATGCTCGACGAGCGCCTCGACAGGCCGAAAGATGTTCGAGCCGACGTTGCAGCGATCGGCGAGGGCACCGCCGCGGCCTTCGCGCGTTGGGCGCGCCGCGAGCCGGAACTCCTCCCCCGAACGTTCACCGTCGGCGGGCTTGCGCGCGCGTTCCCACGAGGCGAGGGTCGCGTGTTGTGCGCCCGCGCCGACATCGCCCCCGAGGGCCTCGAGGACGCTTTGGCGAAGAAGGGCTGGAGCCCGACACGGGTCGACGCCTACCGAACGGTTTTTCCCGCGACGCTGCCGAAGGCGGCCCGGGCGGCGCTCTCGGCCGGCGAGATCGACGCCATCACGTTCACCAGCGCGTCGACGGTCCGCGGCTTCCGGCAGGGGCTCGGCGCGACCGAGATCGCGGGCAAGCCCAAGATCGTATGCATCGGTCCGATCACCGCGAAGGAGGCTCGCGCCCACGGGTTCCCCGTGCATGCGGTCGCCGACCCCCACACGACGGACGGCCTGCTCGAGGCCCTCGAACGCGCGCTGACGCACGCTCGCCCGCGCAAACGTTAGGCCCAGGCGTCGCGCAGCGCCCGCACGACATTGCCGCCGGCGAGCATCGCGACCTGCTCGTCCGTGTAGCCGTGCGCAACGAGCCACCGGATCACGTTCGGGAACTCGCTCGGGTTCTCCAGCCCCGCCACGTGCCCGATCTCCACATGCGCCGGCTGTGTCCCGGTGCTGAGGTTCTCCGCGTACCGCCGGTGCAGCTCGACGTGATCGCCGAAGAACGTGTCGGGCCCGAAGCCGACGTGCTCGATCCCCATCAGATCGATGCAGTACTCGGCGTGCGCCATCACCGTCTCCAGTGAATGCGGCTGCCCATGCAACGTCGTGGTGTTGGGCGACGCCTCGATGCCGATCACGCCGCCGGTATCCGCCACTGCCCTCAACAGATCGTCGTCCTTCAGTTTCGTCTCGGAGAACAGCGCCCGCGCGCCCGAGTGAGACAGGAACACCGGCGCCGTCGACGCCTGGCACGTCTGCATCGCGGTCACGTCGCCGCAGTGCGAGACGTCGATCGCCATCCCGATGCGGTTCATCCGGGTCACGGCGCGCCGGCCGAAGTCGGTCAGCCCACCGTCGCCCGGATCGCGTAAGCCGCCGCCGAGCTGGTTCGACTCGCTGTACGTCACGCCCAACATCCGCACGCCGAGCCCGTACAGGATGTCGATCCGGTCGAGCTCGTTCTCGATCGGCGCCGCGCCTTCGATCGACGCGACGAGCGCGATCCTGCCGGTCTCGTGCGCGCGCTCGATGTCCTCGACGCTCGTGCCCAGGAACACGACGGACGAGTGCGCGACGTCGGACAGATGCATCCCGACGTCGTGGATCACGTCGGTCCATTTCCAGCCGCTCGCCGACGTGATCGTGGCGGTTCCGTCCAAGAAGTTCTCGAACACCGCATCGAGACCGCTCGCCGCGAGCCCCTCGAACCCGTACCACTCGCGCCCCTGCCGGATGTAGGCGTCGTTGTCGTCCCAGTCCACCGGCGCGATGCCGGCGTGATCGTGGAGCGACACGCACACGCTGCCGTGGAGCAACCGCTCCGCCCGCGCCTCGTCATCGCCCGACAGGGGCACGATCGTCGGCTCGACCCGCCCGAGCTCGCGCACGAGGTTGAACGCGACGTAGTCCTCCCCCTCGACCAGATAGGAGAACGACCGGTAGCCATCGTGGCGCTTCTTCGGCTCCATCCGAGCGCACCGTAGCAGTGGCGGTACCGTGCAACCTTCGATTGGGCGGAACCGCCCGACGGTTGCATGATGGGGTTCATCGGAAGGAGGCACAGATGAGCTGGAACGCCAACGTGATCGACGAGTTCCGTGCCAACGAGGGCAAGGTGGGCGGCAACTTCGAGGGCCGCGAACTGCTGCTGTTGCACACGAAGGGCCGCAAGACCGGCGAGGAACGCATCAACCCGCTCGCGTACCTCATGGACGGCGACCGATACGTCGTGTTCGCGACCAAGGGCGGCCACGACTTCCATCCGCACTGGATGCTGAACGTCGCCGAGGACCCCGACGTCGAGGTAGAGGTCGGGACCGACCGCTTCAAGGGCCGCGCGGAGGTGCTGTGGGAGGGACCCGAGCGAGACCGGCTCTACGCGATGCAGGTCGCGCAGTGGCCGCAGTTCGGCGACTACGAGAAGAAGGCCAAGCGCACGATCCCGGTCGTGGTGATCACCAAGGTCTGAGCCGCCGGCCGGGCGGGACCGCTACGCTGAGCGCCTGATGGGCTTCCCTGTCGATCGGCCTCGCCGCCTGCGCCGCACGCCGGCGCTGCGCGCGCTCGTGCGCGAGACGGCGCTCGAGCCCGCGGACCTGATCGCGCCGCTGTTCGTCAAGGAGGGCATCCCCGACCGGTTGCCGATCGCGTCGATGCCGGGCCAGTCCCAGCACACCGTCGAGTCGCTCCGCAAGACAGCGGCCGAGATCCGTTCGAAGGGCGTGCTCGCGTTCGTGCTGTTCGGCGTGCCCGAGCACAAGGACGCCGAGGGGTCGGAGGCGTGGAACCCCGCCGGGATCACGCAGCAGGCGATCCGAGCGCTCCGCGACGACTTCGGCGACGACGCGGTGATCATCACCGACCTCTGCCTCGACGAGTACACCGACCACGGCCATTGCGGCGTGGTCACGCCCGACGGCGCGGTGGATAACGACGCGACGCTGCGGCTGTACGCGCGGATCGCCGAGGCCCAGGCGGCGGCAGGCGCCCACATCGTTGCGCCGAGCGGGATGATGGACGGTCAGGTCGGTGTGATCCGCGCGGCGCTCGACGCCGCCGGGGCGACCGACGTCGCGATCATGGCCTACGCCGCGAAGTTCGCGAGCGCCTTGTACGGCCCGTTCCGCGAGGCGGCAGAGGGCGCGCCGAAGTTCGGCGACCGCACCGGCTACCAGGAGGATCCGGCGAACGCCGCAGAGGCGCTGCGCGAGATCCGGACGGATCTGGACGAGGGTGCGGACATCGTGATGGTGAAGCCCGCGGTTCCCTACCTCGACATCGTGCACGAGGCCGCCGCGCTGCGCGCGGCGCCGGTCGCGGCGTACCACGTGAGCGGCGAGTACGCGATGATCAAGGCCGCGGTCGCCAACGGCTGGCTCGACGAGCGCCGCGTCGTGGTCGAGACGCTGACCTCGATCCGGCGCGCCGGGGCCGACCTCGTCCTGACGTACCACGCGGCCGATGCCGCCGAGTGGCTCCGCTCAGGTTGAAGCGGTGGCGGCCGTCAGACCAAGCACCTCGTAGACCGCGTTCGCCGCGGCGATCGCCGTGATCTCGCCGTGGTCGTATGCCGGCGCGACCTCGACCACGTCGGCACCGACGATCCGGAGCCCCGCGAACGCGCGGAGCGTCGCGAGCAGCTCCCGGCTACTGAGCCCGCCGGCCTCCGGCGTCCCGGTCCCGGGCGCGTGCGCAGGATCCAGCACGTCGACGTCGATCGAGAGATAGACGGGCAGGTCCCCGACCCGTTCGCGGATCTCCCCGGCGATCGAGTCCACCGACCGGCTCAGATAGTCGAACGCCCCGACGATCGTGAAGCCGAACCGCGCGTCGTCGACGAGATCCTGCGGGGTGAACAACGGCCCGCGGATGCCGAGGTGCGCGCAGCGGTCCTGCGCGAGCAGCGCCTCCTCGTGCGCGCGCCGGAACGGCGTCCCGTGCGTATAGGGCGCGCCGAAGTACGTATCCCACGTGTCCAGGTGCGCGTCGAAGTGGATCAGCGCGACACGACCGTGGCGTTCGTTGATGGCTCGAAGCATCGGGAGGGCGACGGTGTGGTCGCCGCCGAGGACGACGGGGATGGCGGCGTCGGCCAGGAGCGACCGCGCGCCCGTTTCGATCTGGACGATCGCCTCGTCGATCGCGAACGGTGTGCAGGCGATGTCGCCCGCGTCCGCGACCTGCTGGTCGGCGAACGGCCGCACGTCGAGCCCGGCGTGGTAGCCGCGCAGCAACCGTGAGCCCGCGCGGATCGCGGCCGGACCGAAGCGGGCACCGGGCCGGTAGGTCGTGCCCGCGTCGAACGGGATCCCGACGACCGCGACATCGCACCGGTCGACCTGGTCGAGCCGCGGCAGGCGCGCGAACGTCGCCGGTCCGGCGAAGCGCGGTACCACCAGTGGATCGACCGGTCCGAGCGGCTGGTCGCCTCCCCCGGTGTGGTCCACGCTGCCCCCTTCGATCCGTCGCCCGTGCGGTCGCGGGCACGCTACCCCCGCGCCGGGCCCCGCCGCCACCCTGCTAGCCTCCGCGCGCGAGGGGGGAACGCGCGATGTACATGGTCATCCTGCTGTTCGGGTTCTTCGGGATCGCGATGGGGACGGGCTGGGTCGCGCAGCTGCTCACCGGCCGGCGATCGGGCCGCATGGATTGGACGCAGGCGTTCTGGGTCGGCGTGGCAGCGATGGGCATCGCGTGGCTCGTCGGCTGGCTGCTCGATCGCAAGATCGGGACGACGTTCGGCGTCGCCGGGTTCATCGCGGCGATCGCGGCCGCCTTCGTGATCCAGCTGGTCCTCAACGCTCGCCAGGCCGAGGTTCGCGCCGAGGAGCACGACCGGGAGAAGGACCTCACACCCGAGGGACTACCGGGCCACCATCAACCGCAGAAGCACAAGAGCAAGAAGAGGCGCGGGTAGCGACCGCCTCAGGTCGTGCCGCGTGCGCGCGAGGCCGCGTGCCAGTGCGCCGCTCGCCGCTGGAACAACGCGTAGGCGAACGGCCCGGCGAGGATCGGTCCCCAGTACGACACGAGGCGATACGCGAGCGTCGCCAATGTGGCGGCCGGCCCGGGCACCCCGGCGAGCACCAACATCGCGGCAAGCCCCGCCTCGACGAACCCCAGGCCGCCGGGCGTGATCGGGATCATCCCGAGGACCACCGACGCGACGTACGCCAGCAACACGAGCGACGCCGTGGGCCTCGCCCCCGAGGCGACGAGCGCGGCGAGCAAGGCGAGGTAGTCGAACAGCACGTTGCCCGCCGAACGCAAGATCGCCTGCGCCCACTGCTTGCCCAGGGTTGCGCGGACGCCGTCGCGCTCGGCGGTCAGCCGGTCGGCTAGACCGGTCATCTTCGGACGGCGGCGCACCACCATGTTGCGGATGCGCTCGATCGCGTGTGCAACGGCGCCGATCGGCCGGTCCAGGAGCAGCAGCACCGCGCCCCCGCCGACGAGTAGCACGAACAGCGCGACGCCGAGCCAGGCGGCGCGCGACAGTCCACGGTTGACGGCGACCCCCCCGACGATCGCCGGGAGCGCGAGCACCGGCAGGGCGAACAGCGTCGCGACGTTGATCAGCGACGCGGCGGCCAGCCCCGTGCCGATGTGCGTGGCGTCCATGCCGGAACCGACGAGCATCCGGTACTGCATCGCGGCGCCCATCGGGCTCCCGCCCGGCACGACCTTGCTGACCGCGTTCCCCACCACCTGCGCGGTGCCGATCACGAAGTACCGGCTCGACTCGAGGCACAGCCCGATCAGGAACCACATACAGACATAGCTCGCCACCTCGGCGGCGACCATCACGACGAACCACCCCGGCGCGACACGCTTCAGCTCGTTCACCGACCCGAATGTCGCGACCAACGACGGCCAGACGACGTACAGGCCGATCAGAGCGAGGAACAACATGAACACCCGGCCCGGCGTGACGAGCTTGGGTCGCTCGGGAAGGGAGGCCGCGAGGTGCTCGACGCCTTGCGGCGAGCCACCCGGCGGCCGCGGCTGCTGTGGCGGCTGCATCGGTGGAAGCGTCCTCGGCCCCGAAGCCATCGTCAATCACCGACCGGATAGCATCCGGGCTCGTGACCACGAACCATGAGCTGTTCGAGCGCGCGCGTGCGGTGATCCCCGGCGGCGTCGACTCCCCGGTGCGCGCGTTCGGATCGGTGGGCGGCACGCCGGTGTTCGCCGCACGCGGCCAGGGCGCGTGGGTCGAGGACGCGGCCGGCGCACGCTACGTGGACCTCGTGCAGTCTTGGGGCGCGCTCCTGTTCGGACACGCACATCCGGCGATCGTCGAGGCGGCGGCTGCTGCGGCGGCCCGGGGCACGAGCTTCGGGATGCCGACCGAGGCCGAGGTCGAGCTCGCGAGCCGGATCGTCGAGGCGATCGCGAGCGTGGACGAGGTCCGGCTGGTGTCGTCCGGGACCGAGGCGGCGATGTCGGCGGTGCGGTTGGCGCGTGGGACGACCGGGCGCGACCTGTTGGTCAAGTTCGACGGGTGTTACCACGGCCATGCCGACGCGTTGCTGGCGAAGGGCGCCGGGAGCGGACTCGCGACGCTCGGGCTGCCGGGTTCGCCGGGGGTCACCGACGGCGCGGCGCACGACACGTTGACCGCGCCGTACAACGACGCCGATGCGGTGGCGGCGTTGTTCGAGGCGCGCGGTGACGAGATCGCCGCGGTGATCGTCGAGCCGATCGCGGCGAACATGGGCGTCGTGCCGCCGGGCGAGCCGTTCCTCGGGCGGCTCCGGGAACTTTGCACCACACACGGTGCGCTGTTGATCTTCGACGAGGTGATCACGGGCTTTCGCCGCGCGTACGCCGGCGCGCAATCCGTGTTCGACGTGACGCCCGATCTGACCGTGCTCGGCAAGGTGATGGGCGGCGGGTTCCCGTGTGCGGCGTTCGGCGGCCGGCGAGATCTGATGGAACAGCTCGCCCCGGTCGGCCCGGTGTATCAGGCCGGCACGCTGAGTGGGAACCCGGTCGCGGTCGCCGCGGGGATCGCCGCACTGGACCTCGCGCGGACCACCGACCCATATCCCGCGCTCGAGCGCGCGGCCGACACGTTGGTCGACGGGCTCGGCGCCGCCTTCGCCGCGAAGGGCATCCCCGCGACGATCAACCGGTCGGGGTCGCTGTTCAGCGTGTTCTTCACCGGTGAGCCCGTGACCGACTTCGACGGTGCGAAGGGCGCGGACCACGAACGGTACGCGCGGTTCTTCCATCATCTGCTCGACCGCGGCGTCGCGCTCCCGCCGTCCGGGTACGAGCTGTGGACGCTCGGGACGGCCCACGGCGACGCCGAGCTCGAACAGGTGCTCGACGCCGCCGGGACCTTCCCGGGCTAACAACCGAGCCGGCGGCTACGCGGCCGGCTCTGGGACCAACGCCACGCCGTCCTCGTCCTCGAGATCCGGCAAGATCCGGATGGTCTCGATCGGGCGAGAGGCCGCGGGCGGCGGTGTCCAGTAGGGGTCATCGTCGGTGATCCCGAACAGCTCCCACTGACGCATACCAACCCTCCTCACTTGTTTGTCCGCCAAGGACACCCGAGGTATCGGCATCTGCCGCGGCGCGGGCGTATCGGTCCTTCGTCGCGTCCGAATGTGGTTCCAACGACCGGGATCGGCCGATGGACGGCATGCCGGCCGGCCCCGTTGCCGACATGCGCGGCAAGTAGGCTGCAGGCCCGATGGCCGACCCCATCTCGACCGACCCGCTCGAGCGGTTCGAAGCGGCGGTCCGCGTCCGGGTGGGGGCCGACGCCGACGCGTGGCTCGAGGCCGTCCCGGATCTGATCGCCTCCGTCACCGCGACGTGGGACCTCCACGTCACCGCGGTCGCGAACCGGATCGATGCGTATGGATTGTCGATCCCGGCGCGACGCGACAGCGATCGCGTGACCCTCCGGGTCGCGTACCCCGACGCGTTCTTCGCCGATGAGACCACTGCATTGCGTGCATGGGACGGCATGGGGGCGGTGCGCATCCTGGAAGAAGATGAACGCGGCGCGCAACTGCGCACGTCGCCAACGCCCGGCACCGCGTTGTCGCTCGAGCGCAACGAGATGAAAGCGCTGCGCATGGCGGCCGAGACGCTGCGCTCGTTGTGGGTCGAGCCGCCCGACGGCTTGCAGACGCTCGCCGCCGAGGTGCGCGCGTGGGGGTCGTCCATGCCCCAGCGATTCGAGTCGGTCTATCAGCCCTTCGACGAGCAACTGATGCGCGACGCAGAGGTGATGTTCCGGTCGTTCGGGCCGAGCCAGATGGATCCGGTATTGCTGCACGGCGACGTCCGGCTCGACACGTTCCTGCTCGACGGCGAACAGGCCGTGGCGATCGACCCGAAGCCGCTCGTCGGCGAGCCGGCGTTCGACGTCGCGGCCTTGCTGCGCGACGGTCCTGGCGAGCTGGTCCGGGACCCCGGTGCGGGGCGCCAGAAACTGCAGGGCCGGCTGGACCAGCTGACCGATCTGCTGGACGTACGCGCGAGCCGGGTCCGCGGCTGGGCGTTCGCGGTCGCGATCGATACGGGGCTGTACGCCTACGAGACCGGCGACGCCGACGGCGGCGACCTGATGATCGAGATCGCGAAGCTGTGTCAGTCGCTGAGCGCCTGAGTGCGGTCGACGGCTCGGCCGCGGCGGCGTGAACGCGGAACGGTCAACCGGTGAGCGGGAACCTGCCGAGGCGGCGCTCGGTGCCGTCGCCGAACGCCACGAGCTCCGCTTCGTACGCCGTCGACGTCGAGCCGGCGGTGTCTTGGTGACGGAGCCACGTGTGGAGCGGTTCCCAGATGGCCTGGTCGGGCTGTGCTCGGAGATAGCACAGCGAGAGATGGCCCTTCCAGTTGTCCGCACCGACGTGGTCGGTCGAGCTGGCGGGAAGCTCGGCTTCTGACGCGCGGTCCCAGAGGTCCGTGAGCGCAGCGCGGAAACCGGGGGCCATCTCGAGCAGCGCAACCGGCACGGGGTTGCCGTCGTCCTCTTCGAACGCGTCGAGCCCGGTCGCGCGGAGCTCGATCGGCGCCGTTTCGGCCGCCCAGGCCTGGACGAGCGCGGCGATGGCCGCCTCGTCATCAGACGTCAGCGGCGCCGCGCCCATCCCGAACGCCTTGAGCGTCGCGTGCGGCGCCGCCAGCACGCGAGGCGTCGTGCCGAGCCGGTCGAGGGTGCCGCCGCGCCAGCGTTCGTACCCATCCTCGAGGTCGCCCGCCGGCCGGAGCAGGACGTACGCGCTGCGCGGAAGACCGCGGAGCGTCGCGGGGTCGGTCATGATCGGCGCGTCGGAGGGCTTCGTCCGGTCCTGCACGAGCCACCATTGAACCTTGCCCTCGTGGTTCAGCTCGAGCTCGATCTTCACGAGGCCGTTCGCCGCGATCACGTCGCCGCGCTGCGGCGAATCGACGTCGAGCGACTCCATCGTGAGCGCGCCGTGCCGCGCGACGGCATCGGCCGCCTCCTTCGCTCGACGATCGAACCGATCGTCGAGCGCGACGTTGTCCGCGAACAGATCGCTGGCCGCGTCGTCGTCCCAGTGGTTCGCAAGCTCGACGGCGCGTTCGGCCGCGTGCTGCAGGTTCGTGCTTGCGGCCTCGGGCGGCGGCTTCGGCAACGCGTCGAGGTCGGCGAGCAGCTCGAGCGCCTCCGCACATGCCGCCGCCATGTTGCCGTACCGGACGTTCGAGAGAGCGACAACGCCGATCCGGCGGTCCGGCAGCCACCGCATGTGCGATCCGTAGCCGGGCAGACCGCCGCTGTGCGTGACGATGACGCCGACCCTCGGGTCCAGGCGCATCGACAGACCGATGCCGTAGCCGTACGCGACCGCGCGAGCCGGACCGCTCGGCCGCGTGCGCACGTCGTCGATCGTGTCCATCCGGCGCGGCTGCTGCATCTCGCGGCGCGCCCACCGCGCGAGCGGCCCGTCGTCGGGATCGTCGCGAGGCGGGTACGCATCGCAGAAGAACGTGACCCAACGCGCGAGGTCGTTCACCGTCGACCACAGGCCGCCCATCGGGGCGATCGTCCCGTCGCCGAGCGTCTTCCCTTCGGACTCCCAGGCGCCGTCCACCCAGCGATACGGGTCCGCGACATTGGTCGACTCGGGCCTCGTCCAGGTGGTGTCGCTCATGCCCAGCGGGCCGAGGAGCCGCTCGGTGACGAGCTGCTGCGGCTTCGTGCCGGCCACCCGCTCGATCACGCGGCCGACCAATCCCCAGCCGAGGTTCGAGTACTCGAACCTCGTGCCGGGCGTCCAGGTGAACGACGCGCCTGCGTCGATCAGCGCATCCATGCCTTCGTCTGGAAGGTCGACGTGGCGATCGGCCCAGGGGTCATCCGTCGGGAGACCTGACTCCATCGAGACGAGATGCCGAACGGTGAGCGGCGGGCCGTCGGTCGTCGGGCCGCGCCAGCCGGCGAGCTCCGGCACGTACGTGGCGACCGGTTCGTCGAGACGAACGAGGCCGTCGACGACGAGCGACATCAGCGCGGCGCCGGTGAACGACTTCGTCATCGACGCGATCCGGAAGGCGCTGTCCGCGTCGGGCGGCATCTGCTCGCCGACGCGAAGGGTTCCGATGCCGCGGCTCGTGATGAGCCGACCGTCGTGGATCAGGCCCCACGCGATGGCAGGCGTGTGGTCTGCGAGCGCCCACCGGGCGAAGACGTCATCGAGGTCAGGCTGCGCGTCGAGGAGCTCCATGGTGGTCGGAGCCTATCGACGGAGGGCGCGCTGTCGGCTGGTCGTCGGTCGGGTTGCGCGCTGCGCCGCGCCGCGCCGGCGCCCGCCCGGCGTGCCCTGGGCCGTAGGCGAAACTGAGCGGAATACTCTTGACTTTCGAACAAATGTTCGATAGCCGAAGAGGATCGCTGGCTCGCCTGGCGCTGGACCGACGAGGGCAAACGCCTGTTGCTCGAGGCCGAGATGCCGGCCGCGCAGGGCGCCATCGGACCGAGGCGATCGACCGTCTCGCGAGCGAGATCCCCGCGATGCCCGGCGAGGAACACGCGATGTTGATAGGACGCCGCCGTGTCGATGCGCTCGCGACCGTCTGTGCCTCGGGCGGCGCCACCGCCAATGACGCGACCGTCGTGGTGCACGTGCAGGCCGAGACGCTCGCCGATGACGCGACGAACGCACGGACCGACGAAGGCGGCGTCCTACCGATCGACGTCGCGCGCCGGTTCCTCTGCAACGCGAGGATCCAGACGGTGGTCGAAGCCGCCGACGGGTCGGTCGTAGGTCTCGGTCGCACCGCTCGCGAACCGTCGGCTTGGATGATGCGGCAACTGCGCTATCGCGACTCGGCGAGCACGTTCCCCGGATGCGGGAACCGTCGCTTCACGCAGGCACACCACATCAGATGGTGGTCA
>Ga0136846_1229014_pt1 | contig 26233 bp, 22 predicted proteins | sample HopSoiMetagenom2_FD_96841 | JGI IMG/M metagenome (GOLD analysis project Ga0136846, IMG submission 96841) | Grasslands soil microbial communities from Hopland, California, USA - 2 Assembly 2016 (version 4) | ecosystem: Environmental > Terrestrial > Soil > Grasslands | place: USA: Hopland... | reverse complement strand
AGCTGGGCGGCCAGGCTGATGTGCAAGGTGTGGCCGGCACCTGGAAAGACTTGACCGACAACGTGAACTTCATGGCCGGTAACCTGACCTCCCAGGTGCGTAACATCGCCGACGTGACCAAGGCCGTGGCGGCCGGTGACCTTTCCAAAAAGATCACCGTGGACGTGAAGGGCGAGATTCTCGAACTCAAAAACACCATCAACACCATGGTGGACCAGCTGTCTTCTTTCGCTTCTGAAGTGACCCGTGTGGCGCGAGAGGTGGGCACCGAAGGCAAGCTGGGCGGCCAGGCGGATGTGCAAGGTGTAGCCGGCACCTGGAAGGACTTGACCGACTCGGTGAACTCCATGGGCTCCAACCTGACCGGCCAGGTGCGCAATATTGCCGAGGTGACGACAGCCGTGGCGGCTGGTGACCTTTCCAAGAAGATCACGGTGGACGTGAAGGGCGAGATTCTCGAACTCAAAAACACCATCAACACCATGGTGGACCAGCTGTCTTCCTTCGCCTCGGAGGTGACTCGCGTGGCGCGCGAAGTGGGTACCGAGGGCAAGCTGGGCGGCCAGGCCGATGTGCAAGGCGTTGCCGGTACCTGGAAGGACTTGACTGACTCGGTCAACTCCATGGGTTCCAACCTCACCGGTCAGGTGCGCAACATTGCCGAGGTGACCAAGGCCGTGGCCGCTGGTGACCTGTCCAAAAAGATCACGGTGGACGTGAAGGGGGAAATCCTTGAGCTGAAAGCCACCATCAACACCATGGTGGACCAGTTGCGGTCGTTTGCCTCTGAAGTGACGCGGGTGGCACGTGAGGTAGGTACCGAGGGCAAGCTGGGCGGGCAGGCCGATGTGCAGGGCGTGGCCGGCACCTGGAAGGACTTGACTGACTCGGTCAACTCCATGGGCTCGAATCTGACAGCGCAGGTGCGCAACATTGCCGAGGTGACGACGGCTGTGGCCGCCGGTGATTTGTCCAAGAAGATCACGGTGGACGTGAAGGGCGAGATTCTCGAGCTGAAGAACACCATCAACACCATGGTGGACCAGCTCCGGTCTTTCGCCTCTGAGGTGACACGGGTGGCGCGAGAGGTGGGTACCGAAGGCAAGCTGGGCGGCCAGGCCGATGTGCAAGGCGTGGCCGGCACCTGGAAGGACTTGACCGACTCGGTGAACTCCATGGGCTCCAACCTGACAGCGCAGGTGCGCAACATTGCCGAGGTGACAACGGCTGTGGCCGCCGGTGACCTTTCCAAGAAAATCACGGTGGACGTGAAAGGCGAGATTCTCGAACTCAAAAACACCATCAACACCATGGTGGACCAGCTCCGGTCTTTCGCCTCTGAAGTGACGCGGGTGGCGCGCGAAGTGGGTACCGAAGGCAAGCTGGGCGGCCAGGCCGACGTGCAGGGCGTGGCCGGCACCTGGAAAGATTTGACTGACAACGTGAATTTCATGGCCGGCAACCTGACCTCCCAGGTTCGCAACATCGCCGACGTGACCAAGGCCGTGGCGGCGGGTGACCTTTCCAAAAAGATCACGGTGGACGTGAAGGGCGAAATCCTCGAGCTGAAAGCCACCATCAACACCATGGTGGACCAGCTGCGGTCGTTTGCCTCTGAAGTGACGCGGGTGGCTCGGGAGGTGGGCACTGAAGGCAAGCTGGGCGGCCAGGCTGATGTGCAAGGTGTGGCCGGCACCTGGAAAGACTTGACCGACAACGTGAACTTCATGGCCGGCAACCTGACCAGCCAGGTGCGGGGCATTGCGCGTGTGGTGACGGCCGTGGCCAACGGCGACCTGGAACGCAAGCTGACAGTCGAGGCCAAGGGCGAGATCGCTGCGCTGGCCGACACCATCAACGGCATGACCGACACCCTGGCCACCTTCGCCGACCAGGTGACTTCGGTGGCACGTGAGGTGGGCGTCGAAGGCAAGCTGGGCGGCCAGGCCAAGGTGCCGGGCGCGGCAGGCACCTGGAAAGGCCTGACCGAAAACGTCAACCAGCTGGCGGCTAACCTGACCACCCAGGTGCGCGCGATTGCCGAGGTGGCTACCGCTGTGACGCAGGGCGACTTGACCCGCTCTATCACGGTGGAAGCGCTGGGCGAGGTCGCGGCGCTGAAAGACACGATCAATGAAATGATCCGCAACCTGAAAGACACCACGCAGGTCAATACCGAGCAGGATTGGCTGAAAACCAATCTGGCCAAGTTCAGCCGCATGCTGCAGGGCCAAAAAGACCTGGTGGCTGTGGGCCACCTGATCCTGTCGGAACTGGCCCCGGTGGTGGGAGCCCAGCAGGCCGAGTTCTATGTGCTGAGCTACACGCATGAAAGGCCGCGCCTGCGCCTCATGGCCAGCTATGCCTCTGACGGGCAGGGCGCTTACGGCAAGGAAATCGACCTGGGCCAAGGGCTGGTGGGGCAGTGCGCTTATGACAAGCAAAAGATCCTGCTGACCTCCTCCATGCCGCATGGGCTCAAGATATCTTCGGGCCTCACGGAGATCGCCCCGATGGACATCCTGGTGTTGCCCATCATTTTTGAAGGGCAGGTCAGGGGCGTGGTCGAACTGGCGTCGGTCGAGCGCTTCAACCCGACCCACCAGGCCTTCTTGGACCAACTGACGGAAAGTATCGGCATCGTGATCAACACGATTGAAGCCAATATGCGGACCGAAGACTTGCTGACGCAGTCGCAGTCCCTGGCACAGGAGCTGCAGAGCCGGCAGGAAGAGCTTCAGCAAACCAACGAGGAATTGCAGGAAAAAGCCCATTTGCTGGTCCAGCAGAACGACGAGGTGGAGCGCAAGAACCAGGAGGTCGAGCAGGCCCGGCAGGCCCTGGAAGAAAAGGCCAAGCAGCTCTCGCTCACGTCCAAGTACAAGTCGGAATTTCTGGCCAATATGTCGCATGAGCTGCGCACGCCGCTCAACAGCTTGTTGATCCTGTCCGACCAGCTGTGCAAAAACTCGGAAGGCAACCTGACCAACAAACAGGTCGAGTTTTCCAAAACCATCCACTCTTCAGGCAATGACCTGCTCATGCTGATCAACGACATCCTGGACCTGTCCAAGATCGAATCAGGCACGGTAGTGGTCGATGTCAACGAGCTCCGTCTGTCCGACCTGCAGCAGTATGTCGAGCGCACCTTCCGCCATGTGGCCGAAGCCAAGAACGTGGATTTCCTCATCACCACCGGCCTGCAGCTTCCTGTTTCCATGGTGACGGACGTCAAGCGCCTGCAGCAGATTCTCAAAAACCTGCTGTCCAACGCCTTCAAGTTCACGCACCAGGGCCATGTGGCTTTGTCGATCGAAGAGGTCTTCACCGGCTGGAGCCCGGACAACGAAGAACTCAACCGCGCCCAGCAGGTGCTGGCCTTTTCCGTCACCGACACCGGCATCGGCATTTCGTCCGACAAGCAGCAGATTATTTTTGAAGCCTTTCAGCAGGCCGACGGCTCTACCTCCCGCAAATACGGCGGCACCGGCCTGGGCCTGGCCATCAGCCGCGAACTCTCTCGCCTGCTGGGCGGCGAAATACGGCTGTCAAGCGCGCCGGGTGAGGGCAGCAGTTTTGCGTTGTACCTGCCGCTGACATATTCTTCAGCGCGCGGCTCACGCAAGCCAGGCAGCAGCGCGGAGCAGCGCGTGGAACCGGTTGTTCCCGTCAGCCGGCTGGGTTTCGAAAAGCCGGAAGCCACCTTCGATGACGCTGAACTGTCCCTGGACGCTCACGCGTTCGCCAATGAGGCCGGCGACGACCGGGACACGCTGCAGCCCGGCGACTTCGTGCTGCTGATTGTGGAAAACGACCTGGCCTTTGCCAGTTTCCTGCTCGACGCCGCGCGGGCCAAGGGCTTCAAGGGACTGGTGACCTCGCTGGGCGCCCGCGCGTTGACGCTAGCCGCCGAATTCAAGCCTTCGGCGATCACGCTGGACATGCACCTCCCCGACATGGAAGGCTGGCGCGTGCTGGACCGCATCAAGCAGGATTTCAGCGTCAGGCACATCCCGGTCTGCGTTATTTCCACGGACGACTCCAAAGAGCGCGCCTTTCGCTCCGGCGCCATGGCCTTCATTGAAAAACCCATCCCCTCCAAGGAAGTGCTTGACGGGATGCTGGACCAGTTGCGCAGCTACGTGTCGCGCCCGGTACGGCACGTGCTGATTGCACTGAAGGACGACACCTTGCGCGGCGAGATCGCCGGCTTGCTGAGCCACAGCCATATCCTGCCCTTGGCCGTGCCTTCGCTGGCGGAGGTCAAATCCGGGGATCTTGCCCGTTTCGAGTGTGTCGTCACCGATGAGCCGTCTTTGGCGGATGGCTTTGAGCGGGTGCGCCACGTCTTTCCGGCCTCCGCATTCGGGCCGCTGCCGGTGGTGGTCTGGCGCGAAGGGCTGATTGATGCGCAAAACCAGCGCGCCTGGCAATCCCGTGAGGGCTACCTGTTCCGTGAAGCCCGGTCTGCGCCCCGGGTGCTGGATCTGGCGCTGCATGCGCTGCATGTGAATGAAGCGCGCATGACCGACAGGCAGCGCAATACCCTCAAAAACCTGCATGAGGCCAACAAGTCGCTCGCAGGCAAGAGGGTGTTGATCGTTGACGACGACATGCGCAACATCTTTGCCCTGGCCACCGTGCTGGAAGAAGAGGGCATGGACATCGTCTGGGCGGATAACGGCCATGACGCCATCGCCAAAGTGGCAGCCGACCCGCAGCTGAGCGTGGTGCTGATGGACATCATGATGCCGGTGATGGACGGGCTGGTCACCATGCAGGAAATCCGCAAACTGCCGGCCGGCAAGAGCCTGCCCATGATTGCCGTCACGGCCAAAGCGATGAAGGGAGACCGCGAAAAATGCATTGAGGCCGGCGCGTGGGACTACCTCTCCAAGCCGGTCAACACTGAAAACCTGCTGGCCGTGCTGCGTGCCTGGCTACCGCGATGAGCGCCGTCCTTGTGCCACAGGAGCCGGCGAATATGACCGATACGCCTGGCGTGCCTGCCGCGCCCGATCTGGACCAGGTGAACATCCTGATCGTTGACGACCTGCCCGAAAAGCATCTCGTCATGGCCAGCATCCTGGAGGAACTGGGGCAAAACCTCGTCAGCGCCCGGTCGGGCAGGGAAGCCCTGCGCCTGATTTTGCAGATGGAGTTTGCCGTCATCCTGCTGGACGTGAACATGCCCGACATCGACGGGCTGGAAACCGCCAGCCTGATCCGCCAATACAAAAAAACCGCCCAGACGCCCATCCTGTTCATCACGGCCTACGTCGACGAGGCGCAGGCCTCCAAGGGCTATGCGCTGGGCGCAGTGGATTACATTTCGTCCCCGGTCGTGCCCGGTGTTTTGCGCTCCAAGGTCAAGGTGTTTGTCGACCTGCACCGCATGAACCGCCAGCTGCAGCAGCAGGCCGTTGAGCGCGAGGCCCTGGCGCGCGCCGAAGCGGCCCGCACGGCGGCCGAAGACGCCACGCGGCGTGCCGCCTACCTGTCGGACGCCAGCCAGCGCCTGTCGATGTCCCTGAACATCAATGCCACCGCCCACGCACTGGCAGACATCGCGGTACCCGGGCTGGGCGACATGGCGGCAGTCGCCCTGCTGGACAGCCATGGCGAGCTGCATTGCCGCTGCCTCAAAATTTCGGGCAGCGCGGATCCTTCCGTGGGGCCTGTATTGCTGGAATGCCATCGCGAGCTGAGCGCTCCCATGGCTGCGATAGTCCACAGCACCGTGCGCACGCGGCAAATCAAGTTTCTGCCGGCTATCGATCTGTGCGCGGCGTCCACGGCGTCTACCGCGTCCGCGGAATTCACATCGCCGCCGCCGCAGCCTTCGTGGCCGGAGCTACCGGCCGACCATGAAGAAATGGCGGTCTGCCCGCTGGTTGCCGGCGAGCAGATGCTGGGCGCGCTCATTCTGTTCGGCAAGGCCGGCGGCTTTGCACAGGCCGATGCGGCCCTGCTCAGCGAGGTGGTGGGACGGGCTTCCATCGCCATGGAAAACGCCAGGCTCTACACCCTGGTGCAAGAAGCCGACCGCCGCAAGAACGAGTTCCTCGCCATGCTGGCGCACGAGCTGCGCAACCCGCTGGCGCCTATCCGCAACGCCGTGCACATCATCAACGGCACCGAAGTGGCCGACCCGACGGTGGTCTGGGCGCGGGACGTGATTGCACGGCAGGTCGACCATATGTCCAGGATGGTCGACGACCTGCTGGACGTCTCACGGATTGTCCGCGGCAAGGTGGCGGTGCATATGGAGCCGCTCCTGCTGTCGACCTTGTGCGAGCGCGCCGTAGAAGCCAGCGGCCCGCTGCTGGCCGCGCGGCAGCAGGAGCTGGCGCTGGACATCCCACAAGAGGCGGTGGTTCTGCGCGGTGATTTGGTGCGCCTGTCCCAGGTGCTCTCCAATCTGCTCAACAACGCCTCCAAGTTCACCGACCCGAACGGAAAGATAAGCTTAAGCGCGTCGCTCCAGGGGGATGGGGTGAGCATCACCGTATCAGACAGCGGGCAGGGCATAGAGGCGGAATTCCTGCCGCACGTCTTTGACCTGTTTGCCCAGGGCGACCAGGCGCTGGACCGCGCGCAGGGTGGCCTGGGCATCGGCCTGACGCTGGTCAAGCACTTGGTGGAACTGCATAAGGGCACGGTAGAGGCTTACAGCGAAGGCCGGGGCAAAGGAAGCCGGATCTCGGTTTATTTACCGGCCAGCCTTTCAGACCAGGAAGTGGCCCTTCCCCCCGCCGATGCGCCCAAGACGGCCAGGCCGGTGCGGGCGGCATCCCGCAAAGTCCTTGTCGTTGACGACTTGCCGGCTTCTGCGGACACGCTGAAGGTCTTGCTGGAAATGGAAGGCTTTGCCGTCAGGATTGCCAATGACGGCGCGACGGCATTGGCGATCGCCCAGGAGTTCATTCCTGACGTGCTCATCCTCGACATCGGCTTGCCGGGCATGGACGGCTTTGAAATCGCACGCCAGCTGCGCAGCCGCCCGGAATCAAAAGACGCGTTGCTGATTGCCTTGACCGGCTACGGCGAAGCTGAAAGCCGGCTGCGGTCGCAAGAGGCGGGTTTTGACCACCATGTGGTGAAGCCGGCCGACATCGACTTTCTGCTGTCCCTCGTCTGCCAGCCATTGGATGAGCGGAAGGCTGTGGGAGGCGCGTAGCTGCTGTTTTCGCGCACGCGTTGGGCTTGCGAAGGATCTTGCTTGCTATCAAATAAGTAGCGGCTTGTGCATGCCCTCATTGGGCTAGCGGCCGATTTTATGCATAAATTTCGCAATGCCAAGCTGTGTCACGAGGGTGGCACTTTTTCAACTGGGATAGCAGCGCAGCCGCGAGTTCAGCTTCGCGCTGGGCAAGGAGATCGTCGAAGGGATGTGGAAGATGAGCGGCTACTGAACCAGCAGCACCGGCACATCGACATCCGCTACCACTCGCTGGGCGACGCTGCCGAGCAGGGCGCGGCCGAACAGGCCGTGGCCGTGGGTTCCGAGCACCAGCATGTGCACCTTTTCGCGTTTCGCGGCCTGCACGATTTGTGTGGCCGGTGTGCCGGCGACCCAGGAGGCCCGGTACTGCACGCCGTGGCGCTTGAGAAAGCGCTCGATCGGCAGCAGCACTTTCTCGGCCTCTTCCTGGTGCCAGGCGCGCACGGTGGCGGCGCCCAGCATGGTCCTGACGCGTGGGGTAACCGCCGGCTGCACGTTGAGCACGATGAGTTCCGCATCGGGCCCCATCAGGGTTTCATGGGTGGCCAGGAAGGCGAGGGCCTTCTTGGTGAATTTGCTGCCGTCAACGGCCAGAAGGACTCTCATGGTGTTCTCCGGAATTCGTTTGCCAGGGTGGGTTCAGCGCAGGACCAGGACGGGAATGCTGCTGTGCGTCAGCACTTGCTGGGTCTCGCTTCCGAGAAGGATGCGCGAGAGGCCCTTGCGGCCATGCGAGGCCATGACGATGAGGTCGCACTTGTTCTTTTTGGCCGCGGCCAGGATGGCGGTGGCGACGAGGTCGGATTTGGCTATCACTGCCTTGGCCTTGACACCTGCGGCCTCTGCGGACTTCTGCACGGCATCGGCAATGGCCTGGCCTTTGTCGGCCCACTCTTTTTCGATGCGCCCGACGTCCTGTGGCGAAATGGTGGCACCACCCTCGAAGTAGCTCATCGGGTAGCGGGGAACGATGTTGAGCGCCACCAGGTCGGCTCCCAGCGACACGCCAAGGGCGATGGCGTCCTTGACCGCTTTTCTGGAAAGCAGGGAGCCGTCTGTTGCAACAAGAATGCGTTTGTACATGGTGTTCTCCTGTGGTGATGTGGCCGCAGTCTAGGAGTGCCTCACCGGCCCGGCTTTGATCCATGTCAACTGCGCCGCCATCTGTGCTGGGTAACCTTGGCGCCATGCAAGCGTCGCCCTCTCTGCTCCCCACAGGCTCCATGCCACCAGCCCCCGGCCATGCGGCCGCGTGGGCCGCGCTGGACGAGCCGGCCGAATGGGAGGGCTTTAGCCGGCCGGTCGCGGGGCGCGAAGGCTGGTGGGAGTCTTACCTGGCGATCGACGGCATGCACTGCGCAGCCTGCGCACTCACAGTCGAGGAGGTATTGAACAACCTGCCCGGTGTAGAGGCCGTACACGTCAACGGCGTCACCGCGACGGCCAGGCTTCAATGGCGGCCGCAGGCCACGCGGCCGTCTGCCTGGATGGCAGCGGTGCGCAAGGCGGGTTACGGCGCCTTGCCGGCAGGTGACCTGATGCTGGCTGGCCGCAGGATGCAAGCCCAGCGCGTGATGCTGTGGCGCTGGCTGGTGGCCGGGTTTTGCATGATGCAGGTCATGATGTACGCCGCGCCCGCCTACCTTGCATCAGCCGGCGAAATCACGCCCGACATCCAGGCGCTGCTGGGCTGGGCTTCCTGGGTGCTGACGCTGCCCGTATTGCTGTTTTCGTGCTGGCCATTTTTCTCGGCCGCGCTGCGCGATGTGCGCCAGCTGCGCATCGGCATGGACGTGCCCGTGGCGCTGGGCGTGCTGATCGCTTTCGGGGCCAGTACGGCTGCGACCTTCGATCCCGGGAGTCCCTGGGGTGGCTACGCGTCGTATGACGCGGTGCCCATGTTCGTGTTTTTCCTGCTCTCGGGCCGCCTGCTGGAGCAGCGGCTGCGCGATCGCACCGCCGGCGCGCTGGAAGCACTCATGCGGCGGCTTCCAGACAGTGTGGAGAGGCAGGACGCCGACGGAAGTTTCCGCGCAGTGGCTGTGCGCCGTCTTGTCGCCGGCGACCTGATCCGCGTGCTGCCCGGCCAGGCCTTTCCCGCTGACGGGGCGGTGGAGACCGGTGAGAGCCGGGTCGATCAGTCGCTGCTGACCGGCGAGTCCAGGCCATTGCTGCGGCGGGTAGGCGATGGGGTGATCGCCGGTAGCCACAACCTCACGAGCGTGCTGCTGGTGCGCGTGCAGCGGGTTGGGCCGCAAACCCGGTATGCCGAAATCGTCGCCCTGATGGAGCAGGCGTCGGTCGAGAAACCCGGACTGGTGCAACTGGTGGACCGCATCGCCAGCCCGTTCCTGATAGCGGTATTGCTCGCGAGCGCCGCCGCAGCGGTGTGGTGGTGGCCATTCGGGCCGGCGCATGCGATGGCGGTCGCCGTTTCGGTGCTGATCGTGACTTGCCCCTGCGCCTTGTCGCTGGCAACGCCGGCCGCCATGTTGGCCGGTGCCGGGGCCCTGGCACGGGGCGGCGTACTGGTGCGCAAACTCCAGGCGCTGGAGAGCTGCGCCGGCATTGACACAGTGGTCTTTGACAAAACCGGCACGCTGACCGAAGACCGCATGGATGTGATCATGGCGCATACACCGGTCGGCGTGAATCGCGATGAGGCTTGTGACATGGCAGGCGCCCTCGCCAGGCATTCGCTGCATCCGGTTTCACGCGCCATCGCCGCCCGCTTCCCCGCGCCGGGCTGGGTGGCCAGCGAGGTGGAGGAGGTCGCCGGCCGCGGCCTGCGGGGCAAAGTCGCCAGGCTGGACGGCAGCGGTCAGCAGTACCTTTGGCTGGGCTCAGCCTCCTTTTGCGGTGCACCGGTTCCGGGCCGCGGCGCACCGCTGTTGCAAGCCCACCTGTCCGACGGCGAACATTACCTGGCGGGTTTCGAGCTTGATGAAGCGATACGGCCCGATGCGGCTCGGGCTGTGTCCTCATTGCTCGAGCTCGGTATCCGCGTGCAACTGCTTTCGGGTGACACCGGCCAGGCTGTGGCCCATCTGGCGCGCCGGGCCGGTATTGAATGGTGTTTTGCGGAGTGCAAGCCTGAAGTCAAACTGGAGCATGTGCGCCGTCTTCAGCGCGAGGGCCATCGCGTCATGATGGTGGGCGACGGCATGAACGACGGGCCAGTGCTGGCCGTGGCCGACGTGTCCATGGCCATGGGAGAGGCCGTTCCGCTGGCGCAGGCCAAGGCGGATTTCATCATGACGGGCAACCGGCTGCTCACTGTGCCAGCACTGCTGGTGCAAGCCCGGCGAACGAGAACGATAGTCCGCCAGAACCTGCTATGGGCCGCGATTTACAACGCGGCCTGCGTCCCGCTGGCGATTGTTGGCTATATGCCGATCTGGCTGGCCGGTTTTGGCATGGCGGCCAGTTCGCTGCTGGTCGTTGCCAATTCAGCAAGGCTGGCGCGCCTGGCCCCGGAGCAGTAAGTGGACATCCTGTTTTTACTCATCCCGCTCTCCGTCGTGCTGGCGTTGCTCATCATTGGCGCGCTGGGCTGGGCGGTGTGGCGCGGGCAATTTGAGGCGCTTGAGCAGGAAGCAGAGCGCATTCTTCACACTGATTGACCTGTATCAAATGGCGGCCTGCCTGCCGCATCGACACTTTGAGGCATCAAGACAAAAGGTGCTTCATGAACCAAGAAACGACGCGAGGGATCGCCTATCACGATACGGTGGTTCGCCAGTTTTCACTGGCGGCCGTGCTCTGGGGTGTGGTGGGCATGCTGGTAGGCCTGTTCATCGCTGCCCAGCTCGCCTGGCCTGAACTGAACTTCGGCATTCCCTGGCTCAGCTACGGCCGTCTGCGGCCGCTGCACACCAATGCGGTCATCTTCGCATTCGGCGGCTGCGCCTTGATCGGCAGCAGTTACTACGTGGTCCAGCGCACCAGCAGCGTACCGCTGTTTGCGCCGCGGCTGGCTGCCTTCACCTTCTGGGGATGGCAAATGGTCATCGTGGCGGCTGCGATCAGCCTGCCGCTGGGCTACACCACCGGCAAGGAATACGCCGAGCTGGAATGGCCCATCGACATCCTGATCACCGTGGTCTGGGTGGCATACGCAATTGTCTTTTTCGGCACCCTGGGAACCCGCAAGGTCAGGCACATCTACGTAGCCAACTGGTTCTATGGCGCTTTCATCCTGGCGGTGGCGGTGCTTCATGTGGTCAACAGTGCAGAGGTCCCTGCAGGCTGGATGAAATCCTACTCGGCCTACGCAGGCGTGCAAGACGCCATGGTGCAGTGGTGGTACGGCCACAATGCCGTCGGCTTTTTCCTCACTGCGGGTTTCCTGGGGATGATGTATTACTTCATTCCCAAACAGGTAGAGCGGCCGGTCTATAGCTACCGGCTGTCTATCGTCCATTTCTGGGCGCTGATCTTCACCTATATGTGGGCGGGTCCGCACCACCTGCACTACACGGCCTTGCCCGACTGGACGCAATCGGTCGGCATGGTGTTCTCGCTGATCCTGCTGGCGCCGAGCTGGGGCGGAATGATCAACGGCGTGATGACGCTGTCGGGCGCCTGGCACAAGCTGCGGGATGATCCCATCCTCCGATTTTTGATTGTGTCGCTCTCGTTTTACGGCATGAGCACCTTCGAGGGTCCGCTGATGTCCATCAAAACCGTGAACGCGCTGTCGCACTACACGGACTGGACAGTGGGCCATGTGCATTCGGGCGCGCTGGGCTGGGTGGGGCTGATCTCCATGGGCACGCTGTATTACATGATCCCCCGCCTGTTCGGGCAGAAACAGATGTATTCGCTGCGGGCCATCGAGGTGCACTTCTGGACAGCCACCGTGGGCATCGTGCTCTATATCGCGGCCATGTGGATCGCCGGCGTGATGCAGGGCCTCATGTGGCGCGCCATCAATGCCGACGGGACCCTGACCTACACCTTTGTCGAATCGGTGAAAGCCACCTATCCCTTCTATGTGGTTCGCTTCTTCGGCGGGCTGCTGTACCTGGGCGGCATGGTGCTGATGGCCTGGAATGTCTGCATGACGGTGCGCAAGGGCCGTCCCGTGAGGGCACTGGTAGCGGCATCGGCACTGGCTCACGCATAACAAGAGAAAGCTCATTCCATGAAAGACGACAACGCACCGGCCACTGGCTTTTCACACGAAAAGATCGAAACCAACAATTTCCTGATGATCATCCTGATCCTGCTGGTGATCGCCGTGGGCGGCCTGGTAGAGATCGTGCCGCTGTTCTTCCAGAAGTCGACCACCATGCCGCTGGAAGGTGTCAAGCCCTACGGCGCGTTGCAACTGGCCGGCCGCGACATCTATCTGCGCGAGGGTTGCTACAACTGCCACTCGCAGATGATCCGGCCGTTCCGTGCCGAGACCCTGCGCTACGGGCATTACTCAGTGGCCGGCGAGTTTGTCTACGACCATCCTTTCCAGTGGGGGAGCAAGCGCACCGGCCCCGACCTGCACCGCGTAGGCGGCAAGTACACCGACGAGTGGCACCGCATCCACCTGAACAACCCGCGTGATGTGGTGCCCGAGTCCAACATGCCGGCCTATAGCTGGCTGGAGAAGAAACCCGTCGATCCCGCCGACATGGCGCCGCGCATGACAGCACTGCGCAGGGTAGGGGTGCCATACACCGACACCGAAATCGCCGAGGCCGCTGGTGTGGTGAAGGACAAGACGGAGATGGACGCCCTGGTGGCCTATCTGCAAGTCATGGGCAAGGCCCTGAAATAAAGGAGAACCCCATGGACGTCAACACCTTGCGCATCATCGCAACCTTGCTCTGCTTTGCCACCTTCATCGGCCTGCTGGTGTGGGCCTATTCCAGCCGTAACCGCAAACGCTTCGAAGAGGACGCAAAGATCCCCTTCCTGCAGGACTGAGGGACTCAAGCCATGCGACCCCTCCTCGCCGGTTTCCTATTCACCGCACAACACATCGGGTGTGAACCATGAGCGATTTCACAGACAACTTCTGGTCCTGGTACGTGGCCGCGCTGACCCTGGTCGGCATCATCGGTGCCCTGGTCCTTCTGTGGGCCACGGCCCGCAAAAAAATACCCCAGAGCAGCGACAACACGACGGGCCACGTCTGGGACGAAGACCTGCGCGAGTCCAACAACCCCATGCCGCGCTGGTGGATGTGGCTGTTTGTCCTCACCGTGATTTATTCGCTGCTCTACCTGGTCGCGTATCCGGGCCTGGGCACTTACCCGGGCGAGATGGGTTGGAGCACGCGCGGTGAATACGACGCCGCGATGGTCGGCGCGGACAAGGAACTCGCCCCGCTGTACGCCGGGTTTACCGCCAAAAGCACGGAAGAACTCGCAGGCGATGTGCATGCCATGGCCGTGGGCGAGCGTCTCTTCATGAACAACTGCGCCCAGTGCCACGGCTCAGACGCCCGCGGCAGCAAGGGCTTTCCCAACCTCGCAGACACCGACTGGCTGCATGGCGGGTCTCCCGAAAAAATCAGGGAAACACTGACCCTGGGGCGCAAGGGGCAGATGCCGCCCATGGCTGCGGCCGTGGGAACACCCGACGACGTCAAGAATGTGGCGCAGTACGTGCTGAGTCTGTCGGGCGGCCCGCACGATTCGGTACGCGCGCAGCTCGGAAAATTCAAATTCGGCGCCTGCGCGGCCTGTCACGGCGTCGACGGCAAGGGCAATACCGCGATAGGCGCGCCTAACCTGGCGGACGACACCTGGCTGCACGGCTGGGGAGAGCAGACCATCGTCGACATCGTGAACAAAGGCAAGACCAACGAAATGCCCGCGCAGGCCGGCAAACTCACGGAGGCGCAGATTCATGTGCTGACGGCGTATATCTGGGGCCTGTCCAACAAAGCTCCGGCAAAGTTTTGAGGCGACGGTGACTCAGCCAGTCTTGCGAAAAATCATTCCCATCGTGCCGGCCACTGAGCCGCCCGGGGAGTCCCTCTACGAAGCGCAAAAGAAAATCTACCCGCGCTCGGTGAGTGGCCTGTTCGCCCGCTGGCGTTGGGCCTTCGTCATCCTGACACAGCTGTTCTTCTACGGCTTGCCGTGGCTTCAGTGGGGTGAGCGCCAGGCCGTGCTGTTCGACCTGGGGGCCAGGCGCTTTTATCTCCTTGGCTATGTGCTCTACCCGCAGGACTTCATCTACCTGACGGGCCTGCTGGTGGCCAGTGCCTTGTCGCTCTTCCTCTTTACGGCGGTTGCGGGCCGCCTGTGGTGCGGCTTTGCCTGCCCGCAGACGGTGTACACCGAAATCTTCCTCTGGATAGAGCGCAAGGTGGAGGGCGACCGCACGGCAAGGCTGCGGCTGGACGGCGCGCCGTTTTCGATGGAGAAGCTGGTCAAAAAATGGTTCAAGCACATCCTCTGGATTGGCGTGGCGATGTGGACCGGCTTCACTTTTGTCGCCTATTTCGTGCCGGCCCGCGAGCTGATTCTTCAGTTCCTGCAGACAAAAATGGGTGGCTGGGAAATCTTCTGGGTGCTGTTCTACGGCTTTGCCACTTATGGAAACGCCGGCTTCCTGCGTGAGCAGGTGTGCAAGTACATGTGCCCCTATGCGCGTTTTCAAAGCGCGATGTTCGACAAAGACACCCTGATCGTGAGTTACGACCCCGCCCGAGGCGAGCCGCGCGGGGCCCGGTCCCGCCATGCCGACGCCACGGCGCTGTCCCTGGGTGCCTGCGTCGACTGCACGCTGTGCGTACAGGTCTGCCCGACGGGCATAGACATCCGCGAAGGCCTGCAGTACGAGTGCATAGGCTGCGCCGCATGCGTCGACGTGTGCGACGGCGTGATGGACAAGATGGGTTATGCGCCCGGGCTGATCCGCTTTACCACCCAAAACGCGCTCGCCGGGAAATGGAACGCATCGCACATGCTGCGGCAGGTGTTGCGTCCGCGCGTGCTGATTTACACCACGCTGCTCGGCGTGCTGTGCCTGGCGCTGCTGTGGAGCCTGGTGGCACGCATGCCGCTGAAAGTGGACGTCGTGAGGGACCGGGCGGCACTTTCGCGCATCGCGGCCGGCGGGCGGCTCGAAAACGTTTACCGCCTGCAGGTCATGAACGCCACGGAGCAGCCCCAGCGCTACAGCATCGCGGCCGCCGGTCTGGAAGGCCTGACGGTCGCATCCGAGCCGCAAGTCAACGTCGGCCCAACCGAATCGCGCTGGGTTGCGGTGCGACTGCAAATTCCTTACGGCTCGGCGCAGGCCGGATCTCACCCCATCGTGTTTCGCATCGCCGACGAAAGCGGGCGAGCCCACATCGAAGAAAAATCCGTTTTCCTGGTTCCGCGATGAAAGGCCTCTCATGAATACCCCGTCAATTTCAGTCTCCCTTCAGGCGGCCCCCTGGTGGAGACACGGCCACGTCTGGTTGGTGATTTCCGGCCCCGCCGTGGTGGTCGTCGCGGGCCTGATAACAGCCTTTCTCGCCATCCGTTACCCCGACGCGGTGATAGGAGGGCAGGAGCCGGCGCGGACACCGCACGCCAAAGCGCCACTGCAGCCAGGAGACAGGGCGCTGGCCCCAGCGCTGGAGGGTCGCAACCACGCGGCGACGCCCGACAAGACGCAGCGCCCCTGATCTGCCACGAAGCCCATCACTCAAAAAGGAGGCCTCATGATCTCAGCCAACAAGATACTGGGCGTTGCCTGGCCGGCTTTTCTGTCTGCCTGCCTGCTGGAACTGCTGCTGTTCGGGCTGTTCGATCCTGAGGAAATGCTGCGCTACGGACAACCTGCGGGCCTGTCCCGATTGGCAGTGCAGACGATTGCCTTTTTTGTGTTCTGGCTCGCCTGTGCGGCCTCGAGTGCCTTGACGGTGTTGCTGTTGGGCCCCGCGCCGGTTTCCGTGGAAAAGGGCGGGCGGTAAGATCGGGTCCCACTCCCGAAGCTGCCCATGTCTCTTTTTCCCCGTGTCGGCGATGCGGTGCCGAAACGCCGGCGTTCGATGGCCATTGTTCTGGCCGTGATGGCGACCTCGACATTCCTGGCCGCAGCTCACGTGGCATCAGGCACGCCGGCGCCAGCCGGCCTGCCGCTTGTCATGGCCCTGGCCGCCGCAACCTGCGGCGTGGCCTGGGTGCTGGCCGTGCGTGACGCGGCCAGGGACCGTGCAGGAAAGCAGGCTCTTGACGGCGCAGACGCCAGGCTCGCGGGACTCCTGGACTCGGCGATGGACGCCATCATCACGGTTGACAGCGAGCAAAACGTGATCCTCTACAACAAGGCCGCAGAGAAGATCTTCGGCTGGCCTACGCCTGAAATGCTGGGCCAGCCGCTCACGCGCCTGATCCCTCCACGGCATCGGGGCGCGCATGGCGATCAGGTCAGGCGTTTCGGCCAGACCGGCACGACCTCGCGGCGCATGGGCGATGGAACGGTGCTGTATGGGCAGAGGGCCAGCGGCGAGGAGTTCCCGCTGGAAGCTTCAATCTCGCACCTGGACACTGCGCACGGCAAGCTCTTTACCGTCATCCTGCGCGACGTGACCGAGCGTGTGCGCGCCAGCGAAGAACTGAGCGCTTTCGCCTCGGCGGCCCACGCCATTCGGGAAAGTGAAAAAACACGGATCGCGCGTGAACTGCATGACGAGCTCGCACAATCGCTGACGGCGATCAAGATGGACGCCACCTGGATCCGGCAAGCCATGCCCGCTGACGCGGACGCCGTGCGGGCCAAGCTGGAAGACATGCTGGGCCTGCTGGATACGACCGTGGCCGCCACCCGACGCATTGCCGCTGACCTGCGCCCGCTGCTGCTGGACGATCTGGGCCTGGTGCCCGCCATTCAGTGGCTGACCCACAATTTCAGCCAGCGCCACGGCGTGGCTTGCAAGCTGTCGCTGGATGAGGACATGGAGTTGGCCGAGCCCTATGCCACAGCGGTTTTCCGCATCGTGCAGGAGTCACTGGTGAACGTGGCCAAACATGCCGGTGCGTCGCAGGCCGAGGTGTGCATCGAGAGGACAGCCACGGGCGTGACGCTGGAGGTGGCCGACGATGGCATCGGTTTTGCATTGAGCGCGCCGCGCAAGGCCAGCTCGCTGGGCCTCATGGGCTTGCGTGAGCGGGCCCGCCTGCTGCAGGGGACGGTAGACATAGACACCGCGCCGGGCCAGGGCACCCGCATACGGGTCAGCATCCCGGTGCCCGAGACAGGAGACATCACGTGATCAGAATTGTTATCGCCGACGACCATTCCATCGTGCGCGAGGGGCTCAAACGCATCGTGTCGTCTATTGAAGGCCTGGAGGTTACCGGCGAAGCCGGCAACGGCACTGAGGTCATGCAGCGGGTACGCGAGCTGGCGTTCGATGTACTGGTGCTGGATCTCTCCATGCCCGGGCGCAGCGGCATGGAACTGATCAAACTGATCCGCGCCGAAAAACCGCAACTGCGCATTCTGGTGTTGAGCATGCACCAGGAGTTGCAATATGCGGTGCGGGCCATCAAAAATGGCGCCAGCGGCTACCTGACAAAAGAAAGTGCACCGGCTCAGCTGGAGCAGGCAATACGCAAAGTGGCTTCCGGCGGCGCCTTTATCAGTGCCGAGGTCGCCGAACAGCTTGCGCTGGGCGCAATGCCGGGAAGCCAGGCGGTTCCCCATGAGAACCTTTCCAACCGCGAGTTCGAAGTGCTGCAGCTTCTGGTAGCGGGTGTTTCCCTGACGGACATCGGGACCCGCCTGAACCTGTCGGTCAAGACCGTCAGCACCCACAAAACCAACCTCATGCAAAAAATGGGGCTGCAAAACCAGAGCGAGCTGATCCGCTACGCCCTCAAGCATGGCTTGACGGAACCGCTGGAGCCCTGAGCCGCTGTTTCGGGGTTCTCGCCGGCCGCTGCGAAATGGCGATGTGTTGACAAGCGTCAATGCGGCCGCCGGTGCACTGCCTACAGTCAGGGGTATGCAAACTCTGATACCGGGGGTGTCCCATGGGCAATGAACTCAAACAGTTGCTGGTCCATGCCGACGCCTCGCCGCAATTCGCGCAACGCCTTGAATTTGCCTGCCGGCTTGCCATCCTGCACGGTGCCGGCGTCACCGCGCTGTATGCGTCGCCGTCGGCATCGGAGGCGATTCCCGCCGCTTCCGGCATGGGGCCTGGCCTGGCGGTGAGGAGGCAGAACGTGCAAGACACTGAACTGCTACGTGCGCGCTCGGTATTCGGGCAGCTCAAACCCGCAGGGGTACCAGCCGCCTGGGGTGAAATCCATGAGTTCCCGCTGGTACCTGCCTTTGCTGAGCAGGCGCTCTACGCCGACCTGCTGGTTCTGGGTCAACACGGTCCGGGCGAGGGCTGGTCCTCATTGATGCCCACGGATTTTCCGGAAACTGTGATCGCGCTGAGCGGGCGTGCGGCAATCGTGCTGCCCTATACGTCGGCGAAACCCGATTTGCCAGGCAATGTGGTGATCGCCTGGAAACCCACCCGCGGGGCCGCCCGCGCCGTGACGGCAGCCCTGCCGATCCTGCGCAACGCCAGCGCGGTGCATATCCTGAGCTGGGGCGCCGATGCCGGCGCAAGCACCGGTGCAAGCCCGCATATCGTCTCGTACCTGAAAGCTCATGGCGTCCAAGCCACCTGGCAGCGGGAAGATGCGGAGCCCGCGAACCTGGGCGACCTGCTGCTGTCGCGCGCTTTCGACCTGCGGGCAGACTTGCTGGTGATGGGCTGCTATGGCCGGGCCCGCGCTTATGAATGGGTGCTTGGCGGTACGTCCCGGACCGTGCTCAAGAGCATGACGCTGCCTGTGCTGATGGCGCATTAAGGTGCGCCGGGCGACGAAACCCGGAAAATTCCTAGAGGCGCTCGGAGTGAGGGCGCCGGCAAACCAGCGTTATCCGAGCCGGCCTTTCAGCAAACGCCGATGCCGCAGCGGCCATGCCAGGGCGACAGTAGAGGCATGCAACACCCCGCTTCCCCCATCCGGGTTTTCCTGGCCGACGATTCCGCGCTGAGCCGCCTCCGGGTGGCCGAGTTGCTCGCGGCCCAGGGCATGGTGGTCGCAGGTCAGGCCGAGACGCCGGAATCTGCCGTGTCCGGCATCCTGGCGACACAGCCTGACGTGGCGGTGCTTGATGTGCAGTTCGAAAATGGCACCGGCATGCAGGTGCTTCGGGCCGTTCTCAAGGCCACGCAGGCCATCCCCTTCATCATCCTCAGCAATCATGCCGAGCCGGCCTACCGCGAGCGCTACCTGGCCGCCGGGGCCGCCTGCTTTTTCGACAAACACACCGAGTTTTATCAACTCGGCGAGGCCGTGGCCACGCTTGCACCGCAAGGGCCCGTAAATCAATCCGTTTCATCCTCTTAACCCAGGGAGCCGCCATGCCTTTAGCCTGCCCATCCGCCAGTGATGCTTCTTTCGCCACCGCTGTCCCGCCGCTGACGACCCACTGCTCAAACTGCAGCCTGCGCGACGTCTGCCTGCCTCGTGGCATGAAGCCTTCCGATGTGGATGGCCTGGACGACCTTCAATTCAGCCGCACCAAGGTCAAGGCGGGGGAAACGCTCTACCACGAAGGCCAGACTTTCCGCAATATTTATGCGGTACGCATGGGCACCTTCAAGTCCACCCTGACGCTGGCGGATGGACGCGAGCAGGTCAGCGGCTTTCAGATGGCAGGTGAACTGATGGGCCTGGACGGCATCGCCGATGGCGCGTATGCCAGCAACTGCACCGCGCTCGAAGACACCGAGGTTTGCACCATTCCCTACGACCAGATCAGCGGCCTGGCCGCGACCAGTGCCGACCTTCAGCAGGCCGTGAGCCGGTTGATGAGCCGCGAAATCGTCAGGGAACACAGCCTGATGATGTTGCTAGGCAGCATGAACGCCGAGGAGCGTCTGGCCGCCTTCCTGCTCAACCTGTCGCAGCGGCTCAAGCTGCGCGGCTACTCGGCCTTCGAGTTTCATCTGCGGATGTCGCGCGCCGAGATCGGCAGCTACCTGGGAATGAAGCTGGAGACCGTGAGCCGCACGTTTTCCGCATTCCTGCAGCAAGGCATCCTGGAAGTCGACAAACGCCACATCCGCATCCTTGACCCCATGGCGCTCAAGCGCGTCTTCGATACACGCGTTCACTGAGCCAGCGCAAGAACGCCGGCTTCGGAGGTCGCTGCACCGGAAAAATCCGTCCACTGCCCCCGCTCAAAGTGATAGAGCTTGCAACGCTTCGCCGTGTCAAAGTACCAGTGCCAGGAAAAAGGCTGTATGACGATGTGGCCGGGCAGCCTGGCTTCCAGGATGGCCTGCGCCTGCTTCAGCCGGTACAGCGGCACGCCCATGTCCACGTGGTGGGCGGTGTGCTCCATGATGTGGTGCAGCGCCGCGCCGAAAAACGAATTGAAGGTCAGGTGCACGGTGGTGGAGACAAAAGGGTTGGCGCCGGACCAGCTCTTCTTGTCGGCGTACCAGGCAATCCGGGTGTGGGTGTGATGCACGTAGACGACAAAGCCGATGAGGCCGTTCCACACCAGCAGCGGCAGCAAAAAGCCAACGGCAAGAAGCCAGAGCGGCGATTGGCCGGTCGCTGATGCCGCGACAAGAAGGCCTGCGATCCAGGCCGCGGCTGCCGCGCTGACCAGCAGGCTGTCCGCGGCAAAAATGCCGCGCCGCGTGGGCATTACGGCTTTGGACGGAAAGTAAAGCCGCTTCCACCAGATTTCCACCAGGTAGTAGAGCCAGGGCGCCCAGCCGCTACGGTAGATGCGCTCCAGCCGTTGCTTCCACGCCGGCATGCGTTCATAGGCCTCAAGGGTCGAGGGCTGCCAGACGAAGTCAAAGCCGCTGAGGTTGGTGTAGCCGTGGTGCACGATGTTGTGCCCGACGTCCCACAAGCTGTAGGGCGTGAGGGAAGGGAGGAACAGCAACCGCCCCAGCCAGCGGTTGAGCCTGCGGTGGGGGGTGAAACTCTGGTGGCAGGCATCATGGCCGAGGATGAACAGCCGGGCAATCATGAATCCGGCCAGCAGGGCCATGAACAATTGCACCACAGGGTTACCCGACAAAACAACTCCGGCCATCAAGGCGGTGAACAAGGCAAGATCCGTCAGGGCCAGCGCCAACGCGATGGTGGTGCTTTTCGTCGAGACAGGCACAAGCCATGAACGAAGAACCTTTCGGTGGGGAAGGGGAATTGCCTGGTTTGCTTGGTTTGCGTGGGTAGTGGGCATGAGAGATGCAATTTGGCGCCGGTAACCGCCGGTTCCGGCCGGGTAGGGAAGTCGCCAGCTTACGACGCCCCCATTGGCCGCGATTTGACGCAGGTCAAAGACAGGGCGTGCAGCTGCTGCGGGCTGCGACGGCTCAGACTTTGAACTTCGTTGATCCACATCAATAATGCCGGGGAGTGCCGGCGGCACAGTGGAGGCCTCACATCCCTGAAGCACACGCCATGTCCGCAGTTTTACCCCAGGCCCTTCGCCGCTTCGACATCTCGGGGCCGCGCTACACATCCTTTCCCACAGCGGACCGCTTTGTCGAAGCCTTTAGCGCCGGCGACCATGGCCGCGCGCTGGACGACAGGTGCTCGCGGGCAGGATCGTCGGCCGCGCCGCTGTCGCTGTACGTGCACATTCCGTTTTGCGAGTCGCTGTGTTACTACTGCGCCTGCAACAAGATCATCACGAAGCAGCATGGCCGCGCCACCACCTACCTGGGTTACCTTGAGCGTGAAGTGGCCCTGTACACGGCGCGCCTGGGACAGGGCCAGCCCGTCAGCCAGCTGCACCTGGGCGGGGGCACACCGACTTTCCTGTCCGATGCGGAGCTGGCGCAGTTCATGGACATGCTCAGGCGCAACTTCGACTTCGCGCCCGGCGCGGAGATGGCCATCGAGGTGGACCCGCGCACCGTCGACAACACGCGCCTGGCCGCGCTGGCGGCCCTGGGCTTTAACCGCCTCAGCTTCGGCGTGCAGGATTTCGATCCCGACGTGCAAAAAGCCGTGCACCGCGTCCAGCCCGCCGAACAGGTGTTTGCGCTGGTCGCGCAGGCGCGCATACTGGGGTTTGAATCCATCAACGTGGATCTGATCTACGGCTTGCCGCGGCAAACCCAGACGTCATTCGCCCGCACCATACGGCAGATTGAAGCGCTCAGGCCGGACCGCATTGCCCTGTACGCCTATGCCCATTTGCCGGAACGCTTCAAGCCACAGCGGCACATACCGATTGCGCTGCTGCCGGCGGCCGAGGACAAGGCCGCCATGTTGGCCGAGGCCATGCAGCGCTTTCAGGGTGCCGGCTACCGCTACATCGGCATGGACCATTTCGCTCTTGAGAACGACGCGCTGGCGGTGGCCAGCCGCGAGGGCCGGCTGCACCGCAACTTCCAGGGTTACAGCACCCAGCCCGACCGCGACCTGGTGGGACTGGGCGTGTCGGCCATCGGTGCGGTCGGCGCCACCTACAGCCAGAACGCCAAGACCATGGAGGAATACTGCGATCTGCTCGACCAGGGGCGATTTCCCGTCACGCGCGGCCTCGCGCTGAGCCTGGACGACCTGGCCCGCCGCGCGGTGATCATGGCCATCATGTGCCAGGGCCAGGTTTGGTTCGAATCGGTAGAGCTCGCCTGGATGCTGGACTTCAAGACCTATTTCGCCGCAGAACTGGAGCGCCTGCGCGAACTCGAGGACGCCGGGCTGGTGGTGCTGTCCGGCACCGGCATCGAGGTGACGCCCGAAGGCCGGTTTTTAATCAGGGCAGTGGCCATGGTTTTTGACCGCTACCTGCAGGCCGACCTTAACCGCAGCCGGTTCTCGCGCATTATTTAGTTGAAGCGCTGCCCATGTCTTACGCGCTCTTTGCCACTGCCTTGCTGATGGGCCTTGCCGGCGGTCCGCATTGCGCGGTGATGTGCGGCGCGGCCTGCGGCGGCTTGCGGCGCATGGGCGCGCAGCAACGGCCGCAGTCGCCACTGGTCTTCCAGGCCGGGCGGCTTGCGGGCTATTCCACCGCAGGTGCGGCGGCAGCGGCGGCGGTGCAAAGTTTTGCCTGGATCACGGAACAGGCCGCCATGGTCAAGCCCCTATGGGTGCTGTTTCATATGGCCGTGCTGGGCTGGGGCCTGATGCTGGTGGTAAAAGCCAGCCAGCCGGCCTGGGCCGACCGGGCAGGGCGCTCGGCCTGGTCCCGAGTGGGGGCCGTGGCCGCATCGCGCGGCGGCATGTTCTCGGTGGGCGCGCTGTGGGCCTTCATGCCCTGCAGCTTGCTTTACTCGGCGCTGCTGGTGGCCTCCCTGAGCGGCGGGCCGCTGCAAGGCGCGCTGGCCATGGCGGCTTTCGCCGTGGGCAGTGGTGTCTCGCTGCTGCTGGCCCCTACCTTGCTGGCCGGGCTGCGGCGCGCCGGTAACAGGCTGGGCGATCAATTGGGCGTGCGCCTGGCCGGCGGTGTGCTGGTTCTGGCGGCCGCGTTGGGTCTGTGGAGCGACATGACGCACCGCATTGCGCAGTGGTGCGGGCTGGCTTGAATTCTGAGAACCCCTTCGGCATTGGATAGCGCAGCTACGGCAGGGATTTGAAGGGCGCGGAGGAGGGAAGGGCAGACATCCATCCAGGGATTCAGCACCCGTCATATGATCCAGTCCAAATGCCTAAACTCGTAGCCAAACCTCAAGTTCGAAACCTGTCTCACGGCGATCCCGCGGCCGAGGCCTTGCGCCGCTTCCGGCTCATTTTTAACGCTGTAAAAACGCATTTTCGCGAAGTGGAGAAAAAGGCCGGACTGGCGGGCGCGCAGCTCTGGGCTCTGAGTGTGGTGCGCGACGTCCCCGGCATTGGGGTCGGTGAACTCGCGACTGCTATGGATGTCCATCAGTCTACGGCCAGCAACCTGGTGAAGGCATTGGTTGCTGGGGCTTTGGTCGAGGTCAAACGGTCCGACGTCGACCGGCGTGCCTTGGCGCTTCGCGTTTCCCCAGCGGGCCTCAAGGTCTTGAAACGCGCCCCAGGTCCCTTTTCCGGAGTACTTCCCGAGGCGCTGACAAGCCTCGACACGCCGGCGCTCACCCGGCTCAACCGGGACCTGGACAAAGTGATCCAGGCTCTGAGGGTAGACAAACGCGCGGCAAACATTCCCCTCGGGCAACCTGACACCTGATCACACGACCCAGCAGGCTATTCAAGTCGCCACTAAAAAAAAGCCTCCAGAGGGCTCGAGCCCCTGAAGGCTTTAAGGTCCTCGCTGGGAAAACTGCTGGAATTGGAAGCTCAAATTATATTTGTTCAAATATATATCGCATCAGGTATTTCCCTGAAGCAGGGCGTCATCAGGCGTTCATGCCTTGGGCAGGCGAAGTAACTGCAACTCCGCCAGCAGGGTGTAAAGCGGGACACTCACCAGGCGTGAAACGGCGCTTGCTATCAGTGCGCTGGCCATCAAGCTGAGGACCAGGCCGTGGCCGTCGACCATTTCCATCACGATGATGAATGCAGTCATCGGCGCATGCGTGACAGCGGCAAGAAACCCCGCCATCCCCAGCGCTATCAGCGTGGGTGCATTGACGTATCCGGTCAGTTGGGCGATGTCATTGCCCAAAGCGCCGCCTATCGCCAGGGACGGCGCAAAAATCCCACCTGGGACGCCGGACCAGGCGGTAATCCAGGTAGCGATGAACTTGAGCAGCGCATACAGCGATGAGGACTCGCCGCCGCTTTCCAGCATTGCCCGTGTATGGGCATAACCGCCGCCATAAGTATCACCGTGGCTCACGCAGCCCAGCACAGCCACGGCCAAGCCGCAAGCCGCCGCGAAGCGTACGGGCGCCTTTTGCCGGAACCGGCCGAACCAGTCTGGCGAGCCCGCAAGGGAAACGGCCAACAGCCTGGAAAACAAACCACCTGCGAGCCCGCTGCAGACAGCGACCAGCAAGCCCGGCAGCAGCAATGCCATGCTGATGTTCTCGACGCGGATGACGCCGAAATAGGTGGCATTGCCGTAAATCGACACGGCCATCAGGCCGCCCAGCACGATGGCCGCCAGCAGCAATCCGTTGCTGCGCTGCTCGGGTTTGCGTGTCAGCTCCTCAATGGCGAACATCACTCCGCCCAGCGGTGTGTTGAAGGCCGCGGCGATGCCGGCCGCGCCGCCGGCCAGCATCAGCCCGTGCTCGGATACCCGGGAACCCGAAGGAAGCCAGCGGCGGGCGTGATACATGACCCCGGCAGCAATCTGCACCGAAGGGCCCTCCCGGCCCAGCGACAAGCCGCCTAGCAGTCCCCAGGCTGTCAGCAGCATCTTGGCTGCGGAAAGCCGAAGCGACACAAACAAGCCGCGGGAAGCGGCAGGTACTTCGGATGTCAGGGCTGCCATCACCTGTGGAATGCCCGAGCCGGCAGCACCGGGAGCGTAACGCCTTGTCACCCAGACAATGGCCGCGGTACAAACGGGCGTCCATAGCAGCGGGCCCCACCAGTAGCTCTTTTCGAGCACGAAAAAGAGTTTCAGCGAATGCTCAGTCAGCCAGGTAAATGCCACGACAGCAAGCCCGGCCAACACGGCCGACGCCAATACGACGGTACGGCCCGCCCAAAGCCGCCAATCAGCCACCTCACTCCGTAAATTCGATAGAAAGGAGGGATGAGGTTTCATGACGCGCCTGGCAAGTACATTTGTGAAAATGCAATATACATTTCCTCAAATGTAAACGACGTCAACTGCGACGAAGCGCCGCAGAGCGAACTATCAAGGCGCCCCGTGGATAGCGCACGTAGCGCACACCAGCGTTTGTTTTCGGTCGGGGCAACCTGGACCCGCCACAGATACTGGAGGGGTAGGTTACGTAATCGCTGTGAAAGGGCTCAGAAGGATCAAGGCCCGGGCTTTGGCTTTTTCCAAATGTGACTTAACATAATATACATCGTGGAATATCAAATGAAGGCGAAACGCCATGCTCCATTCACTCGCGATCCCTTGAATCGACCACCCAAGCCCTCACGGGCAACTCATCCTCTT
>Ga0136846_1225954_pt1 | contig 26241 bp, 27 predicted proteins | sample HopSoiMetagenom2_FD_96841 | JGI IMG/M metagenome (GOLD analysis project Ga0136846, IMG submission 96841) | Grasslands soil microbial communities from Hopland, California, USA - 2 Assembly 2016 (version 4) | ecosystem: Environmental > Terrestrial > Soil > Grasslands | place: USA: Hopland... | reverse complement strand
GTGCGCACGTCGGAGGACGTCGTCGTCTCGAAGCTGGGACGCGAGCTGTACGAGAAGTTCTTCCGCCCGTACACGCGCAAGCAGTGGGGGCTCGACCCGTCCGAGCTGGACGCGTCCGTCGCGGCGCGCGTGCCGACGCGGCTCACCCGGGACGACCGGTACTTCGCCGATACGTACCAGGCGATGCCTTTGCACGGCTACACGCGGATGTTCGAGCGCATGCTCGATCATCCGAACATCAGCGTCCTGCTCCAGACGGATTACCGCGACGTCGACGGAGCACTGCCGTACCGCAAGCTGGTGTACACCGGGCCGATCGACGAGTTCTTCGACCTGCGCTACGGGAAGCTGCCGTACCGGTCGCTCGAGTTCCGCTTCGAGACGCTCGACCGCGAGCGCTTCCAGCCGGCGCCCGTCGTCAACTACCCGAACGAGCACCCGTACACGCGCTGCACCGAGTTCAAGTACCTGACCGGACAGGAGCACCCCAAGACGAGCGTGGTATACGAGTACCCGCAGGCCGAAGGCGATCCCTACTACCCGGTCCCACGACCCGAGAATGCGGAGCTCTACAAGCGCTACAAGGCTCTCGCCGACGCCGTCGAAGACGTCCACTTCGTCGGCCGGCTCGCGACGTACAAGTACTACAACATGGATCAGGTGGTCGCGCAGGCGCTCTCTGTGTTCCGCCGGATTCACGGAGAGCACGAGCGACGCGCCCCTACACCGCTGCTGCGTGCTCGAGTGAACGGGCAGTCGAATGGGCGGCGTGTACTCCGCTCGACCGGCTCGTAGCCGGCCCGACCACGATTCCTTCGGCTACGCGGCGTCGGCATGGCCGCCCGGCACCGTTACGCCGCGCAGCCGGAGCTTGCCGAACTTGTCGACGCGAGTGGGATGCGTCCGTAGCCTGCCGTCGACGATGTCGAGCCCGAGCAGCGTGCGCAGCGCGAGCAGCGGGGCCGCCGCCGCCCAGGACTGAGGCTTCAGCGCGTCGGGATACTCGATCGGCATGTTCGTCTCGTCGCGCGCGAAGCCCGCGAAGACCTCCGGTAGCTGGTTGCTGAACGCCCGCGCCGCGTCGAGCAGAGCCTTGCAGAGCTTTGCGGCCTCGTCGTGGAAGCCGTAGCGGCGCATGCCTTCCGCGATCAGTGCGGTGTCATGCGGCCAGACGGTGCCGTTGTGGTACTCGAGCGGGTTGTAGCCGGCGTTCTCGGTGGACATCGTGCGGATGCCCCAGCCGCTGAACATGTCCTCCCGAAGCAACCGCTTAACGGTCGCCTCGGCGCGCCTCTCGTCGACGATTCCGCTCCACAGCAGGTGGCCGATGTTCGACGTCAGCGAGTCGACCTGCTGCTTCTCCTTGTCGAGCGCGAGGACGAAATGGCGCCGCTTCGTGCTCCAGAAGTCGTCGTTGAACCTCTCTTTGAGCTTCTGGGCCGCGTCTTCGAGCCGCGCGGCCTCCGCCTCGTCGTCCCACGCCTCGCGCATCAGGCGCGCCGTGCGGAGGCGGGCGTCGTAGGCGTACCCCTGATGCTCGCAGAGGGCAATCGGCGGTTCGGCCATGCGGCCGTCGGCGAAGAGAGTCGAGTTGGAGGAGTCCTTCCAGCCCTGGTTGTCGAGCGCCTTGTCCGAGTCCGAGCGCTTCCGGTACTCGACGTAGCCGTCGCCGTCGAGGTCGGCCGGGCCCTCGAGCCACTGCAGCGCCGCGCGCGCATGCTTCTCCATGCGGCGGACGAATGCCCTGTCGCCTGTCCAGCGGTCGAACTCGTCCAGGACGATCAGCCACAGCAGCGTGGAATCGTGCGACCCGTAGTACGGCGTGTGCGGGATCTTCCCGAGCGCGGCGAGCGTTCCGCGCCGGAGCTCGTGCAGGATCTTGCCGGGCTCGGCGTCGCGCCACGAATCCCACTCCGTCGCCTGCAGTTCGGCCAGCGCTTCGAGTGCCGCCTGCGCGAGCTCAGCGTGGACATGGACGCACTCGTAGGCGGTGATCAGGCTGTCCCGGCCGAAGGCGGTCATGAACCACGGCAAGCCGCCGCCCGGCATCGCCCATTTGATCGTGACGTTGTCGGGGCGCACGCGTAGCGCGGCGATGTCGAGCAGGCTCTGCCGGTACGTGCGACCCAACGTCGGGTCGTCCGTGTCGAGCTGCGGGGCCGTCTTCAGCCATTCGTCGAGGCTCTGCGGCATCTTCGCCGCGTGCTCGTGGAACGCGTCGCAGCGGAGCATCGGCGGCTTGCGCTCGCCGTCGACGATCGGGGTGATGTCGACACAGAGCTTCCAGGTCTCTCGCGGACGCAACCGGACATCGAACGTGGCCTTGTGCTTGAGGACCCTGCCGCTCCGGTTGAACGTGATCGCCGTTCCGCGGCGGTATCCGTCGCGCTCGTGCCACAGCGTCACCGAGCGCGCAGAGATCTCCTCCCAGCTGCGGCCTACGCCGTTCCCGTCCTCCTGCGCCTCCATCACGTCGGCGAAGTCCGAGCTGTAGGTCAGCTCGAGCTTCACGTCGTGCGGGTCGTTCGAGAGGTTCTCGAGCACGAGGTCCTCGTGCGCCCCCTCACTGACGAAGCGGTCGCGCCTGACCGAGACCGGCGACGCGCTGCTGCCGTTCTTCGGAGGCGTCCCGACGATCCGCGCCGAGAAGTAGTCGACGCGCCGGCTGCTGAGCGGCTCGAGCTCGTGCCCGTCGACGCGCACGTCCCAGTGGGAGAGGTGACGGACGTCCCGGTAGAAGAGGCCCTCGGCATCCTCCGCCTCGACGTCGCCGTTCTCGGACGAGTAGAAGAACGTGCACCCGTCGAGGATGATCAGATCGCTTTCCGCAGACACTGCTGCGAGTTCTTTCGTTTGCGGCGACTACGAAACGGCGGCGTCGCCCGGGCGCGGCTCGATCACGCCGGTCTCGGGCGGGCCCACCGGCAGCGGTGCCGGCGGCCTCAGATAGAGCCACTCGTACGCGACAGCGGCGAGGGCCCCGCCGGCGAATGGTCCGACGTACCAGACCCATGCGTCCGTCCAGTGCTTGGAGACGAGCTCCGGCCCGAATGCGCGGGCCGGATTCATCGCCGCGCCGGTGAGCGGGCCGCCCATGAGGATGTCGAGCGTGATCGTGAGCCCGATCGCGAGGCCTGCGATCGACTTGAACGCGCCGCCGGGATCGGCCGCGGTCGCGAACACGACCCACACGAGGAAGAACGTCAACACGAGCTCGATCACGACCCCCTGCCAGACGCTGATGCCGCTCCCGAGGGCCGGCGAGCCGAGATTGCTGATCGCGCGCACGTTCTCGGGGTAGAACCAGCGCAGCAGCAGCGCGGCCGCTGCCGCGGCCAGGAACTGGACGCTCCAGTAGACGACGGCCAGCGACGGTGCGAGTCGCCTCGTGATCACGAAGCCGAGCGTGACTGCAGGGTTGAAGTGGCCGCCGGAGATGTGCCCGACCGCCGACACCATCACGGCGATCGCGAGCCCATGCGCGAGTGCGACGGAGACGAGTGTCAGGCTGCCGTACACGCCGCCCGCCTGCGCGCTCCCGTTCGTCGCCGGGAGCAGCAGCTTGTCCAGCGTCATGATCGTGCCGGCGCCGACGAAGATCAGCGTGAACGTTCCGACGAACTCGGCGAAGCCGCGGCGAATCGGGTCGTAATCCATTCCGCGGCGGAGGCTACGCAGCGGACCGGACGGAACTCCCTTCGGAGAAGCCTCGCCGTGCGCCGTTCAGCGCGTCGTCGAGCGTCTCGTAGATCGCGAATGCCGAGCGGAGGCCCGTGAGCTCGAGCAGCTTGCTGACCTGCGTGTAGCTGCGCTCGGGCAGAACCAGCGTGAAGCCGAGTCCCGCCTGCTGGGCGCCGCGCCGCGCCGCCAGCAAGGATGCGAGGGTCGTCGAATCGATGAATTCCGTGTCCTGCAAGTCGACCACGACGTTGCGGCCCTCGTCGAGCAGCACGGCGAGCTCGCCCTCGAGCCTGCCGGCGGAGTAGGCATCGTGCTCGCCTACCAGCGCGACGACGGCTGCTGGAGGATCCCGGGGAGCTAGGGTGACCGAGATCGGCGCCATGCTTTCGAGTGGTAAACGAAGCTGGAGCCGAAAAGGGTGCGGCTACTCGTCGTCGCCCGGCCGGCGGAGCCTCTTCGTCCGCGAGCGCCGCCGTTTCTGCTCCAGCCGCCGTTCGCGGGCGGCGGCCGAAGGCCGGGTGGCAACTCGCTTCCGCTCGACCCGGAGCGCGGCGCGGAGCTGTTCCACGAGCCGCTCGACCGCGAGCTCGCGATTCCGCAGGCGGCTGCGCTCGTCCTGCGCGACGGCCCGGACGACCGGGCCGGCCTTCGCGACGACGCGCTGCTTCTGCGCTGCGGTCAGCGCCGCCGACGCCTCGACGTCGAAGACGGCCTCGACGCGGGTCTCCGTCTTCTGCGCGTGCTGGCCGCCGGGGCCGCTCGAGCGCGAGTAGCGGAACAGCACCTCGCTCAGCGGAAGAACGACGGAGCGCGTGACCCGAATAGACTCGCCGTCCATGGCCGCGATTCTGCTGGACGTCGACGGTGTCTTCCACGTGTCACGCGAGCCGATCGCCGGCGGAGCCGAGGCGGTCAGCCGCCTCCGCGAGGCCGGTCACCGGCTGCGCTTCGTCACGAACAACACGACGCAGACCCGCGCGGCGCTCGCCGAGGAGCTCCGCTCCATGGGCATCGAGCTCGCCGACGAGGAGCTGCAGACGACCCCTCGCGCAGCGGCGAAGACGCTCGCAGGGCGTCGTGTCCTCGCTCTGACGATGCACGCCATCGTGGGCGAGCTGGAGGGCATCGAGCTCGTCGGCGAGGACGCCGAGGCCGTGCTCGTCGGGGGCGCCGACGAGACACCGGAGACGAACCTCGTGTTCAGTTACATGAACCTGGCCCGCGCATTCCACGAGCTCGAGGGCGGCGCCGAGCTCTATTGCCTGCACAAGAACCGCTGGTGGCAGACGAAGCACGGGCCTGCGCTCGACGCGGGGGCGTTCGTCGCCGGGCTCGAGTACGCAACGCACGTCGACGCGACCGTGCTCGGCAAGCCCTCGACTCCCTACTTCGAGGCGGCGCTGAGCGAGCTCGACGCCGACGCGGGCATGACGTGGATGGTCGGCGACGACATCGAGTCGGACATCGCGGGCGCGCAGCGGCACGGGATGCGGACGATCCTCGTTCGGACGGGCAAGTTCCGCCCGGATGCAGTCGAGGCATCGCGGGTTCGGCCGGAGGGGATCATCTCGTCGATCGCGCAGCTTCCCGACTGGCTGGAGGAGCACGCCTGAACGTCGGCGTCGACCTGATCGAGATCGACCGGATCCGGCGGGCCCTCGACCGGTACCCGCGCTTCCGCGACCGCTGCTTCACACCTGCGGAGCAGGCGTACTGCGACTCGCGGCCGAATCCCGCCGAGAGCTACGCGGGCCGCTTCGCGGGGAAGGAGGCGGTCGGAAAGGCGCTCGGCTTCGGGGTTGCGCGCGCATTCGCGTGGCGCGACGTCGAGATCGCGGGGAGGCCGAAGCCGTCGGTGACGCTGAGCGGACGCGTGGCACGCTGGGCGGAGACGCGCGGCGCCGGCCGGATCGACCTTTCGATGACGCACTCGCGCGAGCTGGCGAACGCCGTAGCGGTGGTCGACCTCAGCTGATGCTCGCGCCGCTCTACACGGCGGACGAGATGCGCGCCGCCGAGCAGGGCCACGATGTCGACGCGATGATGCAGAGAGCGGGCCGCGCCATCGCCGACGCGGTGCTGCGCCACTATCCGGCCGCGCGGCGCGTCGCCGCCGTGTGCGGCAAGGGCGCCAACGGCGGCGACGGGCGCATCGCGCTCCGGCTGCTGGCGGAAGACGGCCGTGAGACGGTCGACGACCTCGACGGCGCCGACGTCGTGATCGATGCGCTGTTCGGCACGGGCTTCCACGGCGCGCCGCGCGACGCCGCCGCCGACGCGATCTCCCGCATCAACGCGGCGGGCGCGCCCGTCGTCGCCGTCGACCTGCCTTCGGGGGTGGACGCCTCGACGGGCGAGATCGCGGGAGCGGCCGTCGAGGCGGCCGTGACAGTGACCATGCACGCGCCGAAGGTCGGTCTAGTCGTCGCGCCGGGGCGATTCCGCGCGGGGGAGGTCGAGGTCGCGGACATCGGCGTCGACGCGGCCGAGACGCGCCACCGGCTGGTGACGGAGGAGATCCTGCGCCTCGTCCCGCGCAAGCGCGAGAGCGACACGAAGTACTCCGCCGGCTCGGTGCTCGTCGTCGGCGGCTCGCCGGGAATGTCCGGCGCGCTCTGCCTCGCCGCCGAGGCAGCGTTCCGCGCCGACGCGGGCTACGTCGCGGTCGCGACACATCGTGCGTCGCTCCCGGTCGTCGAGGCGCGGGTGCTGGAAGCAGTCAAGGCGCCGCTGGAGGACGTCGACCGCCTCGCCCAGCGCGCCTCGGCCGTCGCCCTCGGGCCCGGGCTCGGACGCGGCGACGACGAGCGCGCGCTGGTGCGCCGGCTTCTGGACGAGCTCGAGGTTCCGGTGGTCGTCGACGCCGACGCGCTGTTCGAGCTCGAGCCGGCCGGCTGGCCGGCCCCGCGTGTGCTGACGCCGCACGCGGGCGAGCTCGGTCGCCTGATCGGGCGCGAGCCCGCCTGGGTCGACGCGCACCGGCTGCAAGCCGCCGAGGAGACGGTCGAGCGCTTCGGCTGCGTCGTGCTGCTGAAGGGCTCGGACACGCTCGTCGCAGCACCCGGCGAGGGCGTCCTCGTGGCCGCCTCCGGAACCCCTGCACTCGCCACGGCGGGGAGCGGAGACGTGCTGACGGGCGTGGTCGCCGCGTTCCTGGCAAAGGGGATGGACGCGCGGCTGGCCGCTGCGGCGGCTGCATTCGCACACGGCCGCGCCGCTCGGCTCGCGCCGCACGAGCGCGGCTTGGTTGCATCCGACGTCGTGGCTGCGCTGCCGCAAGCCCTCTCGTAGATGCATCGCTCTGAGCTCACGGTCGACCTCGGCGCACTCAGGCGGAACGTCCGGACGCTGCTCCGTGCCGCCGGCGGGGCGGACGTGTGGGCCGTCGTGAAAGCGAACGGGTACGGGCACGGGATGGTCGACGCGGCCGGCGCGGCACTTGGAGCGGGGGCGACCGGCCTCTGCGTCGCGACCGTCCCCGAGGGGCTCGCGTTGCGCGACGAGTTCCGGATGGAGCGCATCCTGGTGCTGGGGCCGGCGAGCTCCAGTCGCGAGATCGCGCATGCGCGCGACGCGGCACTCGAGCTCGCGATCGCGCACGACGAGATTCCCGACGGCGTACGCGTCCACCTCAAGCTCGACACCGGTATGGGCCGGTACGGGCTCTCCGAGCTGCCGGGGCCGCCGGCCGAGGTCGTCGGGCTGATGACCCACCTCGCGACCGCCGACAGCGACCCCGAGTTTGCGCGCGCCCAGCTGGAGCGCTTCCGCGAGCTGACCGAAGCGCACGCACACCTGACCCGTCACGCGGCGAACAGCGCCGCGACGCTGCGCTTGCCCGAATCGCATCTCAACGCCGTCCGCTGCGGCTGCGCGATCTACGGGTTGTCTCCGTTCAACGGCGACCCCGGCGACGACGGGCTCGAGCCTGTGCTCTCGTGGCACAGCTTCCTCGCGCAGGTCAAGCAGCTCCAGCCCGGGCAGAGCACCGGCTACGGCCGCCGCTTCGTCGCCGACGAGCCGACGTGGATCGGGATCGTTCCGGTGGGCTACGGCGACGGCTTCTCGCGTGACCTGACGGGGACGGAGATCCGCGTAGGCGGTGAGGTCTGCCCCGTCGTCGGGACGATCTCGATGGACTCGTTCGCGGTGCGGCTCGACCGTGGGCTGCCGGTCGGCGCGCCGGTCGTGCTGCTCGGGCACGGCGTCCTCGCCGAAGCGCACGCCCGTGTCGCCGGGACGATCAACTACGAGATCGTCTGCGATGTCGTCAGCACGCCGCTGCGCGCGCGGCGCACCGTCGTCGATGGCTGAGGGGACGAATGCCGACGAGGTCCGCGCTCGCTTCGGTGCGACGGCCGAACGGGTCGCGGAGCATGCCGAGCAGCAGGTCGAGCTCGTGCGTGAGCAGCTCCGGTCGTTCGTGGCGCCGCTCGGCGACGAACGGGTGCTCGACGTCGGCACCGGCGCGGGCACGCTGGCACTCGCGGTCGCGCCGCTCGTGCGCGACGTGGTCGGCGTCGACATCGTCCCGGCGCTGCTCGAGCATGCGCGCGCCCATGCGCCGGCGAACGCCTCGTTCGTCGAGGCCGACGCCACGAGCCTGCCATTCGATGCCGGCTCCTTCGACCTCGTCTGCACGCGCCGGACGCTGCACCACGTCGCGCATCCCGAGTACGTCATCTCCGAGCTCGCGCGGGTGGCGGCGCGTGGCGGCCGGGTCTTCGTCGACGATCAGATCGCCCCCGCCGACCCGCTCGCCGGGCTCGAGCTGGATCGCTTCGAGCGCGCGCGCGACCCGTCGCACACGCGCACGCTTCCCGACGTCGACTTCCGCCAGCTCTTCGAGGCGAACGGGCTCGTCCTCCTGCGCACGCGGCGGCAGACGCACCGCCGCGAGCTCGACTACTACCTCGAGCTCGCCGGCTGCGCAGGCGATGCCGCGCAACGCGCCCGCGCGCTGTCGCCCGGCGGCCCGGAGGCGTACGTGGCCGAGAGCGCCTGGTATCTGTTGCGCAAGCCCTAGCGGTAGCCCGAACGCGAGGCGAGCCGCGCGACGAGCCCCGGCACGAGCGCCTGCGCGACGGCGGCGACGCGATACCAGGCCGGCACGAACGTCTCACGCTTGTCATCGTCGAGCACCTTCAGCACGTGCCTGGCGACGTGGTCGGGGTCGACGATGAAACGGCGCATCACTGCACTGCGCAGGACGGTCGCCTGCGGGAAGCCTTCGGTCTCGACGAAGCCGGGATTGACGGTGTGCACGTGGATGCCGCGCGAGCGGAGCTCGCCCGTCGTCGACCGTGAGAACGCCAGCTGCGCATGTTTCGACGCGGAGTACGGCCCGGCCGGCCCGAACGCGACCGCGCCCGCGACGGAGACGATGTTCACGACGTCCGACCGTCCTGCGGCTTCGAGCCCGGGCAGGAAGGCGCGCAGGCACCAGACCGCTCCGAGGTAGTTGACGCGAAGCACCTCTTCGAGACGGTCGAGCTCGATCTCCGCGAAGCCGCGCCGTCCCGGAATCCCCGCGTTGTTCACCAGCAGCCCGATTTGCGGGTGCCGTTCCAGCACGGATGCAGCCACGCGCTCGACGTCGTCGCGTCGCCCGACGTCGCAGGGCTCGTATTCGCCGCTGATCTCTGCGGCAAGCGCGCGGAGCCGGTCCTCGCGCCGCGCGAGCAAGACCAGGTGCCAGCCGCGCTCGGCGAGCGCCCTCGCAGTCGCGGCGCCGATGCCGCTCGACGCGCCGGTGACGACCGCGACGCGCAAGTCACGGAATCTACCCGTTTAGACTCGCGCGGTGAGCTCGAGCTACGAAGGGAAGCGTGGGCTGGTCCTCGGCGTCGCGAACCGGCGCTCGATCGCCTGGGCGATCGCGAAGCGGCTCGCAGACGGCGGCGCGCAGCTCGCGTTCACCTACCAGGGCGAGCGCATCGAGAAGAGCGTCCGCGACCTCGCCGACTCCGTCTCCAGTCCGCTCGTCACCGAATGTGACGTGCGCTCCGACGAGGACGTCACGCGCGTGTTCGACGAGGTGGGGAATGCGTTCGGGGGCGAACTCGACCTGCTCGTCCACTCGGTCGCGTTCGCGGCCGCCGAGGACCTCGAGGGACGCTTCACCGACACGCCGCGTGAGCGCTTCTGGCTCGCGCTCGACGTCAGTGCCTACTCGCTCGTCGCGTGCGCGCGCGCTGCGGAGCCGCTGATGGACGCCGCGGGAGGCGGGTCGATCCTGACGATGACGTACCTCGGCGGCGAACGCGCCGTTCCGCACTACAACGTGATGGGCGTGGCCAAGTCGGCGCTCGATGCGTCGATGCGCTATCTCGCCTGGGATCTCGGACAGAAGAACATCCGCGTCAACGCGATCTCCGCCGGGCCCGTGCGCACGCTGGCCGCGCGCTCGATCGCGGGCTTTCCGACGATGGAGGCGCTGGTCGAGGAGCGTTCCCCGCTGCACCGCCACATCGACGCCGACGACGTCGGCGCGGCCGCGTCGTACCTCCTGTCCGACGACGCGAAGAACGTCACCGGCACGATCCTGTACGTGGACTCGGGCTACCACGCCATGGGGATGTAGGAGTATTGTGGCCGCAGACGCCGCCTTTCGTCCGTAACCCCGCCCTCGCTGCGCCCGAGAGGTTCTGTCCATGTGACGTTCACGGGTGAGAGGACGGTGAGGAGATGGCCACAGCGGCAACTGCGCAAGCTCTCACCACCGGCGCCGAGGGCGCTGCGCCCACCTCGAAGGTCGTCGAGGCGATAGCCGCCGCGGGCCTTGCCGCGGCCGGCATCTCTTTCACGCTCGCGCTTCGCGGCGACATCTCAGGCCAGCTCGGAGAGCCGCTGGTCGTCGCGATGCTCAGCGTCCTGCTGACCCTCTCGTACGTCCTGTGCGGCCTGCTCGCCTGGTGGCGGCGTCCGGCGAACCGCTTCGGCCCGCTGATGATCCTCGCGGGCTTCACCAACTTCGTCGCGACGCTCGTCTGGGCGAAGCACGACGTTCCGTTCACCGTGGGGCAGGCGATCGACTTCGTCCCGCCGGTCCTGTTCCTGCACGTCTTCCTCGCCTATCCCGACGGACGGGTGAAAGGGGGGTTCACCCGTGCGCTGCTCGCGGCCGCCTACGCGACCGCGATCAGCCTCGAGCTCGTCCGCATGTACTACGGCGGGTTCGGCACTCACAACCTGCTCGAGCACGGTGCGAATCCGGGAGCGACGCAGGCCGTCCAGAAGGTGCAGCTGACTTTGATCAGCGCGTTCTGCGTCGTCGGTCTGGGCGTGCTCGTGGTGCGCCGGCTTCGCCATGGCCGGCCGCTGCGCCGTTCACCCTCGCTCCTCGTCGACGTCTTCGGCGTCGGGCTGGTCATGCTGGTGCTCCTGTTCCTGTCGGCGGCATACGGCGGACCGTGGGTGCCGCAGATCCGGTGGGCGACGTTCGTCACGCTCACGCTCGCGCCGACGGTGTTCCTGATCGGGCTCCTGCACGAACGGCTCGCGCGTTCCGCGCTGAGCGATCTCGTCGTCGACCTCCGCGGCGATCTGACACCGTCGGACCTGCGCGAGGCGCTGGCGCGCGCTCTGCGCGACCCGTCGCTCGACCTTGCGTACTGGCTGCCGCAGTTCGACACGTACGCGGATGTGGACGGGCGTCCCGTCGACCTGGTCGAGCTCGGCGCGGGTCGCGCCACGACGCTGATCGACCGCAAGGGCGTGCGTGTCGCCGCGCTGTTGCACGACCAGTCGCTCGGGGACGAACCGGAGATGCTCGGGGCGGCCACGGCGGCCGCGGGCATGGCGCTCGAGAATGCGCGACTGCAGGCCGAGCTGCGAGCACGTCTCGAAGAGCTGCGCGGCTCGCGCGCGCGAGTGATCGCCGCAGGCCAGAAAGAGCGGCAGCGGCTCGAAAGAAATCTTCACGACGGCGCGCAGCAGCGGCTGATCGCCCTCTCGCTCGAGCTCAACATGCTGGAACAGCGGCTCGAGGCGGAGCCGGAGGCTCAGGTGCGCCTCGACCAGGCTCGCCGCGAGATCGCGCTCTCGCTCGCGGAGCTGCGTGACGTTGCGCATGGGCTCCACCCGGCAGTCCTGAGCGGCCACGGGCTCGAGGTGGCGTTGCAGTCGATGGTCGCGCGTGCGCCCGTTCCCATCCGCTTGCTCGTCGACGTCCACGGGCGCCTGGAGGAGCCGCTCGAGGTAGCGGCGTACTACGTCGTCTCGGAGAGCATCGCGAACATCGGAAAGCATGCGCATGCGAGCTCGGCGACCGTCGACGTTCGCCGCAGCGAGGGCCAGATCGTCGTCGAGATCGTCGACGACGGCGTCGGCGGAGCCGATACCGAGCGCGGCACAGGCCTGCGTGGGCTCGCCGACCGTGTGGAGGCGCTCGGCGGCCGATTACGCGTCTGGACGCCCGCGGGCGGTGGTACCCGCGTGAAGGCGGAGCTCCCGTGCGCGTAGCGATTGCAGAGGACGGCGTCCTCCTGCGGGAGGGCCTGAGCCGTCTGCTCGGAGAGGCAGGCTGTGAGGTCGTCGCCCAATGCGGTGACGCCGACGAGCTCCTGGTCAAAGTGCGCAGCTACCCGATCGACGTCGCAATCGTCGACATCCGTCTGCCCCCGACGCACAGCGACGAGGGCTTGCGTGCCGCTCTCGAGATTCGCGCGCAGCATCCGTCTGTCGGCGTCCTCGTCCTTTCACAGTACGTCGAGCTGGGTCTGGCGATGAAGCTGCTCGCGGATTCGGCTGAAGGCGTGGGGTATCTGCTCAAGGACCGGATCAGCGACGTCAAGGACTTTGTCTCCTCGGTGCGGCGCGTAGCCGACGGCGGCTCCGCTCTCGACCCGATCATCGTCTCGACGCTCGTTTCCCGGCAGCGGGACGACGATCCGCTCGCGAACCTGACGCCGCGCGAACACGACGTCCTCGTCCTGATGGCCGAGGGCGGCTCCAATCAGGGCATCGCCGAGAAGCTCGTGATCACGACCCGCGCGGTCGAGAAGTACGTCTCGACGATCTTCGCGAAGCTCGGGCTCCCTTCGACGGGCACCGAATCCAGGCGTGTGCTCGCGGTTTTGGCGTTCCTGCGCGCGTAACGCCCGCTCGGAAAACCACCAGAAACCCGCCCCCCGATCGACGGGTAGGCCGTCTGGTCGCGCCCTACGCGCGGTGGGAGCGTGGGGACATCCCTCCGATTCGAGGAGCCCCCATGAGGAAGCGGCGATGAAGTCGCGCGTGATCCAGAACGAGTCCGAGCCCACGGAAATCCGAGCAAAGGAGCGCAAGATGCAGGCCGTTGCAACCGCTGTCCCGAAGGTCGAGGAAGACTGGGCGGGGGCCGTAGGCGACGAGTTCGTCGTCGCGGCGCACGACCTCAGCCGCCGCTACGGCGAAGGGGACACGTCCGTCGACGCGCTTCGCGGCGTCTCGCTGCAGGTCGCCGAGGGAAATCTGACCGCGGTGATGGGCCCCTCCGGGTCCGGCAAGTCGACGCTCATGCACATCCTGGCCGGCCTCGACAAGCCGACAGGCGGCGAGGTGAGCATCGCAGGGACGAAGATCTCGAAGCTGAACGACACCGAGCTCACCGGCCTTCGGCGTCAGCACATCGGCTTCATCTTCCAGTTCTTCAACCTGCTCCCGATGCTGAACGCCGAGGAGAACGTGTTGCTCCCGCTCGCCATCGCCGGCGTCAAGCCGGACAAGAAGTGGGTCGCCGAGCTCATGGGCAAGATCGGGCTCGCCAACCGGCGCGACCACCGCCCGTCGGAGCTCTCCGGCGGGCAGCAGCAGCGGGTCGCGATCGGGCGTGCACTCGTCAGCAAGCCGACGATCGTCTTTGCCGACGAGCCGACCGGCAACCTCGACTCGAAGACGAGCAGCGAGATCCTCGAGCTCATGCGCGACTCGGTCGATACGTACGGCCAGACGACCGTGATGGTCACGCACGACCCGCGAGCGGCGGCGATCGCCGATCGCATCCTCTTCCTCGCCGACGGCCTGATCGTCAAGGACGTCGGCAGGTCGGACGCCCGTGAGGTGATCGCGGTCATGGAAGAGCTGGCGCGATGAATGCCGTCGCGCTCAAAGGGCTGCTCGGACGCAAGCTCCGCACCGTCCTGACGGCGCTGGCGATCGTCCTCGGCGTCGCGATGATCAGCGGCACCTACGTCCTCACCGACACGATCACGGCCGCGTTCACGAACGTCGTCAGCGACTCGTTTCAGAACTCGGACGCGGTCATCACCGGCAAGGTCGCCTTCAAGAACACGAACAGCGACACCGAGCAGACGCCGGCGTTTCCGGCGGGCGTGCTTGCGAAGGTGAAGGCACTTCCCGACGTGGCCGCTGCCGCCGGGTCGGTCGGAGACCAGCTGAAGCTGATCGACCGCAAGGGCAAGGTCATCTCCACCGGCGGCGGCGAGGCGATCGCCGCGAGCGTGGACCCACCGAACGACAAGCGCTTCAACCCGCTCCAGCTCGTGTCAGGCAAGTGGCCGGTTGGTAACGGCCAGATTGCGATCGACAAGCGGACCGCCGAGAAGCAGCATTACTCGGTCGGCGACACGATCGGGATCGCAGCAGACGAAGGCGTCCGCCAGCTCGAGATCACGGGCATCGCGACCTACTCGGGCTCTTCGTCGATCGGCGCCTCGACGATCGCGATCTTCGACGTGCCGACTGCGCAGGATCTGTTCGACAAGGCCGGGAAGTTCGACGGCGTCGAGGTGGCCGCGAAGCAGGGAGTGACTCCCGCCGCGTTGGTCAGCGAGATTCGCCCGCTCTTGCCCGCGACAGCGCAGGTGAAGACGGCACAGGCGCAGACGCAGGAGGCGGTGAACGACGTGAACAAGTCGCTCGGCGTCTTCCAGAAGCTGCTGCTCGCCTTCGGCGTGATCGCGCTCTTCGTCGGTGCGTTCGTAATCGCCAACACGCTCTCGATCACGATTGCGCAGCGGGTGCGTGAGTTCGCGACCCTCAGGACGATCGGCAGCTCGCGGCGGCAGGTGCTGCGCAGCGTGATGCTCGAGGCGCTCGCGATCGGCCTGATGGCCTCCGTGGCCGGCCTCTTCCTCGGGCTCGGCATCGCTAAGGCCCTCGACGCGCTGTTCGCGGCGATCGGAGTCCACTTCCCCAAGACTGGCACCGTCTTGGCGACGAGGACGATCGTCGTGAGCATCCTCGTCGGCGTCACGGTCACTCTGATCGCAAGCCTGCGGCCGGCGATCAAGGCGACGCGAGTCCCTCCGATCGCGGCCGTGCGCGAAGGCGCAACGCTTCCCGTGACGCGGCTGTCCCGCTTCGGCCCCGTCTTCTCGCTGGCGACGCTGGCCGTCGGGATCCTGCTGCTCGTCTACGGGATCTTCGGCGGCGGAATGAGCACAGCGGCCCGGCTGCTCGCGCTCGGGTTCGGGACACTCATCCTCTTCGTCGGCGTTGCGGTGAACGCGAAACGCGCGGTGCGCCCGCTCGCGTCGGTGCTCGGCTGGCCGGGTGCGCGGATCGGCGGCCTCGCCGGCGTGCTCGCACGGCAAAACGCGATGCGCAATCCGAGCCGGACCGCATCGACGGCGTCCGCGCTGATGATCGGTTTGGCGTTGATCACGTTCGTCGCCATCCTCGGTGCCGGGCTCCGTTCGTCGTTCAACGATGCGGTCGACAAGCTGTTCGTCGCCGACTACGCGCTGACCGCCGAGAACGGGTTCGACCCGTTCACGAAGCAGACGGACGCGGCTGTCGGCGTCACGCCGGGCGTGACCGCCGTCTCACCGATCCGAGCCGGCGACGCGCGCGTCTTCGGCCACAACGTCCAGGTCACGGCAGTCCAGCCGAACCTCTCCAAGACGATTCCCCTCGACTGGCTACCCGGATCGGCGAACGCGTCCGCGCGCCTCGGCGACAACGGGGTCTTCGTCGACAAGGACTACGCCAAGGATCACAACCTGAGGCTCGGCTCGCCGATTCCGGTCGTCACGCCGACGGGCAGGGTCCTGCGCCTCCGCCTGAAAGGGATCTTCGACCCGCCGAACGGTGGCTCCCCGTTCGGCAGTGTGACGATGTCGGCCAACACGTTCGACGCGAACTACGCAAGCCCGCAGAACCTGATGACGATGATCAACATCAAGGGCGGCGTCACACCCGCGAACACCGCCCGGCTGGGCCTCGCACTGGACAGGTTCCCGGACGCGAAGGTCAAGACGGCCGCGCAATTCAAGAAGACGCAGCAGGACGACATGAACCTCATCCTCAACGTGCTCTACGCGCTGCTCGGACTGTCGGTGATCATCAGCCTGTTCGGCGTCGTGAACACGCTCGTGCTCTCGGTGTTCGAACGCACGCGGGAGCTCGGGATGCTGCGCGCGGTCGGAATGACGCGTCGGCAGGTGCGGCGGATGATTCGGTACGAGAGCATCACCACCGCGCTGATCGGCGGTGTGCTCGGCATCCTCGTCGGGACGTTCCTGGCCGTGCTCACGACCCAGGCGCTCTCCGACCAGGGAGTCGTGCTGGCCATTCCCTGGGGCACGATCGCCGTGCTCGTTCTGGCGACGATCGTCGCGGGGATCCTCGCGGCGATGTTCCCCGCCCGCCGTGCTTCGCGCCTGAACATCCTCAAGGCGCTCCAGTACGAGTGAGCGACGCCGCCGTCCCAAAGGTGTCCCGGGCCTCGCGCCCGGGACACCTTCAGGTCGCCGTGGTGGCTGCCCTGCTGGTCGTCGCGCTGCACGTCCTCGACGACAGCTTCCTGCAGCCGCAGCCGGGCACGTCCGCCGGCGACCATCTGGTCAGCGGGTTGGTTCCCGTGGCCGTGCTGGTGGCAGCCGCCTTCTTCTACGCTCGGCTCCGGCCCGGTCTCGCCGCCACGCTGATCGCTCTGCTCGGCCTGTTCGGCGTCGTGGTCGGGATCGAGGCGGTCTACTACGCGCAGGCCGGCCGGCTCGCCGGTGACGACTACACGGGGCTGCTGGCGATTCCCGCCGGCCTCCTCCTGCTGGTCGTCGCGGCACTGACGCTGTGGCGAACGCGACGCGTCGACGACCACCTTGCCTGGCGATACGGCCGGCGCGTGCTCTTCGCCGCCGCCTCCGTCGTCGCCGTGTACCTCCTCGTCGGCCCGTTTCTGATCACCTACGTGTTGACCCACACGGCGCGTGCGTTCGTGCCCGTCGACGTCATCGGAGCAGCGCACGAAGACGTGAGCTTCAAGACGGCGGACGGCCTACGCCTGCGCGGGTGGTACGTGCCGTCCAGGAACGGCGCTGCCGTGATCGCCTTCCCAGGACGGAAGGGCTCGCAAAAGCCGGCCCGGGTGCTCGCTGCGCACGGGTACGGCGTGCTCGTCTTCGATCGGCGCGGCGAGGGGCAGAGCGACGGCGATCCCAACGCGTGGGGTTGGGCCGGCTACCGCGACGTCGACGCAGCGGTGGCCTTCCTCCGGCAGCGGCCCGACGTCGAGGACAGGCGAATCGGCGGGATCGGACTGTCGGTTGGCGGCGAGATGATGCTGGAGGCGGCGGCGAGGTCGCACGGACTGAAAGCCGTCGTCGCCGAGGGCGCCGGCGAACGATCCGTCCGCGAGTTTCTCGACATGACGATCGGCGGTGCCGACAAGTGGCTCGGGCTGCCGGGCTACGCGGCCCTCAGCACCGGGATCTCGCTCTTCTCGAATCATGTGCCGCCGCCGAGCCTGAAGGACCTCGTCGGACGGATCGCCCCGACACCCGTCTTCTTCATCTACGGCGAGCACGGACAGGAGGGCGAGCGCAACCTCAACCCGACGTACTTCGCCGCGGCGCACGCGCCGAAGCTCATCTGGGAGGTGCGCGGCAGCGGGCATGTCGGCGGCATCGACGCGCACCCGAAGGAGTACGAGCGTCGGATGGTCGCCTTCTTCGATCGCACATTGCCGGCGGACGCCGTCAGATGACGCCGGCCGTGTCGTAGTCGCGGCGGGCCAGGTCAACGAGCCCGAACCGAGATCAGCCTCACCCCGACGCGTTGCGTCTGACCCGGCACACGCGCGAGGTGCGGCACGTCGACCGTGACGAGCCGCCACCTCCCGGGGCCGGGTGCGTGGACGGCGACGCGTGGCCGGAGAGGGGACGGTGCGAAGCGCAGCCGGACGCGCCGGCCGAAGATCCAGAACGGAGCATGTGTCTCGCTCATGTAGCGCCCCGAACCGATGTCGCCGTACCAGCCCTGGCAGAAGACCGGCTTCGTCGACTCGGGGACGGGCAGCCGCGGGGCGGAGCCTGGCTTCCGCTCGAGCAGGAGGACCGAACCGGCGCTGCGCTGCACGTGCCAGCCGTGCTCGTCGAGTGCGTGCAGCGCCAGCCACGCGGCTCTGCCGGACTCCTCGACATGTCCGTACAGCCCGAGGTGCAGCGCGACGGCGCGCACGCCGAGCCGGTCGAGGACCGCCGCGGTGTCCTCGCTCCAGTCGCCGCAGTTGAGACGCTGTAACCGGTCGTAGATCCGCTTCGACGCTTTGGGGGCCGTCGTCGCGTACCCCGAAGGTCGCTCGCGTCGCGATGACGTGTCGTACCAGAGGTAGACCGAGCCGTAATGCACACTCGGGTCGAAGAGCGGGAGCTCGAGCACGCGGCCGGGGCCGCGATACGCGACCCGATCCGGGTGGCCGACGGCCGACTCGCGGTAGACGTGCACGTGCAGGTCGACGAACAGCAACACGATCGCGACGGCGACGACAACCGTGCGCGCTCGCGCGAGTGCGAACGCGACGAGCGCGCCGATGCAGAGACACGCGATCGGCAGCAGCCGCTCCGGTACGCGAGGAAAGCGGAACGGCGGCAGCGCGTGCCAGAGCGGCGAGTAGAGCGGCGTGTTCGTGCCGAGTGCGAGGACGACGGGGATCGCGACCCCGAGCGCCAGGACGGCCACGAGTGCGTAACGGCCTGCGCGTATCAGGAGAACGACGCCGGCGAGCGCGAGCAGCGGGACCAGCCAGCCGAGGAAGACGAACTGCTCGCTGCGGCCGTGCTCCAGGTGGCGGCTGAACAGGTCGCCCGTGTTCGCCGAGTACCGTGTCACCTCGGCGAGCTTGCGCCCGCCTGCCTCCGTCGAGCCCTTGATCAGCGTCTCGCGGACGAGCAGTCCCGCTGCGACGGCGGCGAGCGCGCCGAGCGCGGCGCCGGCGATCAGCCGCCGGTCGCGCGTCCTGCACGCCGCGTACGCAAGCGCGAAAGGGATCGCACCGAGCGCGAGGTGCACCTGGCCCGACAGCGGGATCGACGCGAGCGCCGCGCCTGCGAGGGCGAGCCACCAGACGCTGCCGCGCCGCGCGCGCTCGAACGCCCAGAGCGACAGCGGCAGCAGGATCGAGATGGGACCGAGGAGGTGCCCGACGCTCTGCTGGACGCGGTAGGGCGCGATCGCGAAGACGAGGCCGCCCGCGAGCGCGGGAGCCCGCGGCAGCCCGAGCTCGCGCAGCCACGCGCACGCGAGCAACCCGGCGAGCGCATAGACGACCAGCTGAAGCAGGTTCCACCCGACGACGAGCCCGAAGATCGCTCCGAGCGGCCAGAACATGAAGCCGAACGGCCAGCCGGCGTAGTTCGGCTGGGGCTTCGCCTCCGGCTGGAACGTGTACGGGTCGCGCCAAGGAGCATGGCCGTGCTCGAGCTGGTGGCCGACGAGCCAGTAGTGGTACAGCGTCTGCAGATGGTCGCCGGGCGACGCTTCGCCGTTCCCGGGCGCGCCGCCGGACATGAAGCGCGAGTGCGCGTGCAGCACCGCCGGCCACGTCGCTGCGACGCCGGCGGCGAGGTAGAGCGCCGCAGCGAGCGCTACAAAGCCTGCGCGGCGCGTAGCAACTCGTCGAAGTCCGGCACCTCGGCCGTGTCGTAGCGCCATGCGCCGCGCACCGTACCGTCCTCATCGACGAGGAACGCCGATCGTTCGCTCACGTCCTTGTGCCCGCGGAAGTCGAAAGCGACGCCGAACGCGCGCGTCGCTTCGCCGTTCCAGTCCGAGAGGAGCGGGAAGTTCAGGTCGAGCGTTTGCGCCCAGGCGATGTGCGTCCACGCCGAGTCGCGTGAGATGCCGTACGCCCGGATGCCGGCGTGCTCGAACTGCGTGCTCCTGTCACGCAGGAGCTCCAGCTCGCTCGTTCAGGTGGCAGACCAGTCGAAGAGATAGAAGACGAGCAGAGCGCGCGCGCCGCCGAGGACGTCCGCCAGTTGCCTCCGCTCGTTCGGCGCCGTCCACACCGACGCTTCCGGTAGTCGGTCGCCCGCGGCCAGCATGCGCGGAGCCTACTTCGCCGGGCTCGGCGCGGCCGCGACCTCGGTCGCGTCGGCGATCTCGCTGACGACCTCGACGATGTCGCGGTTGGCGTTGAAGACGCGGAGCTGGCGGTCGGCGCCGTTGCCGTTGTGCAGGATCTCCTCGATTCCCTCGAGCTCGCGCTCCGACCCGAGCTCCCGCGCATGCGGCTCGATCTCCTTCAGGGTGCGCCGGATCAGCTGCAGCATCGGAATGCGATTCCGCCGGCCCGTTGCGAGATCCATCAGCGGCGCGTCGAGGCCGTAGCGGCCGGCGAGCCACTTGTTCTCGGTCGTGAGGATGCGGTGGTACGACGGGATCGCCTCACCGCGGTCGAACCGCTCGGAGAGGAGCTTGACGAGCGCTTGGCAGTACGCGACGACCGCCAGCACGTGCTCGAGCCGGGTGATGGCGTCGCAGATGCGGATCTCGATCGTCCCGAGCCGCGGATGCAGCCTGATGTCCCACCAGATGTGCGTGTAGTCGGCGATGCAGCCGGTCTTCTCGAGCTGACCGACGACCTCCGCGTAGTCGGCGTAGTTCTCGAAGCGCGGCGGCGGGCCGGAGCGTGGGAAAGCCGCGAAGACCATCTGGCGGCTGGAGCGCAGCCCGGTCGGCTCGCCGCGCCAGAACGGCGAGCTCGCCGACATGGCGAGCAGCGGCCCGAGTTGCGGGAGCATCCCGTTGACGACCTGGATCGCCTTCTCGGCGTCGTCGACGGCGACGTGGATGTGCAGGCCGAAGATCAGCTCCCGGCGCGCGACGTACTGCATCTGGTCGACGAGCGCGCGGTAGCGGTCCTTCGCGGTGATGCGCTGCCGCTCGAAGAGGCTGAACGGATGCGTGCCGGCCGAGCCGACGCGGAGCCCCTGGTCGCGCGCGACGCCGATCACGTAGCCGCGGATGCGGCCGAGCTGTTCGGCGACCTCCCCCGTCGTGTGGCAGACGGGCGTGGCGATCTCGAGCACCGACTGCATCAGCTCCTGATTGATGACGGGCTCCAGCTCGTGTCCGGCGACCGCTGCGAGCACGGTGTCGACGTGCTGCACGAGATCGAACGTCTCGCCGTCGAGCAGCATGTACTCTTCCTCGACGCCGAGCGTGTACGCGTCGCTCTTGCCGAAGGCGTGGTCGAGCACGCTGCCGCCGGGCGCGAACCGCGCACCCTTGCCGGATATGGACGGCGGGAAGATCTGCCGGTCGTCGCCGCTCATGCCGTGACGATCGCGTCGGCTTCGATCTCGACGAGCCACGCGGGATTCGCGAGCTCCTTGACCACCACGAACGCGCTGGCCGGATGGATCTCGGCGAACGTCTCGCGGTGAGCGCGCGCGACCTCGTCGAAGATGTCCGCACGCGTGCCGTAGACACGCGTGCGCACGACGTCGGCTGCCGCCGCTCCCGCGTCGGCGAGGCCCTTGAGCACGATCTCGAGGCAGAGACGCGTCTGGCCGTAGGCGTCGCCGGGCGGATCCGACCCGTCCGCCGTGATCGGCGCCGTGCCGGAGACCGACACGTGGTTGCCGACGCGGACCGCCCGCGAGTGGCCCCAGATGCCCTCGTATGGATTCCCCGAGAAGACGACCCGCCTTTCCATCGACGTAGTATCGCGCGCCGGTGGAGGCGCCCCGGCAGATCGACGACTGGCCCGCGACGACGAAGGCCGCTTTCGTGCTCCGCGGCGGCGAGGCCGTGGCTGTGCACGGGCCGCGCACGCACGTCTTCCGCTGGGCCTCGGTCACCAAGCTCCTGACCGCGCTCGCGGCGCTCGTCGCCGCAGAGGAGGGCGTGGTCGACCTCGACGAGCCGGCCGGCCCCGAGGGCTCGACCGTTCGCCACCTCCTCGCGCACGCCTCGGGTCTCCCTTTCGAGCCCGGCGCGCCTTCGGGGCGTCCCGGCAAGCGGCGGGTCTACTCGAACGTCGGTTACGAGGCGCTGGCCGCGCACGTGGCCGAGCGCGCCGAGATGCCGTTCGCCGAGTACCTCGCCGCCGGGGTGCTGCGGCCACTCGGCATGGACGCGGAGCTGCGGGGTTCCGCCGCTTCGGAGCTGCACGGGAATGTCGACGACCTGCTCGCGTTCGCGCGCGAACTGCAGCGCCCGACGCTAGTCGCGCCCGAGACCCTCGCCGAAGCTACGAGCGTGCAGTTCGCAGGGCTCGCCGGTGTGCTGCCGGACTTCGGCCGCTTCGATCCGCTCGACTGGGGATTGGGCTTCGAGTTGCGCGACGCGAAGGCTCCGCACTGGACCGGCGCGCGCAACTCGCCGCGGACGTTCGGTCACTTCGGCGGGAGCGGGACGTTCCTCTGGGTCGACCCCGACGCCGGCGTCGCACTCGGCGTTCTCACCGACCTCGAGTTCGGCGACTGGGCGAAGCGGGCGTGGCCGGAGCTGTCAGACGCCGTGCTTGCGGAGGAACGCTAGGACCACGCGGTCGAACTCGTCCGGGCGCTCCAGGCTCGGCAGGTGGGCCGTGTCGGCGATCGTCGCGCGCTCCGCGCCGGGGATCTCGGCGGCGAGCTTGTCCGCGATGTCGTGCATGTCGCGCACGTCTTCCGCTCCCGTGACGACGAGGGTCGGCACCGCGACGTCGGCCAGCCTCGTCGACGCGGGCGGCTCGAGCGGCGCCATCCGGAGCTCGTGTCCCGTCTGGAGCTCGAAGGCGTTGCGCTGCATGTCGGCGGCGAGCTCGCGCACGCCGGCGTCGATCTCGTCGAGGGTGCGGCGCGGCCCCGCCAGCCACAACTTCAGGTTGACGTCGACCGCAGCGTCGAGGTCGCCGCGTTCGAAAGCCTCCTCCTCGACGCCCCAGGACGACTCGACTTCCTCCGACCACCGATGGCCGTCCAGGCCGGCGCCGACGAGGACGAGCGCGGCAACGCGTTCCGGCGTCTCGAGCGTGAGCTCGAGCGCGATCCGGCCGCCGAGCGAGGTACCGACGAGGGCGACCGGCTCGTCCGGCATCGCCTCGCGGACGAACTGCCGGTAGTCGACGATGTCCGAGACGAGCGGCGCGCGGCCGAAGCCGGGAAAGTCGGGTGCGCGCGCCGGGGCAAGCGTCTCGAGCTGGCGGCGGTACATGCGCGAGTCCGCCACGCCGGCGTGTAGGAGCACGCGCTCAGCCATCGTCGGCGAACAACGGCCGGACGAACTCGTCGAACGTCGCCTGGTCGCAGCTCGCGACGGTCGCCGGCGTCAGCGCGCGAACCGTCGCGGTGCGGGGCATGTGCATCGCGAGCGCGACTTCGCCGAAGTAGTCGCCGGGACGGAGGATCGCCTGCGCGCCGCGAGTCTGCTGCGTGACGGAGAGCATGCCGCTTAGCACGACGTAGAAGCGATCCCCTTCTTCGCCCTCGTCGAAGACGCCGGCTCCTGCGGCGACGTCCTCGCGCACCATGTGCTGCGCGAGCTTCGCGAGCGTCTCGCCCGGCAGTGTCGCGAGCAGCCCGATCCGCGATAGCTCGTGCTGGGTCGCGCCGGCTGCGCGCGGGCTCATATGGTCTCCCTCATGGGTGCACTCGACGGTTGGCGCTTCTGTCCCATCTGCGGCGAGGCTATCGACAAGCACGCCGATCGCGTGGAGTGCCGGGCGTGCGGCTACGTCGGCTATGCGAACGCGGTGCCAGGCGCCGAAGCCGTGTGCCTCGGCGCGGACGGGCGCGTGCTGCTCGGCCGCCGCGCGAACGATCCGGGCGCGGGCCTGTGGGACCTCCCGGGCGGCTTCCTCCACGAGGAGGAGCTGCCACTCGACGGCCTACGCCGTGAGGTCCGCGAGGAGACGGGCCTCGAGCTCGAGGTGCTCGACTTCCTCGGCCACTGGCTCGAGCCGTACGACGGCCGGATCGTGCTCTGCCTCGCCTGGTCCGCGCGCGTCACCGGTGATGCGCGTGCGGCCGACGACCTGGTCGAGCTGGGCTGGTTCGACCCGGGCGAGCTCCCGGCGCCCGAAGAGCTCGCGTTCACGCACTACCCGGAGGTGCTCGCAGCGGCGCTCGCGCGTACTGCGGGAGCGGAAGGCCGTATCGCTCGCTGAGAGCACGGACGTCGCGCTCGTGCTGGTCGTCCAGCTCGTAGCCGGTCGTGTGGTTGACGAGCACGACCTCCGGGGTCAGGCACGGCACGTTCTGACCGAGGATGCGGCCAACGCCGCGGAAGCCGGCCGCGGGAAAGACCCAATCGTCGCCGTTCTCCATCCGGTAGATGCCGTCCCCGTTCGGTTGCATCGTCGCCGGGTGCACATCGACCTGATGGCCCGTCGCGTCGACGAGCACGAAGCACGAGGGGGACGCGTCGTACGCCACGGCGTAGCCCAGCTCGCCGAGGGCCGCGACGACGCGGGCGCTGTCCGCCGCGCGCGCGACGAGGTCGAGATCGTCGTGCGGACGCATCTGCCTGCCGAGGAGCGCGTCGACCGCCCAGCCGCCGTCGAGCCAGACGGGAATGGCGCGATCGGCGAGCCGCGCGAGCACGTCGAGCACGCGGCGCGCATCCATCTCGGCGCAGGGCTCCCGGCCGCGACCGGCGCGCGTCACCGGGGTACGAGGACGCGCAGCGCGCGCGGCTCGATCCGGAAGTGGATCGGCGTCTGCAGCACGGCCGGCTCGCCGTCGACTGCGGCTTCCAGCCGACCGGCGGCGGCGTCGACGACGAACCGTTCGCCGACCCGCTCGTCGCCGGGCACGTACACGTGCAGCTGTCCCTCGTCGAGACGTTCACGCTCACCGATCGACGGCAGGTCGAGCGCATACGCGTTGTTGGCGACGAGCACGATCCTCGCCTGCACGGGCTCGCCGTCGATCGTGATTCCGAGCGGCGTCCGGTGTGTGAGCAGGGCGGCCCAGGCGCGTAGGCGCGCGAACGTCTCGCGGCGCCGCCGATGGTGCTCGCGACGGTGCACGAGACGCGCATAGACCCCGAGCGAGACGTTGTTCAGGAAGAGCCGCTCGTCGGCGCGGCCGACGTCGATGCGCCGTTCGTCGCCGGCGAACGACCGCAGGGCGCCGACGGGATCGTCGCGGTCGAGCCCGAGGTCGCGCGCAAAGTGATTCCGCGTCCCGAACGGCACGCAGACGAAGGGCACATCCCGCTCGAGCGCAACTCCCGCAACGGCGGCGAGCGAGCCGTCACCGCCGGCGATCCCGAGCGCGCCCGCAGCTGACGCGCGCGCGACCTCGGCTGGGTCTTCGCCGTCGCGCAGCTCGTGCGTGTCCAGCTCGAGCCGGCGCGCGTGCGCGAGAAGCTCCTCCGGCCCCGGCCCGCCGCGCCCGGAGCGCGGATTCACGATCAGCAGCCCTTTCACGTGCCGGAAGTATGGGACTCCGCGGCCGCTCGAATGAGCCGATCGGCCCATGGCGCCGTCCGGCCCGCGTGCCGATATTTAAGGCCATGAGCGAACGCGGCATCCATCGCATCGAGGACGACCTCAGCGAGACGTGGGTCGAGGACTGGGCCGGCGCAGGTGTGGCCGAGATCGAGGCCCTCCTCGCCAAGCACGCGGCCTTCCTGAGCTTCCTCGAGACGCAAGACTCGTAGCGTTTCCGAAACGGGCGGCCGAGGTACATCCCGGTCGCATGAAGCTCAGCTACCTGTGGCGCGGGCTTCCGGGCCATCCGATTCATCCGCCTCTTACCGACGCGACGATCGGGACCTACACGTTCGCGACGGTCGCGGCGCTCGTCGAGGTGCTCGGGATCACGAAAAACGCCGGGGCGATCGGCTGGTGGATCGCGCTGATCGCGGGGCTGGTCTTCACGGTGCCGACGGCGCTGACCGGGCTCGCGGACTGGCTGACGATCGAGTGGAAGAGCGAGCTGTGGAAGACCGCGACCACCCACATGATCGCCATGGTGACGGCGACCGTCTTCTTCGCGCTCGCCGCCATCTTCGGGCACGGCTCGTACACGCACGGCAACGTCAGCACCGGGGCGTTCATCCTCACGGTGATCGGCTTTCTGACCCTGACCGCCGGCGGCTGGCTGGGCGGCGCCGTCGTGTACGTCCACGGCATGCGCGTCTTGAACCTCGTGAAGGAACCTGCGACGCGAGCGAGCGCGCCAGTACCGCACGCCGAAAAGGAGATGGCCGAAGGATCGTAAGGCTGTGGTCAGACCCCTCCGGGGTCTGACCACAGCCTTGGGTACGCCGCTTCGCGGGGAACGCGCGCGAGCCCAGCTCGCGCGCTCCTTGGGTGCTCGGCGGTTGTTCTCTTCCGTGCGGCTCGGCCATGCTGCGCGTGGCCGACTCGCATCAGTTCGCCTGCGCGTAAGACGGCTG
>Ga0136846_1230312_pt1 | contig 26245 bp, 21 predicted proteins | sample HopSoiMetagenom2_FD_96841 | JGI IMG/M metagenome (GOLD analysis project Ga0136846, IMG submission 96841) | Grasslands soil microbial communities from Hopland, California, USA - 2 Assembly 2016 (version 4) | ecosystem: Environmental > Terrestrial > Soil > Grasslands | place: USA: Hopland... | reverse complement strand
TTTCCGCAAATCGGGTGCTTAGCTCAGCGGTAGAGCGTCGCCCTTACAAGGCGAATGTCGTAGGTTCGACCCCTACAGCACCCACCAAGCTTCAAGCACAGTAGGAGCGGTAGTTCAGTTGGTTAGAATACCGGCCTGTCACGCCGGGGGTCGCGGGTTCGAGTCCCGTCCGCTCCGCCAACACCTTTCGACACTTCTCCGATTGCTTCTGTCCGCCGGGCAATTCATCAGCGGCTGAAGTATTGGCCACTGGCGAATCGTCCGGTCGCGTCGTCGGTCTCCCACCGTGGCGACTACCACGCAAGAAGATGTAAGGGCATGACTTCTCCAGTCACGACTCTGACAAAAGACGACACGCGCAGTCGGCTGAGACAGCCCGGGGGGTCATGATTTGTTAGTGGCAGTCCGAGCCGGAACGGGGTCTGGAAAAATGCCCGGGTCATCTTCTACCGGGGGTTGAATGGCTGCTCCTTCTGCTACGGTGTTGAAGTTGAGTCACGCCAAGCGGCGCGCTTTTCTCGCCGTACTGGCGTCCATGCCTTTCGCCAATGGCTGGACTGCCCCGTCGCAGCCGGATTCCGAAGTCGTGAGCCGAATCGCGCGTCGCTATCGCGTACAGCGATCGGCCGTCGAGTCGGTAGTCGCATTAGCCGAGCGACACTTCCCCATTGACCCGGTGTTGCTGCTCGCGATCGTGGGGGTCGAGTCCTCGTGGCGCCCCTGGGCCGTCGGTGACGTCGGCGAAGTCGGACTCTGCCAAGTACGGCCAGACCTCCACGGGGCGAGCGCCACGGAGCTCGCCAATCCCGCTGTGAACCTTCGCATTGCGGCAAAGGTTCTGCGTCATTGCCTGAAAAGATCGCGAGGGGACATGGCGGGGGCCGTCGCCCGGTATAACGGCCGCGGCGAGGCCGCCGAGGAATACGCCGTGCGCGTACTACTGGAGCGGGAAAGGTTGTTGGCGCCCAGCGCGTGACGCGTCGGTCGATTCTGACTTCAACCAGAATCGCGCTGCAAGTGCATGTGTGCCAGGAAGGACACCAGCGGGTGCACGCCCATCGCCGCGAGCGCGTCGAGGTCCAAGGCGATTAGCGCGACGGCTTGCTTGCCTTCGACGCCAGCTGATTTGGCGAAAGCGGACCGATCCCGGACATAGCTCTCGCGCGCCAACGGATCGTTGGCGAGGCTGTGCAGTGCGTCGGTCAGCTGGACGAGCCCGGGCGCGATGCTCGGGTAATGCGGCGTTGATCCTTCGCGTGGCGGCGGCGACCACCAGGCGAGCGAGGCGTAGTTGTGATGCCAGCTCGGGTTCATCTGCACGATGTCGGGCTTGCGCTCGCCGAGCGCGCCGGCGGCGACGGCCCAGCAGCGCAGCTCTATGTTCCCGGTGTCGTCCAGCTCCTTCTCGTCGTAGGCGAGCAGCGAGCGCAGGTTTCCCGCGCGCAAAGGCTCGAGGGCGCGCTCATCCCACGCGAGGTTCGGGCTCGAGTACTGCTTCGTCCCCGGAAAGTGCGACATGCCGCCGCTCGCGACGAGCACGGCGCGCACGCCGATGCGCTCGAGCACTTGGGCGAGCGCGCGTCCAAATGCGTAGCAGCGCTCCATCGGTGGCTGGGGCGGGAGGTACGCGTTGACGAAGATCGGCATCACAGGCGCCGCGACGTCGAGGTGGGTGAGCGGAATGCCGAGCGCGTAGTCGACCTCGGCGGTGCTGGTGAACGCGGGGTCGAAGCCCATGCGGTAAAGCTCGCGCACCACGCGGAAAGAGAGCTCGCTCGCGATGCGATACGAGAAGGTCCGCCCGGCGAATGCGCCGCGCGCCTCGCCGCCGACATGGAAAGTGAAAGGCGGCGCCACCTTCTGGAAGAACTGGAACGCATGGTCGTTCGACACCGAGATCCATACCTCGGGCTGCAGCGCCTTGAGCTCGCGGCCGATGCGCGCCGCCACGGCCTGCACCTCTGCCACGTTGGCCTTGTCCTCGGTGTCGGGCAACGTGAAGAACTGCGGCGCATGCGGCAACAGGGCGCCGCCGAGGATGCCGGTCACTTGCGCTTCTCCCGCAGCAGGTCGCGCAACAGGCGCTCCGGATGGATCGGCGTCGAGTTGAGCTCGATGCCGAAATCCGAAAGGGCATCACACACGGCATTGGCCAGCGCGACCGGCGGCGAAATGGCGCCGCCTTCGCCAAGCCCCTTCACGCCGAGCGGGTTGAGCGGCGAAGGAATCTCCTGGTGCACGAGCTCGATGCTCGGCACGTCGGTCGCGACCGGCATGGCGTAATCCATGAGCGTGCCGGTGAGGAGCTGTCCGTCCGCGTCGTAGGCGATCGCCTCCGCGAGTGCGCCGCCGATGCCTTGCACTACGCCTCCCACGATCTGCCCTTCGGCGAGCATCGGGTTCACCAGCACGCCGCAGTCGTGCGCGACGACGTAGCGCTCGATCTTCACCCGGCCGGTCTCGACATCGACTTCGACGATCGCGGCGTGCGTGGCATAGGCCCAGGTTACTGTCGGCGGCTCGAAATAATACGTTTCCTCAAGGCCCGCCTGGATGCCTTCGGGCCGGCGATGGTCCCAGCCGGGGCGCGCCGCCTGCGCAAGCTGGGCAAGCGTTACCTGCGCTCCGGGGACGCCCGCGATACCGATCGCGCTTTTGCGCAGCTCGAGATCCGCCACCGCGCACTCGAGCATGTTGCCGGCGATCGCAAAAGCCTTGTCCCTAAGCTTGTCGCTCGCATGACGGATCGCTGCCGAGACGTTGACCGTGCTTCGGCTCGCTATCGTGCCGAAGCCCATCGCAATGGCGCTGCTGTCGCCTAGCGCGACGGTCACGTCCTCAGGGGTGACGTTCCAGGCGTCGGCGCCGATCTGGGCGAAGATGGTTTCCATCCCCTGTCCCTGCGCCGCGGCGCCGGACGACACGTAGATCTTTCCGGAGCCGTCGATGCGCACGGTGGCGCCCTCGAACGGACCGACGCCGGTGCCTTCGGTGTAGGAGGCGAGGCCCAAGCCGAGATAGCGGCCCTCGGCGCGCGCTTCACGCTGGCGGCGGCGAAAGGATTCGATGCCACCGATGGCGTCAAGCGCCTTCGCCAATGCGCCGGGATAGTCGCCGCTGTCGTAGACCACCGGCTCTCCGTCGCGATACGGAATGCCGAGCGCATAGGGCATCTCGTCGGCCCGCACCATGTTGCGTCGGCGGACCTCGGCCGGCTCGAGCCGCAGCTTTGCCGCCATCAGGTCGATCAGCCGCTCGGTCGCCTGCGCCGCTTCCGGGCGTCCGGCACCTCGATAGGGCGCGTTCGGCACCTTGTTGGTGGCGGCGACGCGAGCCTCGATGTCGAGGTGGGCAATGCGGTACGGTCCCGGCAGGTGCGCGGCGGTGTTGTACACCACGGCGACCCCGAGGGGGTTCCACGCGCCGCAGTCCACCGTGAAGCGGTCTCGCAAGGCGAGGATGCGGCCGTCGGCATCGAAGGCGATTTCAGCGTCATGGACCTGGTCGCGCGAATGGCAGGAGCACAGCAGATGCTCGCGCCGGGTCTCGACCCATCGAACCGGCCGGCCACACAGCTTGGCGAGGAATGGCAGCAGCATGTCTTCCGGGTAGACGTGGCCCTTGACGCCGAAGCCGCCGCCCACGTCGAGCGCGATGCAGCGCACGTGCGATTCGGGCACGCCTAGAGTGGTGGCCGTTTCGCGGCGCACCCAGTGCACCACTTGGGTCGAGGACCAGATGGTGTACAGGTCGGTACGCCTGTCGTATGCGGCGGCAACCCCGCGGCATTCCATTGGCATCGCCGCGTAACGGTGGTGGACAAATCGGCGCTGAATCCGGTGCGGCGCGCGTTCGAACGCCTGTGCCGCATCGCCTTTTTGCACCCTGAACCAGCCGATTTCGTTGGTTTTCAGGCGCTCGTGGACGAGGGGGGAGCCTTCGGTGAGCGCGGCCAGCGGATCGACGATGGCGGGCAGGTCCTCGTAATCGACGGAAACCAGCTCGGCAGCATCCTCCGCCGCCAGCTGCGACTCGGCCACCACCACGGCCACCGCTTCGCCGACATGTCGCGCCTTGTCCACTGCGAGCAGCGGCTGGCGCGGGTTGAGGATGCGGTGCGCGATGGCTGCCCGCCATTTGGCGGGCAGCGGCAGCTGGTTGTCGCGCACCGGCGGCAGCGCCTGCTCCAGCTCCGCGCCGCCCAGCGCCAGCAGCACGCCGGGGGAGCGTTTCGCAGATGCGGTATCGACCGAGCGGATACGCGCATGCGCGACGGGGCTGCGAACGAAAGCCACGTGCACCATAGCGGGCAACTGCAGATCGGCCAGATACTGGCCTTCGCCGCGCAGCAGGCGGGCGTCCTCGCGGCGCGGCAGCGATTTACCGACGAACATCGCCCGATACTAGCGATTCCTGTTGTCGAATCGGGCACGCGTCCTTTACCTTTGCGTCTACCAAGCGAAACGAGGGGATATGAACACGACGAAAATGGCAGGCATGGCGGCGCTCGCAGTGGCGTGCTCGCTGATCGCGCTTCCAGGCGCCCAGGCGCAGCCAGCGGCGGCGCCGACGACGCTGAGCTTCAATTGGGAAGGCGCCTACGGTCGGGCCAACATACTGGTGTGGCCGTTCCGGCCTGGCGGCCGCTTCGAGCAGCTCGTTGCCCAGCACACCAACGGCACGGTGAAGCTCGACATCAAGGAGAAGCTCTTCGGCATCATGGATTCGGCCTACGCCATCGGCGACGGCCGCGTGATGATGGGCACTCAGTCGGTTCCGGCGGCGACCGGAACGTATCCACTGCTTGATTTCGGCGGCATTCCGGGCCTGTTCTCGGAGATGCCGAACGGCGCCACCGAGTGGGCTAACGCGCTGCTCGATCCCAAGATGATGGCGGTCATGGAGAGCTATACGCGGCCGGCGGGCTTCAAGGTGCTCGGCTCCGCCATCAGCCTCGCCAACAACGCATTGTGGGGCAACAAGCCGATCAAGACGCTCGCCGACTTCAAGGGCGTGAAGATGCGCGCGTCGGGACGCACCCAGACCTCGGCGTTGCGCGATCTCGGTGGCAGCCCGCTCACTCTGTCGATGGCCGAGATCGAGGAGGCGCTCAGCCGTGGCACGGTCGACGCGATCATGACGAGCAAGAGCTTCGGCGCCGAGCGTGGCCTGATGCCGCTTGCGAAGTATGTGTCGATCTGGCCGATCACACCCATTTTCCCGCAGGTCGTCGCCATAAACCTGAAGACCTGGGACCGCCTCTCGCCGCAGCAGAAGCAGGGCCTGCTCGCCGCGTCGGCCCAGCTCACGCGCGAGATGCCGCTCGCGCTGGAGCAGATGGACATCTCCTATTCGCTCTGGATCCGCTCGAGCAAGACCGAGATCGTCACGCCGGACGACGCCGAGGTCAGGAAGGCGATGGGGCTCATGCAGGGGGTGGTGAAGGAATGGCTCGACACCGCCGGGCCGCATGGCAAGGAGGTCCTGCGCATCGCCTCCCAGTACGCGAAAGGCCCATCGGTCGGCGTGATCAAGGAAATGGCGTCGAAATAGGCGGGTGCTAGCTCGCGCGGTCGGGAAGCTTTCGTACGGGGCCGGCTACCTGGGCGGCCTCGTCCTGGTGGCCATTGTCCTGCTCACCATGGCCGAGGTGGTGTCCCGCTACGTGCTGAGGAATCCGCTGATCCTGTCCGACGAGTTGGGCGGCTACGCGCTCGTCGCGATCAGCTGCCTCGGCCTTGCGTATTGCGCCGTGGAGCGGAGCCACATTCGCATCACGTTCCTCGTCGAGCGCCTCGATGCGCGCACCGCCGGGTGGATCCGCGTAGTGACGCTGGCGCTCGGCCTCGTGTTCCTCGCCGTCGCCGCGTGGGTGAGCTGGCAATTTCTCGCCGATTCATTCGCGCGCAACATGCGATCCAACTCGATGCTGATGACGCCGTTGAAGTGGCCGCAGATGGCACTGCCGGTCGGATTCACTCTGTTTTTCCTGCTGGTGCTCGCGCAGCTGGTGACGGCCGTCGCCGACGTAAGGGCGGGCCGCCCCGCCGAGCACTTCGGCGCCGAGGAGTACTAGCCTGGGCCCGGAACTCATCGCCGCTCTCCTGATGGGCGCGTTGCTGCTGCTGCTCGCCGCAGGGCTGGAAATCGGCGTCGCGATGGGCCTCGTCGCCGCGGCGGGGCTGGTCTTCGCCGTCGACAAGCCGCTGGTGCAGATGGCGTGGACGGCATGGGAGTCGCTCAACTCGTTCACGCTGCTCGCCATGCCGCTATTCATCTTCATGGGCGCGGTGTTCTCCGGCAGCGGCGCCGTGAACCTGCTTTTTTCCGCGCTCGAGAAGTGGCTCGGCTGGCTGCCGGGCGGGCTCGCTTCGGTGGTGATCGCCGCCAACGGGGTGTTCGGCGCGATCTCCGGTTCCAGCGTCGCGGCCGCGGCCACGTTCAGCATGATCGCGTACCCGGAGATGGAAAGGCGGCGCTATGACGCCAACCTGTCGCTGGGCGCCATCGCGGTAGGCGGCACGCTCAGCGTGCTGGTGCCGCCGAGCCTGATCCTGATTGTCTACGGCTCGTGGGAAAACGTGTCGGTGGCGCGCCTCTTCGCCGCGGCGATGATCCCGGGCGTGGTGCTGATGCTCCTCCTCATGCTCACGGTGGTGGTCATGGTGAAGCTCAAGCCCGAGCTCGCGCCGCGCTCGGCGGGCGCCACGTGGGGCGAGCGGGTGGGCGCCATCCGCGACATGCTGCCCTGGCTGGTGGTGATCCTCATCGTCATGGGCTCGATCTTCGGCGGACTGATGACGCCGACCGAGGCTTCCGCGCTCGGCGCGGTGATGTCGCTCTGCATCGCTGCCTACTACGGCACCCTCAGTTATCGAATGGTGCGCGATTCGATGCTGTCCGCCGTCAAGGTGACTGCCATGATCGCCTTCATCATTTTTGCCGCGCGCCTGCTGTCGTTCGTGTTTCAGGACCTGGGCGCGACGGCCAAGATCTCCGGCGTGGTGCTCAACCTCGACCTCGGCAAGTACGGCACCATGCTGTGCATCGTGATCCTGTATCTCGTGCTTGGCATGTTCTTCGACTCGATGGCGATGATGCTCCTCACGCTGTCGTTCGTGATGCCGGTCATCGCCAAGCTCGGCTACGACCCGATCTGGTGGGGCGTCACCTTCGTGCTGCTCGCCGAGATCGGCCTGGTCACGCCGCCCTTCGGCCTCAACCTCTTTACCATCCACGGCGTGCTGCCGAAGTACTCGGTGATGACCATCGCGCGCGCTTCGCTGCCGTTTCTCGCGGTGATGATCCTCATGGTTTGGATACTGATCTTCTTTCCGGATCTCGCGATGTGGCTCCCGCGCCGGTTGTACTGAAAGGTAAACCTATGGCTACCCACGTCCGATGCGGAGCGCTGTTCACCGGAAAGGATGACGCCGAGCGCGCCAGCCAGACGCTCGTCGTCGAAGCCGGCCGCCTAGCGTATGTCGGGCCCACCGAGGCCGCGCCGAAGATGGGCAAAGGCGACACGGTCCTCGACTACGGCGAGCTCTTCGTTATGCCGGGATTGCAGGACGTGCATACGCACCTTGCGTACGGCAACGCCAAGACCGAGGAGGACATCGATCTTTACCAGCCGATGGAGTTCCGCTCCATCCGCGGATTGTTCTTCGCGCAGAAGTGCCTGGCGGCGGGCTATACGTCGATCTGCTCGCCGGGCGACGCCGGGCAGCTCAGCCTGTCGGTGCGCAACGCGATCGACTACGGCTTGTTCGACGGACCGCGAGTCACCGCCGCCGGCCGCTACCTGACCACCCGCCAGGGGCTGACCGACTGGTACCCGACCTGGATCGGCGTGCCCGACACGTCGATCGGGCGCCTCGTCACCAGCCGCGACGAAGCGATCGAGGAGATCCGCGTGCAGGTGAAGAACGGCGTCGACTGCATCAAGGTCGCGCTGGACGGCGTGCAGCGCAGGCCCGACGGCGAATTCATCGCCGCCTTCAACCAGGAGGAGATCACGGCGATCGTCACCGAGGCTCACCGCTTGGGGCGCAAGGTGGTGGTGCACGCGCGCGGCCGGGAAGCGACCCTTTACGCGGCGCGCGCCGGGGTCGACCTGATCTTCCATGCCTATTACCTGGACCAGGAATGCATCGACGCGATTCTGGAAAGCGGTAGCGCCATCGGGCCGACGCTCACTTTTCCGCGCAACATCGTCGATTTCACCCGCCCGACCGAGCCCGCCTATCTCAAGGGGCGCATCGGCGACGTGCAGCGTGAATACGAGACGGCCTGCGCGAACCTGCGCAAGGCGCGCGAGGCGGGGATCCCGTTCATGACCGGCACCGACTCGGGCTTCGCGGTCACTCCGTACGGCGAGTGGCATGCCCGGGAAATCGAGATCTTCGTGAAGGACCTGGGCTTCACGCCCGCGGCCGCGCTGCGCGCCGCCACCGCCGTCACGGCCGGCTTCATGGCGAAAGGTGGCTCGTTGGGCGTGCTAGAGCCTGGGCGCGCGGCCGACTTCATCGCGGTGGCCGGCTCGCCGCTCGAGGACGTCGCGATCCTGCAGGACAAGGCGCGCATCCGGCACGTCCACATCGCCGGCAAGCGCCTGGCGGTTGCCGAGCGCGGCTACGACCCGCGCCAGGTCACCGACCAGGCCTGGACCAATTGGAACGACCTCTACACGCAGGACCGGGTCGCGGAGCTCGGCATCCGTCCGGCGCGCGCGAAGCCTGCGCTTCAGGACTCGTAGACGATTACGCCCATCGGCGTCGGGTTCCACCCGTTGCAGGGATTGCGCTCCTGCGGGCAGTTCGAGATGCCGATGACGAGATCCATCTCGGCGCGCATGTCGTAGTAGTCGCCGGGCTTGCTGGTCGGCTCGCGGATTTCCATGTTGCCGTTGGCGTCCACCTCGACGTTCATGAACGGCACGAAGGCATTCGGAATGGTGCGAGCGGTGAACCCCCAGTCCTTCAGCGCCATGGCGAAGTTGTCGCGGCAGTTGCGCGTGCCGGCGATGCCGTAGCGGATGCGATTGACCTCCTCGCTGCACATCGGACCGTAGGAATACGACAGCTCGTTCGAGTAGCCGGTGATCGTCATCATCGGATTGCAGATCACGGAGTAGATCACGTTGCCCTTGATGAGCTCGCGGCGCTTGTTGATGAGGAGCGTGTTCCCCATGTTGATCTCTTCGGAGAGATCGTGCGCGTTGAAGCACGCGACGTCGGGCACCTGCTTGCCCTCCATGTCGACGAAGCGCAGCGTCTGGCCTTCCTTCATCGTGAGCGACGCATACTCCTTCGCGGGGATCACGAACTCGCGCCGGATCTTCCCCGGCACCGCGTGCATGCGCAGGATTTCGCGCTCTTTCGCTTCCTTCATAACCTGCTCTCTGGACATCGATCCGCCTTTGGGCTCGTGAATGGATCGTGGCAGTTTGTTTCACGGGGCGCGGCAATGTCAACGCGGGTTCACCTGCGACAGGGGTCCTCCCGCGCGGCGCGCGCCGTGAACCATACATAGTCGAAGCTCGCCGGGCTGAAGAGTCCGCTGAGATAGTCGCCGGGCGATTTATTGTCCGCGTCGACTTCAATGAAGGCGATGCTCAGCGTATCTACTCCCGACAGGTAAAGGGGGACCCCGCGATCGCGCCGCGCGTGACCGACGCCGGTGATAAGGACGCTCGGCGCTCGAAGCGACGTGGCCATTCTCGCGTCGCGCGCGCGCTGCGCCTCGACCATTCCCGCCAGAAGCTTGGGCGGGGGAGGCTCGCCGCAGTGGCTCTCGGCAATGTCGCGTTCCAGCTCCTTCGCGAGCTCGGGAGCAGGCGCTAGCCCGGAGGCCGCGGGATCGCGCACGATCGCTCGCGCATCGGCGCGGGAAAGATTGGCCGCGATGATCGGCCAGCGGTGCTCGACGGCGAATTCGACCAGCGGCCGGTAGAGCGGCCAGTTCCAGCCCTTGCGATCGAAGTGGCCGGCGTCGGCGATGGCCTCGGCGTCCACACCGTTCGCCTGCGCCGCAGCTATGGCGGGCTGGTATTCGCTGTCGAACTGCTCCATGGCGAGCGCGCGATGGCCCAATCGCTCGAGCGCGAGCCGCTGCAGACGATGATGCTCCGGGTTGTCGTGGGTCTCGCCGAGAATGACATGGGTGGCGTGCGCCGCGCGGGCGTAGACCGCCTCGGCGGACACGAATCGGCCCGACCGCGTATCCCAGATATCTCCTGGCCCCGGCGCGAGCGCGCACCCGCCGGCCAGCACAACGGCCGCGATTAGCGCGCATTTGACTGTAAAATCAGCGCCCTTCATGTTCGATTTCGTCCAGAAACACCGCTTCATCCTGCAGATTTTCCTTGGCCTGATCGCGATCACATTCGCGACCTGGGGCATCGAGTCTTATACGCGCTACGCCGGCGGCCGCGACACGGTGGCGAGCGTCAACGGCAGCGACATCTCGCAGCGGGAGTTCTCCGAGCAGCTGCGCCAACAGCAGGAGCAGCTCCGGCGCATGTTCGGTGGACGCCTAGATCCCGCGGTGCTCGACACGCCCGAGGCGCGCCGGGCGGTGCTCGACCAAATGATCGCGCAGCGGCTGGTCGCCATCGAGGCCGCCAAGCGCAATCTCTTCATGAGCCGCGAGGCGGTAATCGAGGCGATCACGCAGGCGCCGGAGTTCCAGGAGAACGGCAAGTTCTCGCCCGCGCTCTATTCGGCGTATCTCGCGCAGCGCGGCACGACCGACCAGCGCAACGTGCAGCAGCTTCAGGCGGAGCTGCCGCTCCTGCGCTTCGTGAGCTCGATCGGCGAGACGGCCATCGTCTCGCGCGCGGTCGCCGGCCGGCTCGCGACCCTCGAGGCGCAGCAACGCGAAGTCTCCGAGGCGCGCATTCGCACGCAGCAGTTCGCCGCGCAGGTGAAAGTCGACGAAGCGCAGATCAAGCAGTACTACGAGCAGAACGCCGCGGAATTTCGCACGCCGGAGCGAGTGCGCGCCGAGTACGTTGTGCTTTCCGCCGACGCGCTGGCACGCCAGGAACCGCCGACGGAGGAGGAGATCAAGAAGGCCTATGAAGCGCGCGCGAGCGCCTTCCGGGTGGAGGAGCAGCGCCGCGCGAGCCACATCCTCGTGAAGACGAAGGAGGAGGCGGACAAGATCGTCGCCGAGGTGAAGGCGAATCCCAATCGGTTTACCGACCTGGCGAAGAAGCAATCGCAGGACACGGGCTCGGCCGAGAAGGGCGGCGACCTCGGCTGGTTCGGGCGCGGCATGATGGTGAAGCCGTTCGAGGATGCCGTATTCGAGATGAAGCAAGGCGAGATCCGCGTCGCGCAGAGCGAGTTCGGCTTCCACGTCATCCGCCTCACGGGCATCCAGGAAGGAAAGCAGCGCCCGCTCGAGGAGGTGAGGAAGGAGCTCACCGCCGAGCTCGCGCGCCAGAAAGGACAGAAGAAGTACAGCGAATCGGCCGAGGCGTTCAGCAATACGGTCTACGAGCAGTCCGAGAGCCTCAAGCCTGCCGCCGACAAGTTCAAGCTGCAGATCCAGACCACCGGCTGGGTAGCAAAGACCGGCGGCCAGGAGCTCGGCGCGCTGGACAATGCGAAGCTCCTCGCCGCGCTCTTCTCCTCGGATGCCATCGCGAACAAGCGCAACACCGACGCGGTGGAAGTGGCGCCGAACACGCTCGTCGCCGCGCGCGTCGTCGAGCACCAGCCGGCTGCGCAGCGCAAGTTCGAGGACGTGAAGAACGACATCGCCGAGACGCTGCGGGGCCGCGAGGCATTCAAGCTCGCCGAGCAGGAAGGCACGGCTACGCTCGAGAAGCTGCGCAAGGGCGAGGACGTGCAGCTCGCCTGGAGCGCGCCGAAGCTCGTTTCTCGGCGCGATGCGCAAGGGTTTCCCGCCGATCTCGTTCGCCGAGTCGTCGCCGCCGATGTGTCCAAGCTACCCACCTATATCGGCGCGCCGGTCGAGGGCGCGGGCTATCTCCTGATGCGCATCACCAAGGTAGTCGAAGGCAAGCCTGCCGCGGACGAGAAGCAGAACGAGCAGCGCGTGGCGGGGATGCTGGGCGTCGCGGAGTACGAAGCCTACGTGGCCAGCCTGAAGGGCAGGGCCGACATCAGCATCAACGCAGCGAATCTCGAGAAGAAGTAGCCGTTACTCGGCCGAGCCAATCCCGGCCACGACGTGGCTGAAGCCTGCGTCGACGTAGAGAATTTCGCCCGTTACCGCCGCCGCCATGTCGGAAAGCAGGAACGCCGCCGCGTTGCCGACGTCTTCGGTGGTGACGTTGCGGCGCAGCGGGGCGTGCTCCTCGACGAATTTCAGGATCTTGCCGAAGCCGCCGATGCCCGCCGCGGCGAGCGTCTTGATCGGCCCGGCGGAGATGCCATTCACCCGGATGCCGCTCGGTCCGAGGCTCGAAGCCATGTACCGCACTGCCGCCTCGAGGCTCGCCTTGGCAAGGCCCATGGTGTTGTAGTTCGGCACGACCCGCTCGGCGCCCAGGTAAGTGAGCGTCAAGAGCGAGGCGTTCTTGCTCAGGATCGGTTTCGCCGCCTTGGCGAGGGCCGCAAAGCTGTAGGACGAGATGTCGTGGGCCTGCCGGAAGGCCTCGCGCGACACGCCTTCCAGGAAGTCGCCGGCGATCGCCTCGCGCGGGGCGAAGGCGAGCGCGTGCACCAGGCCGTCGAGCTGGTTCCATTTGCCTTTCACTGCGGAAAACAAGCGCTCGATCTCGGCGTCGTCCGTAACCTCGCACGGCAGCGCCATCTGCGCGCCGAGCTCCTTCGCCATGTCCTCGCAGCGGTCCTTGAACCGCTCGTTCTGATAAGTAAGGGCGATGTCGGCGCCTTCGCGCCGCGCGACCCTGGCGATGCCGTAGGCGATCGAGCGGTTCGAAAGCAATCCCGTAACCAGGATTTTGCGGCCGGAGAGGATTCCCATGGGCCGATTATACTTTTCGCCCGATGAGCGCCCGTGCGCTGTGCCTGGCTGTTCTGCTGCAAGCGTGCGCGGCATTCGGGGCCGACAAGGTCCTGCGCGTCACGTTCCAGGCGGCGGAGACCGGCTTCGATCCGGTGCGGGTATCCGACTATTACTCCGGCAGCATCATCGAGGCGATCTTCGAGCCGCTCCTCACCTACGACTACCTGGCGCGGCCCGCGCGGCTGGTGCCGAAGACCGCCGAGGCGCTGCCGCAGGTGTCCGCGGATGGGCGCACCTACACGCTCAAGGTGCGAAAAGGCATCTACTTCTCCGACGACGCGTCATTCAAGGGCGCCAGGCGCGAGCTCACCGCGCAGGACTACGCATACTCCATCAAGCGCTTTTTCGATCCCCGCTATCGCTCGCCCTACGCCTTCATCTTCACCGGCAAGATCGTCGGCCTCGATGCCAAGCAAACGGCGGCCTTCGACTACGACGCGCCCGTGGCCGGGCTGCAGACACCGGACCGCTACACGCTCGTCATCCGCCTGCGCGAGCCGGATATCAACTTTGCGCACGTGCTCGCCTTTCCGCTCGTCGGCGCGGTGGCGCGGGAAGCGATCGATGCCTACGGCGAGGAATCGCCTTCGCACCCGGTCGGCACCGGCGCCTTCCGGCTGAAGCGCTATGTGCGCTCGTCGAAGATCGTGCTCGAGCGCAATCCTTCCTTTCGCGAGACGCGATGGGATTTCGACCCGGGCGACAACGCGCGCTTTCGCGCCCTGGCCGAGCGCATGCGGGGCAAGCGCCTGCCGGCGATCGACGGCGTGGAAGTGAGCATCATGGAGGAGACGCAGAGCCGCTGGCTTGCCTTCCAGCGCGGCGAGACCGACATCGAGTACCAGCTCGCCGAGGTGGCGCCGACCTTCCTCGGCGACGACGGGCGCCTGCGGCCGGAATTCCAGCGGCGCGGCATCCAGCTCGATCGCAGCACCGATGCCGAGATCATCTATCTCTTCTTCAACATGCAGGACAAGACGGTCGGCGGCTTCACGAAGGAGAGGATCGCGCTGCGCCGGGCGATCGCCATGGCCTACAAGGTCGAGGACCAGATCCGCATCATCCGCAAAGGGCAGGCGGTCCGTGCGCATTACCCGATTCCCGCTGGCGTGGCGGGCCACGATCCGGACTACCGCAATTCGATTCCCTACGATCCGGCGGCCGCCAACGCACTGCTGGAGCGCTATGGCTATAGAAAAGGCGCCGACGGTTACCGCCGCCATCCCGATGGGCAGCCGCTCGTCATCCGCTACGGTTCGATGCCGACCGAACGCGACCGCCAGTTCGACGAGCTGATGAAGCGCTCGCTCGACTCGATCGGGCTGCGCCTCGAGATTCAGAAGGAGCGCTTCCCGGAGATGATCAAGCTGCAGAAGGAATGCCGCGTGATGGTCCATCACAGCGCCTGGATCGCCGACTATCCGGACGGCGACAATTTCATGCAGCTTCTCTATGGGCCGAATACGCACGAAAGCAACAACGCCTGCTATCAGTCGAAGGACTTCGACCGCCGCTACGAGAAATCGCGCCGGCTGCCCGACGGTCCCGAGCGCGACCGGCTCTACCACGAGATGACTCGCATCATGGAGCTGGACACGGCGTGGCTCCTCACCGATACGCGCATCCGCAATTCGCTGCAGCAGCCGCGTGTCGTGGGGTACACCAAGCACCCGGTACTGCACGCCGAGTGGATGTACCTGGACCTCGAGTAGCGGTTGGCCGCCTACACGCTGAGACGGCTGTGGCAGTTCGTCCCGACGCTGGCCGGTGTCGTCCTCTTGGTGTTTTTCCTGTTCAACTGGGTGGGCGGCGATCCGGCCTACCTGCTCGCCGGCAAGATATCCAATCCCGCGCAGATCGAGAACATCCGCCGCCAGCTGGGCGTCGACCAGTCCTATGCCGTGCAGCTCGGCATCTTCGTCAAGCAGGTCGTCAGCGCCGACTTCGGCGCGAGCTGGGCGACGAACGAGCGCGTGGCGGACATCTTTGCGACGCGGCTCGGGCCTTCGCTCACGGTGCTGGTGCCGCTGCTTGTCATCAGCACGCTGCTCGGCCTCGCGGCCGCCATGCTGGTCGCCTACCTGCGCGGGTCGATCACCGACCGGGCGGTAATGATTGCCTGCACGGTCGGCCAGTCGATCAGCATCCTCGTCTACATCCTCGTCTTCCAGTACCTGCTGGCCTATCACCTCGGCTGGTTTCCGGTGCAGGGGTGGGGCACTACGTTCAGCGAGAACCTGCTGCGCTATAGCGCGCTCGCCATCGTGGTCGGCGTCGCGGTCTCGCTCGCGCCGGACATCCGGCTCTACCGCACCTTTTTCCTCGACGAAATCAACCAGGACTATGTCCGCACCGCGCGCGCCAAAGGCATGAGCGAAGGCCGCGTGATGTGGGTGCATGTGCTGCGCAACGCGGCGATCCCGATCGTCACCAACGTGCTGCTGCAGCTTCCCGGCCTGCTCGCCGGCGCATTCCTCATCGAGCGCTTCTTCGGCATCCCCGGCATTGGCCGCGAGGTGATCCTGGCGGTGGAGCGCAGCGACTTTCCGGTGATCAAGGCGGTCACCGTGTATGTCGCGATAGCGACGATGATTGTGAATCTGGCGGCGGATCTTCTTTACCGCGCCATCGACCCTCGGGTGCAGCTCAAATGACGGAGCAGGGAGTCTGGACGCTCGCCTGGTTGCGCTTCAGCCGCGACCGCGTCGGATTCGCCTCGTTGATGGTCGTACTCGTCTACGTGGGGATCATGCTTGCGGCGGCAATCGGCTGGCTGGCGCGGGACTGGTCCGAGGAGCGAGGGGTGAGCTACGCGCCGCCGACTTTCCTCGGGCCCGATCGCTCGGCCGCAGCAGCGGCGATCGCAGAGCAGCGCGGCCCGGGCGACGACTACGGTATCCCCGACCCCTTGGCAGCGGACCTCGCGGAGATCGCGAAGGGGTTGACCGGAACCGGAGCGAGCGAGGCGCGCTCGCCGACGCTCGCGTTCGGCGCCGACAAATGGGGACGCGATGTGCTCCAAAAGACGCTCAAGGGTGCGCAGGTCTCGCTATTTGTCGGCCTGGCGGCGGCGCTGCTCGCCACGCTCCTCGGCACGATCTTTGGTGCGCTCGCCGGTTTCCGCGGCGGCTGGGTGGACGACATCTTCAATTGGCTCTACAGCGTGTTCACGTCCATCCCTTATTTGCTTCTCGTGCTCGCCGTCGCCGCAGTGGTGAACCAGAAAGGCGTGGCGACGGTGATCCTGATCCTCGGGCTCACCGGCTGGACCGGGATCTTTCGCCTGGTGCGCGCGGAATACATGAAGCACAAGGTGCGCGAATACGTATTGGCAGCCGATGCGATCGGAGCGTCGCCGGCGCGGCGCATGTTCGTCCACATCCTGCCGAACGTGAGTCACGTCGTCCTCGTGCAGCTGTCGCTCCACGTCGTGCTGTTCATCAAGTCCGAGGTGATCCTCACCTTCCTCGGCTTCGGCGTCGGCGTCGACACGGTCTCCTGGGGAAGCATGCTTGCCGAGGCCGGCAGCGAGCTGCTGCTCGGCAAGTGGTGGCAGATCACCGCGGCGACCATCGCCATGGCGCTCCTCGTCACCGCGTTCAGTCTTTTCACCGATGCGATGCGCGACGCCCTCGACCCAAGGCTGAGATGACGCTGCTCGCCATCCAGGATTTGAACGTTTCATTCGGCGCCGTGCCGGCGGTGAAGCGCATCTCGTTCGAGGTGGACGAGGGCGCGAGCGTCGCACTGGTCGGCGAGTCAGGCAGCGGCAAGTCGGTGACCGCGCTCTCCATCATGGGCCTTCTTCAGGGCGCCGCGGTGAAGGGCGACATCCGCTATCGGGGGGAAAGGCTCGAGCCGCGGCGGCTGCGCGGCGCCGAGATCGCGATGATCTTCCAGGAGCCGATGACCTCGCTCAACCCGGTCTTCAGCGTCGGCTTCCAGATCGGCGAAGTCCTGCGCAAGCATCTCGGGCTTCGCGGCCGTGCGCTACGCGTCCGGGTCGCCGAGCTCCTGGACGAGGTCGGGCTGCCGCCCGGCAGGGCCGACGCCTATCCGTTCCAGCTCTCTGGCGGACAGCAGCAGCGCGTGATGATTGCCATGGCGGTGGCGTGCGAGCCGAAGCTCTTGATCGCCGACGAGCCCACCACCGCGCTCGACGTAACGGTGCAGCGCCAGATCCTCGATCTCATCGCGCGCGTGCGCGAGGCTCACCGCATGGCCTTGCTCTTCATCACGCACGACCTCGGCCTCGTGGCCGAGATCGCCGACCGGGTCGTCGTCATGCGCGACGGCGAAATTCGCGAGCAGGGCGCCACGTCGCAGATCTTCGCCGCCCCGCGGGACGCTTATACGCGCGCGCTGCTCTCGTGCCGGCCACCGCTCGGCCGGCGGCCGAAGCGCCTGCCGGTGATCTCGGACTTCATGGACGGCAAGCCGGCGACGACGGAGGAGCGCTCGCGCGGGCTGAGCGGCGACGAGCCGGCGATACTGGAGGCGCGCGGACTGGCGAAGAATTTCCGCGCCTTCCGCGCCGTAAAGGGCGCCTCGTTTCGCATTGCGAAGGGCAAGACACTCGGCGTGGTGGGTGAATCGGGATCGGGAAAGACCACGCTCGCGCTCCTCCTCACACGGCTGCACGAGGCGAACGGCGGCGAGGTGCGCTTCGACGGCGTGGATCTGTTTAAGCTCGAGGGAAAGGGGTACAAGCGGCGCATCCAGATCGTGTTCCAGAACCCCTATGCGTCGCTCAACCCCCGTTTCACCGTCGGGCAGATCCTCGCCGAGCCGTTGCTCATCCACGGCATCGGCGCGGGCGCCGGCGACAGGCGCTCGCGCTCGCTCGAGCTTCTGGACAAGGTCGGGCTTCCGGCCGGGGCGCTCGACAAGTATCCTCACGAATTCTCGGGCGGCCAGCGCCAGCGCATTGCGATCGCGCGGGCCCTGACGCTGCAGCCCGAGCTCCTGATCCTCGACGAATCGGTCTCGGCCCTCGACGTTTCCGTGCAGGCGCAGCTATTGAACCTCCTGCAGGATCTGCAGGACGAATACGGGATGAGCTATCTCTTCATCTCCCACGACTTGGCGGTGGTGCGATACATGTCCGACGAAGTGATCGTCATGAAGGACGGCGAGATCGTGGAGGCCGGGCCGGCCGACGAGCTCTTCGCGCACCCGCGTCACCCCTACACACAGACGCTCCTAGCCTCGATTCCCGGGCGCGCGGTGTGAAGGTCGCGCTTTTTCTCCTTCTCGTTGCAGCCGCACGTGCGGCGTCGGCGGCGCACGCCTACGCCCAGTTCGGCGACGTCAAGTACCCGAAGGATTTCGCGCACTTCGAGTGGGTGAATCCCGACGCGCGGAAGGGCGGCGACCTGCAGCTCGTGCCGCCGACGAGGCTCACCAACTTCGACAAGTTCAATCCGTTCACCTTGAAGGGCAGTGCGGCACCGGGGCTCGGTGCGCTCGTCTTCGAGACGCTGCTGACCGGCACGATGGACGAGCCGACCACGGCCTACGGCCTGCTCGCCGAGGACATCGAGGTGCCGGCCGATCGCATGTCGGCGACATTCCGCCTGAATCCGGCGGCGCGCTTCCAGAACGGCAAGCCGGTAATGGCCGAGGACGTGAAGTACACCTTCGACCGGCTGATGAGCAAGGAGGCGGCGCCGCAGTACCGCGTGGTCTACGGAGAAGTGAAGCGAGCCGTGGTCACCGGGCCGCGCACCATCCGTTTCGACTTCGCGCGGCCGAGCGCGGAGCTGCCGCTCCTCGTCGGCAACCTGCCGGTGTTCAGCCACGAGTGGGGGGCGGGCAAGAAATTCGACCAGGTGATCATGGACCAGCCGATCGCCACCGGCCCCTACAAGATCGGCAGCATGAACTTCGGCCGCGACATCACCTACGAGCGCGATCCCAATTACTGGGCGAAGGACCTCGGCGTGCGCCGCGGCATGTACAACTTCGACCGCGTCACCTACAAGATCTACAAGGACACCACGGCGCAGACGGAAGCGTTCAAGGCCGGCGAATTCGATTACCTGCGAACCTTCTCTGCGCGCGAGTGGGCGCGGGTGTACGTGGGCAAGAAGTTCGACTCGGGCGAGCTCATCAAGGCGGAGCTGCCCTCCAAGAACGCCGGCGACTTCCAGGGCTTTCTCATCAATACCCGGCGCGAGAAGTTCAAGGATCCGCGTGTGCGCGAGGCGCTCGCGCTTGCCTTCGACTACGAATGGCTGAACCGCCGGCTCATGTACAGCGCGTACGTGCGCTGCCGCGGCTGGTTCAACGGCAGCGATTTCGAAGCGAAGGAGCTACCCGGGCGCGACGAGCTCGCAGTCCTCGAGCCGCTTCGCAAGCAGCTCGATCCGAAAGTGTTCAAGGAGCCGGTGCCGCTGCCGCCGAGCACCAACCCACCGTCGAGCCTGCGCGAGAACCTGCGCAAGGCACGCGAGCTTCTGGCGGCTGCGGGATGGACGTATCGCGACGGCGCCCTGCGCAACGCCAAGGGCGAGCCGTTCGTCGTTGAATATCTCGACGGCGGCTCGGGCGGCGAGCGCGTGGTGACACCGTGGTTCCAGGCACTCGGCAAGCTCGGCATCGAAGGCGTCTACCGGCGCGCCGACTTCGCGCTCATCCAGAAGCGCCTCGACGTCTTCGACTTCGATCTCTTCACGGTACGCTGGCCGGGCAGCGAATCCCCCGGCAGCGAGCTCGTCGACCGCTTCGGCTCGGGGTCCGCCGACACCGAGGGCTCCAGCAACCTGATCGGCATCAAGGACCCGGCGGTGGATGCGCTGCTGGACAAGGTCGTTTCCGCCCATACGCGGCCCGAGCTCATCGCAGCGCTGCGCTCGCTCGACCGAGTGCTGCGTCACGGCCACTTCGCCGTGCCGCAGTGGTTCTCGAGCACGTACCGCATCGCCTACCGCGCGGGCAAATTCGAGCAGCCCAAAACCATGCCGCTCTACTATCAACCCGAGGACTGGGTGGTCTCCACCTGGTGGAGGAAGCCGTAGATGTGGTCGTACATCCTCAAGCGGCTGCTCCTCATGATCCCGACCCTTTTCGGCATCCTGCTCATCACGTTCATCGTCATCCAGTTCGTCCCCGGCGGTCCGGTCGAGCAGATGGTGGCGCAGCTTCAAGGCCGCGATGCGGCGGGCGGGGAGGTCGGGGCGCGCGCCGCGACGGCCCCCGGACTCGGCGGCTACCGCGGCCGGCAGGGGGTGGACGCGGCGAAGATCGAGGAGATCAAGAAGCTCTACGGCTTCGACAAGCCGGCGCACGAGCGCTTCGTGCAGATGCTCGGCCAGTTCGCGCGCTTCGACCTTGGCCGCAGCTTCTTCCACAACAAGGACGTGTGGCAGCTCATCAAGGAGAAGCTGCCGGTGTCGATCAGCCTGGGGCTGTGGACTTTTCTTCTCACTTATTTGATTTCCGTGCCCCTCGGCATCGCCAAGGCGGTGAGGGCGGGCACCGGATTCGACACGGCGACCACCTTCGTCGTGCTGCTCGGCTATGCCATCCCGAGCTTCGTGCTCGGCGTGGTGCTGCTCGTCTACTTCGCCGGCGGCAGCTTCGTGCAGTGGTTTCCCTTGCGCGGCCTCGTCTCGTCGAACTGGCACGAGCTCAGCGTCGGACACAAGATCGCGGATTACTTCTGGCACATCGCGCTGCCGGTGAGCGCGATGGTGATCGGCGGCTTCGCCGTGATCACCATCCTCACGAAGAATTCGGTCCTGGAGGAGATCCGCAAGCAGTACGTGATGACCGCTCGTGCGAAGGGCGTGGACGACCGCAAGGTTCTTTGGCGGCACGTGTTCCGCAACGCGATGATCCCCATCATGACCGGCTTTCCGGCGGCCTTCGTCGCCGCTTTCTTCACCGGGTCGCTGCTCATCGAGACGCTTTTCTCGCTCGACGGACTGGGGCTCCTCTCCTACGAGTCGGTGATCCGTCGCGACTATCCGGTGGTCTTCGGCAGCCTGTACGTCTATACGATCATCGGCTTGCTCACCAACCTGATCCGCGACCTGACCTATGTGTGGGTCGATCCGCGCGTGAAGTTCTTCGACTAGCGCCGTGGCTTCCATCGTCAGCGGCACCGACGCCTCGCCGAACGCCCCGAGCGTGCCAATCCACGCCAGCCCGGCGCTGCGCGCCTGGCGGCGCTTCCGCGCCAACCGCCTCGGCTACGCGAGCCTCGCCGTGTTCCTTTTCCTCTTCGCGATCAGCCTCTTCGCCGAGGTGCTGTCGAACGACAAGCCGCTCGTCGTGCGCTACGACGGCCACTGGCATTTCCCGGTGCTACAGACGCTGCCCGAGACCACCTTTGGCGGCGACTTCCCCACGCCGACCGACTACCTCGATCCCGACATCCGCGCCAACCTCGAGAAGCCCGGCAACTGGGTGCTCTATCCGCCGAACCGTTATCACGCCCGCACCATCAACTATTTCGCCAAGAGCCCGGACCCATCGCGGCCGAGCGCGGAGAACTGGCTGGGCACGGATGCGCAGGGGCGGGACCTTCTCGCGCGGCTGCTCTACGGCTTCCGCCTGTCCGTCTTCTTCGGCCTGATAGTCGCCGCGGCGTCGACCGTCTTCGGCATCCTTTTCGGCGCGCTGCAGGGCTACTTCGCCGGCTGGACCGACATCGTCATGGAGCGCCTGAAGGAAATCTGGGGCTCGATGCCGATGCTCTACATGCTGATCATCTTTTCGTCGCTCTTCTCGCCCAGCTTCTGGCTTCTCGTCGTGCTGATTGCCGTCTTCGGCTGGCTCGGGATAGCGGCGTATGTGCGCGCGGAGTTCCTGAAGAACCGCACTCTCGACTACGTCCGCGCCGCGCGGGCACTTGGGCAGAGCAACCGCACCATCATGTGGCGCCACATCCTGCCCAACAGCCTGACCCCCGTCGTGACGCTCGTTCCCTTCGAGATCGCCGCCTCCATCGGCGCGCTGACCAGCCTCGACTTCCTTGGGCTTGGCGTCCCGCCCGGCACGCCGAGCCTGGGCGAGCTACTGGGGCAGGGCAAGGAGAACCTCGATGCCTGGTGGATCTCGCTCTCGACCTTCACCGTACTCGTCGTCACGCTGCTGCTGTTGATTTTGATCGGCGATGCTCTGCGCGATGCCCTGGACCCGCGGAAGGTGCTCGAGGGCGAGGAGAGATGAGCCTGCTCGAGGTGAAGGACCTGAGCATCCATTTCGGTCATCGAAAGGTGGTCGACAACGTCTCGTTCTCCCTTAACGCAGGCGAGAAGCTCGCGCTGGTGGGCGAGTCGGCATCGGGCAAGACGGTGACGGCGCTCTCGACGTTGCGACTGGTCGAGGACGCGCGCCTGACCGGCAGCATCAAGTTCGACGGTCGCGAAGTGCTGACGATGCGGGAGGCGGAGCTGCACGATATGCGCGGCAGCGACATCGCCGTAATCTTCCAGGAGCCGATGACGGCGCTGAATCCGATCTTCACCGTCGGCGACCAGATCGTCGAGTCGCTCGAGCTTCACACGCCGCTGCGCGGCGAGAAGGCGTGGGCGGAAGCCGTCGCGGCGCTCAGGCGCGTGGGCATCGAGGATGCGGAGCGCCGCGCGGGCAGTTATCCGCACCAGCTTTCGGGTGGCCAACGCCAGCGGGCGATGATCGCCATGGCGCTCGCCTGTAATCCAAAGCTGCTCATCGCCGACGAGCCCACTACGGCACTCGACGTCGCCATCCGGCTGCAAATCCTCGAGCTCTTGGAGCAGCTGCGCGCGCAAGGCGGCATGGCGCTGCTCCTGATCACGCACGACCTCAATCTGGTGCGCCGCTTCGCTGACCGAGTGGCGGTGATGGAGAAAGGCGTGATGGTGGAGCAAGGGCGAACCGCAGACGTGATCGAGCGCCCGCAGCATGACTATACGAGAAAGCTGGTGAATAGCCGCCCCGACCGTAGCGTCGAGCCCGCGGCGAGCGGCGTTCTCGTTCAGGGCCGCGACGTCTTCGTGCATTACCCGACGCCGCTGCCGGGCATCCGCGGCTGGTTCAAGAGCGGACGCTTCACGGCGGTAAACGACGTCGACTTCGATCTCGCGCCGGGCGAGACGCTCGGCGTGATCGGCGAATCGGGCTCGGGCAAGACCACGCTTGCGCTCGCCATCCTCGGCCTCGTGCAGGCGCAGGGCGACATCCGCATCGGTGGTAAGCGCTGGACCGACGGCGACGCCACCCATCGGCGCAAGCTGCGCCGCGAGATCCAAGTCGTGTTCCAGGATCCGTTGTCGTCGCTTTCTCCACGCCTGACGATCCAGCAGATCGTGGGCGAGGGGCTGGAGATCCACGAGCCCGAGCTCGATGCCGCGGCGCGGCGCGAGCGCGTGCTGAAGGCTCTGCTGGACGTGAACCTCACGGAGGGCGGCAGCGCCGAGCCGCTCCTCGACCGCTATCCGCACGAATTCTCCGGTGGGCAGCGCCAGCGCATCGCCATTGCGCGCGCGCTCATCGTGCAGCCGAAAGTCGTGGTGCTCGACGAGCCGACGAGCGCGCTCGACGTCACGATCCAGAAGCAGGTGCTCGAGCTCCTGACGGAGCTGCAGAAGAAGTACGGGCTTTCCTACATTCTCGTGACGCACGATATCGAGGTCGTGCGCGCCATGGCGCATCGCGTGATGGTGATGAAGGATAGCCGCATCGTGGAGAGCGGCACGCTCGAGGACGTGATCGACCATGCCCAGTCCGACTACACGCGAAAGCTCATCGAAGCCGGCGTGGCGTGAGTCGGCGCCTCGCTGTCATCGATCTCGTTGCCTGGCTGGTCACCGCGGTGGAGGTCCTGCCGAGGCTGGGCGACAGCGGCTTCGATGCCGCGCTGGGCGTGTTAGCCGTGTTAGGCATCCTGGCGGCCATCGCTTGGCTGCGCGCCTGGCGTCTCATTGCCCTGGGTAGCGCAGCTCTCTACATCGGCTATTACGCCGTCCGCATGTATGTGCTCGACATCGAGCCGCTCCTTGCCATCCTGCCGCTGCCGCAGGCAACAGCCGATGCGTTCTATGTGCTTTGGAGCTCGCCGATGGGACGGCTCTCGCATGGTGAAGTGCTGGACGCGGCGGCGGAGCTCTGGCGCGCCTGCGTGATGCCGCTGGTGCAGCTGGGGGTGCTCTTCGCCGCCGCGCGAGCGCGCTAGTCGGCGGTCTTCTTCGGCTTGCCTTTTGGCTGCGAGCGCGGCTTGCCCTTCGACTTGCTTTTCCCCGCGGCGCGGACTTCCATCGTCACGCGCTCGCCGACTACTGCCCCTTTCGGGTTGAGCCGCTTCATGTCCTCGAGCGTGACGCCGTAGCGGCGCGCGATCGAGGTCAGCGTCTCCCCCGGCTTGACGGTGTGATAGATGCGCCGATAGGTGATCGGAATCGGCGGCGCGTACATGATCGGCAGCCGCGTCATGGCGACGGCCGTGTTGCGGTTCGCCGGCACGACCATCAGGGAGGGCAGCGACCGCGAGCGCGGCGGGATGCCGTTCACTTCCTTCAGATGGCTGACCGTCATGCCGTGCTTCTTCGCGATCGATTCGAGCGTGTCGCCTTTCTTCGGGCTGTAGGTAGCCCACGAGACGGCCGACTTCTCATCGAGCTTCTGCAGGTTCTCGTGGAACGTGTCGACCTTGTCGGCCGGCAGCACGATGCGCGGCGTGACCGAGGCTCGGATGAGGGGGCGGCTGAAGCCCGGATTGAGCGCCATGAACTGGGCCACCGACATGTCGGCGAGCTTGGCGGCGAGCTGCACGTCGATGTCGCGCAGCTTCGTGTAGGTGGCGAAGTAGGGCTGGTTCGGGATCGGATCCAGCACGATGCCGAGCGGCTCGGGATTGTTGATGATGTTCTTCAGCGCTTGCAGCTTCGGGATGTAGTGCCGCGTCTCGAGCGGCATCGAGAGGTGCGCGTAGTCGGCGGGCTTGCCGGCCGCCTTGTTCTTCGCGATTGCCCGCGCCACCGCGTTTTCCCCCCAGTTGTAGGAGGCGAGGGCGAGGTGCCAATCGCCGTGCATCTCGTACAGATACTGGAGGTAATCGAGCGCCGCGTTGGTCGAGTCGACGATGTCGCGCCGGCCGTCGTACCACCAGTTCTGCTTCAGCTCGAAGCGCTTGCCGGTTCCCGGGATGAATTGCCAAAGGCCCGAGGCATGCGCGCGCGAGTAGGCCATCGGATTAAAGGCGCTTTCCACCATCGGCAGCAGCGCGAGCTCGGTCGGCATGCCGCGCTTCTCGAGCTCCTCCACGATGTGGTACAGGTACATGCGGCTGCGATCGAAGATGCGCTGCAGGTATTCGGGCCGCGCCGCGTAGTAGGCCGTTTTCTCGCGCACCAGCGCGTTGTCGAGATCCGGAATCGAAAAGCCCTGCCGCATGCGCTGCCAGAGATCCTCCGGCGGCGTGGTGCGGTCGATGAGCGCGACGTTCGGCCGCGGCTCGACCGTGGCGCGCGGCGCATTGAAGGGCGGCGGAGGCGTTCCCGGCGCCGCTGCCGGCGCGGCTGCGGGCGGCGCTGGCTTGGCAATAACAGTCGGGGGCGTGGGCGTCGGCGGCGACTCGCTCGCCGCGGACGGCGTCTCCATGGAAGGTTGCTCCGGCTCGCTGGCCGGCGGAGTCGCACACGCCTGAAGCAGCGCGACGCCGATGCCCGCGAGGAGGAGCCGGAGGGTCAAAACCGGTTCTTCCAGTCGCGGATGGCGGCGAACACGCGCACGGGGTCTGCGACCCGCGCGCCGAGATACTTGTTCGCCGACTCGATCACGGCTGGCTCGCGGCAGCGCAGGAACGGGTTGGTGGCCTTCTCGTCGCGCAGCGTGGAAGGAAGCGTGGGTTTACCGGCGTCGCGCAGGCGCTGGTCGCGCGCCTCGCGGTCGGTGAGGGCCGCGTTGTCCGGCTCGACCGCTTTTGCGAAGCCGATGTTGGCGAGCGTGTACTCATGCCCGCAATACACCTTCGTATCGTCGGGCAGGGAAGCGAGCTTGGAAAGCGAGGTGAACATCTGCTCGGCGGTCCCTTCGAACAGCCGCCCGCAGCCACAGGCGAAGAGCGTGTCGCCGCAGAACAGCGCGCCCGCCCCATAATAGGCGACGTGCGCGCGAGTGTGGCCGGGGATGTCCAGCACGTCGAAGGTGAGCCCGAGCTCGGGGATGGCGACGCGATCGCCCTCCGAGACCGGCTGCGTGAGCGTCGGAATCGGCTCGTTGCGCGGCCCGAAGACCGGCACGCGGAACTTGC
>Ga0136846_1233476_pt1 | contig 26248 bp, 15 predicted proteins | sample HopSoiMetagenom2_FD_96841 | JGI IMG/M metagenome (GOLD analysis project Ga0136846, IMG submission 96841) | Grasslands soil microbial communities from Hopland, California, USA - 2 Assembly 2016 (version 4) | ecosystem: Environmental > Terrestrial > Soil > Grasslands | place: USA: Hopland... | reverse complement strand
GGTGGGGTTTGTAATCCACATCTACTCCGTCGGCTACATGTGGGAGGACCCCAGCTACTACCGGTTCTTCACCTACCTGAACCTGTTCATGTTCTTTATGCTGACGCTGGTCCTTGCGAACAACTACCTGATGATGTTCATTGGGTGGGAGGGCGTGGGACTCGCGTCGTATCTGCTGATCGGATTCTGGTTCACCAAAGATTCGGCGGCTTCGGCTGGGAAAAAGGCATTCATCGTCAATCGCATTGGCGACTTTGGATTTCTAATCGCGCTGTTTCTGATTATTCAACATTTCCATTCGCTGAATTTCTCCGCAGTGTTTCCGCAGGTGAAATCGCTGGACGCTGAAACTGCGGGGGCGGGGCTGCTGACTGCGATTGGCATCCTGTTGATGGTGGGGGCCTGCGGGAAATCGGCGCAGATCCCGCTCTATGTCTGGCTGCCGGACGCGATGGAAGGGCCGACACCGGTGTCGGCGCTGATCCATGCTGCGACCATGGTGACCGCCGGAGTGTACATGGTGTCGCGGTCGCACTCGATTTTCCAGCAGGCGCCGATTGCGCTGACGGTGGTCGCAATCATTGGAACGCTGACTGCGTTCTTCGCCGCTACGATCGGGATCACGCAGACAGATATAAAGAAGGTCCTTGCCTACTCGACCGTTTCGCAGCTTGGATACATGTTCATTGCCTGCGGCGTGGGAGCATTCTCGGCCGGCATCTTCCACCTCATGACGCATGCCTTCTTCAAGGGACTGCTGTTCCTCGGTGCAGGGTCGGTTATTCATGCCGTCGGCGGCGAGCAGGACATGCGAAAGATGGGCGGGCTGAAGACCTACATCCCGGTGACATTCATAACTATGCTGATCGCAACGTGCGCGATCGCTGGAATCCCGCCACTGGCGGGCTTCTGGAGCAAGGACGAGATCCTCTGGAAGGCGTTCGAGGCGAATCCAGTTTACTGGGTCATCGGCGCAATCACCGCATTCATCACGTCGTTTTATATGTTCCGTTTGCTCTTTATGACCTTCTGGGGAGACTACAAAGGGATCAAGGTTGACGAGCACGGGCATGCGCACGCTGCTCCTGGACATGGAGATGATGGTCACGGCGAGCCGCATGAGAGCCCGAAGGTCATGCTTATACCGCTCATCGTTCTCGCGTTGCTCTCGCTCGTGGGCGGGCTAGTGGGCATTCATAACGGGTTTGAACATTTTCTTGAGCCAGTCTTCGGCTCGGAGTTTCCGAAGGCGATTGCGGAATCCGGCAACAGGGAATGGCTGCTGATGGGGATCTCGGTTCTGTTCTCGTTTGCCGGCGCGATTCTCGCTTACATGCTGTACGTCAGCAAGCCGTATCTGCCGGAGAAGATCGCAGCATCGCTGGGCGCTTTCTATGATGCCGTCGTGAACAAATACTACGTGGATGAGATTTACGCGAAGCTGTTCGTCAAGCCTCTGGTGGATGGGTCGACCAGCATTCTGTGGCAGGGAGTCGACCGCAAAGTCATTGACAACACGGTGAACAACGCGGCGGACGGGGCGCGGCATGTTTCGGACGAAGTGAGACAGATGCAGTCCGGCAACCTGAGATCGTACGCGGGATGGATTGCCGCCGGAGCAGCCGTGGTCATCGCGTACATGATCTGGCGGGGGGTAGGACGGTGAACTTCCTCGACCAGAACATCCTGACGCTGGTTACGTTTGTGCCTCTGGCTGGGGCGTTGCTGCTCATCATGTTCCCGCGGCGTGATCGCGATATTCGCATCTTCTCACTGGTCGTTTCGCTACTCGCATTTGTAGTTTCGCTGCACCTTCCGGTGCACTTTCACCGCGTGCAGCCCGGGTTTCAATACGAAATCGACAAGACCTGGGTCTCAAGTCCGAACATTCACTACCACATGGGGATCGACGGCATCTCGCTGTGGCTGGTGGTGCTGACAACTTTCCTGACGCCGCTCTGCGTTCTGATTTCATGGAAGCCGGTGCATGACCGGGTGAAGGAATTTTTCATACTGCTGCTGGTGCTTGAGACCGCGTTGATCGGGGTGTTCACCTCGCTCGATCTGTTTCTGTTCTACTTCTTCTGGGAAGCAACGCTGATCCCGATGGCTCTGTTGATCGGCGTGTACGGGCACGAGCGGAAGGTGTACGCCGCAGTGAAGTTTTTCATGTACACGATGATTGCGTCGGTGTTCATGCTGGCTGCAATTTTGTGGTTGTACGCGCAGACGCATAGCTTTGATTTCGTAGTCATTCGAGATCAGATTGCGCGCGGCGGGGTGGCGAACTTCCCTGCTGCGGCGCAGTGGTTGTTCCTGGCATTCTTCATCGCATTTGCGGTGAAGGTTCCCCTGTTCCCTTTCCATACTTGGCTGCCAGATGCGCACGTCGAAGCACCGACTGCTGGATCGGTGTTGCTCGCCGGCGTGCTCCTGAAGATGGGAACCTACGGCATGCTGCGCTTCAACCTCGGACTGTTCCCCGAGCAGTCGCGACACAATGCGCCATGGATTATGACACTCGCACTGATTGGCATCATCTATGGCGCGCTGGTGGCCATGGTGCAGCCGAATATGAAGAAGCTCATCGCGTATTCATCGGTCAGCCACCTGGGATTCGTGGTGCTCGGGATATTTAGCTTCACGACAGCGGGACTGAACGGTGCGATGTTTGTGATGCTCGCACACGGCGTATCGACCGGCGGATTGTTCATGCTGGCCGGGATTCTGCACGAGCGGCGGCATACATACGAGATATCGGAGTTCGGCGGGTTAGCTTCGCCGATGCCGGTTTATGCTGCATCCTATCTCTTCATTGTGCTTGCTTCGGTTGGACTTCCATTGCTGAATGGGTTCGTGGGTGAGTTCCTCGTGCTCAGCGGAGCATTCCAGGCGCGGCCGATCTATGGAATTCTCGGAGCCACGGGCGTGATCTGGAGCGCATGTTATTTGCTGTGGATGTTCCAGCGCGTCTTTTACGGCAAGGTGACGCGCCCGGTGAATAATTCGCTCTCGGACATGCTCGGGTTCGAGAGGGCGGCTGTTTGGCCCTGTGCAGTAGCCGCACTGGTTATGGGGGTTGCGCCGATTCTATGGCTGGCTGCCATCGACCCAGCGGTGCAGGCTGCTCTCAGTCCCGCGGTTGGGGTGTTCACAAAGGTGGTGGGACAATGAGCCCACTCCTGGCGCAAGCGCAGGTTCTTCCGCAGGGCACAGATTATCTGCGCATCCTGCCAGAAATCGTGCTCTCCATGTTCGGAATTCTGATCATGGTGCTCGACCCGCTTGTGGACGAAGAGAAAAGCCAGAGAACATTGGGTGCGGTCGGCTTCATTGGCGCGGTCGCAGGTCTTTTATCGACGTGGTTCATGGCACAGTCGCCCGGGCTTGCGTTCTGGAACACGGTCCGGGTAGACAGCTTCGCGGTTTTCTTCACGTTCCTGGTCATCGCAATTGCCGCCGTCGTAATCCTCAGTTCGTTCGAGTACATGGCGACACAGCGCATTCGAGCGGGCGAGTACTATGCGCTGATCCTTTTCGGCGTGGTCGGAATGGTGTTGATGTCGTCGGCAATCGAACTGGTAATGATTTTTATCGGCCTGGAGATCTCGTCGATATCGACATACATTCTTGCAGGGTTCCGGCGCAATGATGCGGCCAGCAGTGAATCGTCGCTGAAGTATTTCCTGCTGGGATCGTTTGCTACAGCGTTCTTTCTGTACGGCGTCGCGCTGATGTTCGGCGCAACGGGCTCGACCAACATCGACACGATCGCACAGAAGTTGCAGTCCGCGCCCGTCGAACTGCTGGTCTATGTGGCGATGGCGCTGATGTTTGTCGGACTGGGATTCAAAGTTGCGGTTGCACCATTCCATGTTTGGACGCCCGATGTGTACGAAGGCGCACCTGCTCCGGTTGTGGGATTCATGTCGACCGCACCGAAGGCGGCTGCGTTTGCAGTATTACTTCGCGTGGTATTCGCGATCGATGCGCCGGGACGTTTCTGGTTCCTGTGGGTCGCCGCCGCGCTTTCCATGACCCTGGGTAATGTTGGCGCTCTGGTGCAGAGCAACGTCAAACGGCTACTCGCCTATTCTTCCATTGCCCATGCCGGATACCTGTTGGTCGCATTCGCAATGACGAGCCAGGAGACCTCGTTAATCGGGATCTCCGCAGCGATGTTCTATACCGCAGCTTATGCGGCCATGAACGTTGGCGCTTTCGCCGTTGTCAGCCATTTTGCGAACGCCGGCGAACGGTATGTCACGCTGGAAGACTATGAAGGTCTCGGCCGCAGTTCGCCATTACTTGCCGCGACGTTGACGATCTTCCTCCTTTCGCTGATCGGAATCCCCATGACGGGCGGCTTCTTTGCCAAGTTCTATGTGTTTAGCGCCGCGCTGAGGGCGAATCTGGTCTGGCTTACCATTATCGGCGTGCTGAACAGCGCGGTGGGCGCGTACTACTATCTGCGCATCATCGTGATGATGTACATGCGTGAGGCGCGCAAGGAAGTACCGGTTGCGCCAGTTTCCGTGGGATTGGCTGCTGCGCTCGCGATCAGCATAGTGGCGACGCTATACCTGGGCATTCTTCCCAATCGAGTGCTTCAGATCGCCCAGCACTCCGCGCAGGTTCTGGTGCCGCACCCGTCGGCCGCAAGCACTAGCGAACTGCCGCAGGCTGCGGGTCTTCCGGAACGCTGAATCATCTGCCAGGAACAAACAATCTCCATTTGACAAGCCCCTCTACCCGCGTGCATCATGGGGCAATCGATATTTCAACCCAGTTCTCCTCTCAGGGCCGGGCGTGGAGGGAAACAATGTCCAAACTCATACGGAACCTTTGGTCGGACGATTCAGGACAGGACATCGCAGAGTACGCGGTGATGTTAGCCGTGATTCTGGTTTTGGTAGTGGGTACGGTTCGCTTAATCGGATCGAATGCAAACAATGCATTCTCCAATGTAGCCAGCTCCCTGCAGTAGAAAATTCAGCAACACGATCGACGCGTCACATATCATACTGGACTTATATGACACGATTTACTCCGAGCTTTCGCTTTGCGGGCTACTACCGATTTACCTGGGTAGCGGCTGCGGAGCAGCTTGGAGCGAGGTTGAGCCAATAAGGTCAGCCAGAAGCAACAAGATCTGAACCGCAAGCCGCGATGAAAATCGCGGCTTTTGCTTTGCGTCAAAATCACTCAGGAGAATCCAGTCCCATGATTGTGAATATGTCGGAGAAGGCCACTGAACAGGAAATCCAGCACGTGATCGATCGCATTCGCGAGGCTGGATATAACCCGCACGTGACGCGCGGAACCGAGCGCACGATCGTCGCAGCGGTGGGGAGCGGGCGGAGGCATGAGATCGAAGCGCTGCAAGTCGCGCCCGGCGTAGACAACGTGGTTGCCATTGCGCAACCGTTTAAGCTCGTCAGCAAGCAGGTGAAACCGCAGCGAACGGTTGTCAACGTCAACGGAGTGCGCATCGGCGGGGACGATGTCGTAGTGATCGCGGGTCCTTGCTCTGTCGAATCCCGCGAACAGCTCCTCGACACTGCGCACGCGGTGAAGCGCGCGGGTGCGTCCATGCTTCGAGGTGGGGCTTATAAGCCGCGCACGTCTCCTTACGATTTCCAGGGGCTGGGCGTCGAAGCATTGAAAATTCTGAGCGAAGCGCGGCATCAGACAGGGCTCCCTGTTATTACCGAGGTGATGAGCACGGAGGATGTGGACATCATCTGCGAATATGCGGACATGTTGCAGATCGGCGCCCGCAACATGCAGAATTTCGCATTACTCCGGCGCCTGGCGACGGTGAAGAAGCCGGTATTATTGAAGCGCGGCCCCTCGGCGACGGTGAAAGAGTGGCTGCTTGCCGCAGAGTATCTGCTGTCTGGAGGTAATCACGATGTGGTCCTCTGCGAGCGCGGCATCAAAACGTTCGAAACTGAGATGCGCAACACGATGGACTTGGCCGCGATTGCGCTGGCCCGCGACCTCTCTCACCTGCCGGTGATTGCGGACCCTTCGCATGGCACGGGAAAGCAGAGCCTGATTGCTGCGGTGTCCCGAGCAGCAGTGGCGATCGGGGCCGACGGGCTCATTATTGAAGTACACCCCTGCCCCGAACGCGCGTTGTCAGACGGGCCGCAGTCGCTGGACTTCGCCGGATTCGGCAACGTCATGCGTGCGTTGACGGAACCGCTGCGCAAGACGGCGAGCCCACCTGAAGTCGTACCGACAGCGGCATTTGTCCCCGGGCTCGGAAAAGGGCAGAAGCCAGCCGCGGAAGCTGGCTTCTGATCTGAAGAGCGAGTGCGCTACCTAGAGTTCGTAGTGGGCGCAGATTGCTTGATCTGCATCGCCGGATCTCCGAACAGGATGTAGGTCTTGCGGACATCCGGATCGGTGATATTGGCCTTGCCGTTCACAAGGGCGTCGCCTAGCGTGGCGTGCGATGTGTTGAAGGCACTCTGCACAATCAGCGCATCGAGACTCGTTTGCGGAGCAGGCTGGTTCAGTCCGCTGGACGTTACAACAGCCACCGCGCCTCCCTGAGGAGCAAGCACGAGTGTCACACCAAGCGGCTGTGAGTACACGTCGTGGAAGAACCCATTCAATCAGTCCATGATGAGGAAGACGGGAAGCTGCGAACTGTTCGTCAATGAACTGACCGTGTCTGTGTCGAAGATGTCCGTGCTGGACCACTGCTCTTCCGATCCATGGCCGATATAGTTGACGAGCACTTGTCCGGAATTGATGTAGTTGACGATGTCGGTCCGGGCAGCGGCCGTTCCCAGACTGTCTACGAACAGATTGGTTACGAGCATCGTGGCAGGAAGATTCGTCTGGACCATCTGACTATCCTGCGTGAAGCTCTCCGTATCACCCTTGTCCGAGACCATGAGAGCGTTTGAGGTCCACGGGCCATTCGTTGAGGATTGTTCATAGGCAACGATTTTGGCTATCACCGCCTGGGCTTCGTCTACGGTGCTCACGGGAAGACGTCCGGTCGCAATGGTCGGCATACCCGTATTTGAGAAATCCGAGAACCAATCGTCCGAAGCAGTCATCAAGCTGGCCGTCGGAACGATGCGCGTAGGGACCAGATCGAGATTGCCGAATCCGAGGTAATTTCTTGGATCGAACGATGCCCGCCCGTTCAGGAGCAGGTAGCTGGGAGGCTTCCTCCAATTCTTCTTGGCGGTCTGGAGGAACAGCTTGATGGCCTGGGGATTGTGCTCTCCGAACGTGAACTCGTCATACAAATCGCCGATGGGCACAATCTCGGACAACTTGCCCTCAGCTCGGTGCGCCTGCGCCAAGGGCGCGAGCGCCGCTGCCAGGTCCCCGTGACTGATCATGACGATGTCGGCGCCCGGTTTAGGCCTGTGCCAACGCGAAGGATGATTCGGCCACACACCGGATGCTGCCGCAAATCGCGAGTTTACGGCGAGCAAGGTGTGCAGGGCGCCCGCGGTGCGAGCGCTGCCGGAGAACGGAACCTGTACAGCGATTTCATATGTGCCGCTGTTCGCCTTGACTTGCGGGATCAGCTGCACGGGCCGGTTTGGATCAGTGACGTCCAGGACGAAAGGGATGCCAGTAAAGCCGCTGATGTTCAATTGATCCCCCGCGCGTCCGGTGAACTTCAAGCGGTCATTGTCAGCCACATACCGGTGGGGATAAGTGACGCGTATGTAGTCGACCAAGCTGATGTCATAGTCGCCATTCTGCGAGATGAGGGTGACCGTGTTGTTCCCGGGCTGCAGCACTCCATTGGGAATATCCAGTGTGAACTTTCCTTTGTCCTGACCGGTGAAGACCACGTCACCCAGTGGGGTGCCATTCACAGCGACAGTGACGTCATGGGGGAAAGCGGCAATCACTCCCTGCAACGACAGCGAAATCTGGGATGATCCCTGCAGCGCGTTGGCATCGAGGTGGGGCAGCGTGAGCACCTGATCCACCGGCGCGGGAGAGACCATCGCGCCAAAGAAACTCTGCCCGTCTTGCGTGATCAATGAAGAGAAGTACAAAGCGTGCTGCCGCAACTCGACGGTTGTCTCGAAACTTGCCGGCGGCTGGTTCGATCCCGAAGAAGCCTGCAGACGTGGAATGCGCGCACCAGGATTCCGTTCTTCCACCAGCCAATAGACGCGGGTCGCCGAAAACTCCGTATCGATTCCCGTTCCATAAAAGCTGATCGCGGCCTGCGCACCGAACCCGCCGTGGCCGGGAGTGGCTCCTGTGATCTGGATGGGCTGCTCGACAGCTTCGGCGTAGAGATGGAGAAACATCGGATCGACGTTTGGATCAAGTCCGGCCTTGAGCAGTTCAGGCTGTGTAATGCGATACCAGCCTTCGTGCTGCACGTCGATCTTGACCGCCGGATGCTCGGCGAGTTCGAACTGCTTGTCGAGCTGTGCGGCTCGTGGAGCAGATCGTGTGGGCAGCGATTCGAGAACATGGCTTTCTTGTATGTCGCCGGCGGGCGGTAGAGCCTGGTTGAGTTGGCTCATCATCCGCGTGTCGGCAGTTGCCGCTTCGCTTGCAGCGACAATGCCCGCGGGTGCTACCGGACCGTGCATCGTGCGCGTACCGCTCACGTCGATATCCTCAAGCCAATACTGAGATCCAGAGGTCGCGGCAGAGGGGTCGATCCATGCGTAGCTTCGACCTGCGTGGCGAGGCAACGATCCGCGCATCGTCAACGTAGACCCAGCGATGGGGGAAGGATTCATGCGCACGCGATTGCCATTCTGCTCGCGGTATACGTTGAAGCCGAGATTGTGCGACTCGCCGCCTGTCTTCCAGGTCAGGACAACGCGGTTGGCACCGTTCTTATCGTTTGCGAAATGTGCCGTGAACGAACGCAGGCTTACCCGGGTTGGAGCAACCACTGTCTCGCTCTGCGACGAGGTGTTGTTGGCGCCGTTGGGGTCGGTCTGATCGACGATGATGGTTGCCGTATTTGTGATCTGTCCGGGCGTACCTGGAAGGGTAAGGATGGTCACTGTAGCCGCGCCTGCGTTTGCCATCGTGCCCAACTGGCAAGTCACAGTGCCGCCAGCCTCCGAACAAGTTCCCTGGGTAGTCGTGGACGAGAGATAGATCACAGTTGAGGGCAGCGTGTCGAGGACCGTCACGTTCGTGCCGGAAGCGGGACCGTTGTTCGTAATTGCGAGCGTGTAGGTGAGCGGAGTTCCTTGCGTGACCGGGTTCGGTGTGGCTGTCTTGACGATGGCCAAGTCTGCGCTGTTGGCGCTGGCAACGAGAACATTCACGCTGGCTGAATTGGTCGTCAGATTGGGAACGATGTTGGTCGCCGTCGCGGTTGCAGTCTCGGTGATGTTCGTCCCCGACGGGGTGTTTGAATTCACCTGCATGACGATGGTAAATGTGACCGCGTTCGCGGCCCCAACACCCAGGTTGGTGCCATCATTGCAGACAATCGTTCCAGTGCCGCCGATAGGGGGCAGAGTGGGGCAAGTCCATCCGGCCGGAATGGTGATGGACTGGAAGTTCATGTTCGGCGGGATCGCCTCGGTGAAACTGGTAGCGGTTGCGGCGGCAGGACCGTTGTTCGTGAGAGTCTGCGTAAAGGTCACATTGCCACCCGGAGATACCGACGTGGGCGCGGCCGCGTTGGTCACGATCAGATCGGCTTGCGTCGCTGTGGCGACGACGTCGGAAGCCACAGCGGTATTGTTCGCCGAATTCGGATCAGTGGTGGATGACGTCACACTGGCGGTCTCGTTGATGGCAGTGCCTGCAGCGGTTCCGGCGGTCACGCTGACCACGTAGGTGATGCTCGCGGGGGAACCTGGAGCAAAACTTGGATTCGTACATGTCCGCGTAGCCAGAGTACAGGTCCATCCCGCGGGTCCTGTGAGCGAGACTCCGGTTGTATTCGCAGGCGCAGTTTCGGAAAGCGTGACACTTGCCGCATTGCCTGGTCCGGTATTGCTCACCACCTGGGTGTAGGTGATGTTGTTTCCGGCCTGCACTGGGACGGGGCCCGGCGTGTTCGTCACTGACAGGTCGGCCGAATTCCCAACCGTGATATTGACGGTTGCGCTGTTATTGCCGCTATTGGGATCGGAAGTGGTCGAAGCGACAGAATCCGTTTGCGTGATGATTGTTCCCGATGCGACACCAGCATTGACGGTTACGACGAAGCTGAAGTTCGCGGTCGTGGTCGCCGCCATGGTCGCAGTGTCGGTGCACTTCAGAGTAGCGAGCACGCAGGTCCAGCCGGCGGGGCCGGTCAAGGACACAGCGGTGGTGTTCGCAGGAAGTGTCTCAGTCAGGACCGGCGCGTTCGCTGTGGCCGGTCCAGAATTCGTGACGCTTTGCGTGTATGTGATGTTGCTGCCGGCGGAAACTGGATTTGGAGTACCGGTATTCGTAACGACCAGGTCAGCCTGGGTGGCCGACGCCACAGCGATGTTCACAGTGGCGGAGTTGTTGCCGGGGTTGGTATCGCGCGAACTCGTCGATGCCGATAGCGTATCTGTGATGATCGTGCCTGCGGCGGTTCCCGCGGTTACTTTGTAAACGGCGGTAATGGTAGCGGTTGACCCGGGCGGTACGCTTGGGTTCGTGCAAGACACCGGAGCGAGGTTGGGACAGGTCCAGGTTCCGCCACCCGTCGTTACAACTGCGACCGAGACGAACGTCGTGTTTGCAGGAGTGGCTTCCGTCACTGTGGACGATCCGCAGTTCGATGGCCCGCTATTCGTGATCGTCTGCGTATACGTGATGTTCGATCCTGCGGTAACAGGGCTCGGCGTTCCGGAATTCGTAACATTGAGATCGCAAGCGACATTGACGTTTGTCGTAACACTCGTGCTGTTATTTGAAGACAGTGGGTCAGAGGTCGTGGCCGAGACGGACGAAGTTGCGGTGATGGAAGTCGCGGCAACGGTCGGCGCTACACCGAGAACTACAATGATGTCGGTTGAAGTGCCCGACGCCACGCTGGGGTTTGTACAGGTGATCGTGCCGGTCCCGCCAAGGGCTGGGGTTGTGCACGACCATCCTGCCGCTTGCGAAATGGACTGGAAAGTGGTGTTGACCGGAGTGGCTTGGGTGAATGTCGCACTGGAAGCGGCGGCCGGTCCGTTATTCGTCACCGTTTGCGTGTAGGTGATGTCGTTGCCCGCAAGTACGGTTGAGGGAGTTGCGACTGTGCTGAGTGCAAGGTCGGCTTGGGTTGCGCTTGCGACGACATCGGTCGCGGTAGCCGAGCTTGCTCCGAAGGACTGATTGGTTCCGTTGACGGTAACAGTGTCGGTGATGATCGTACCGCTGGCCGTGCCAGCGATAACTTTGAAGATGACGCTGAAGGTGCCAGTCGCGCCTGCTGCCACACTCGGATTCGTACAGGGACTGGCCGGGAAACTGGTACAGGCCCATCCGGCGGGCGGAGTAATCGAAACGAATGTCGTGTTCGCCGGGGTCGCCTCCGTAAATGTGGCCCCGGTAACGGCGCTGGAGCCAGTATTCCTCACGACCTGCGTATAGGTGATGTTGTTACCCGCCAGCACCGGATTGGGCGAGGCGGTATTGGTAACGGACAAATTCGGCCCAGTGCCACCGACGATCGTGGTGGCGGAAGCAGTGTTGTTTACTGCGTTTGGATCAATGGCCGACGACGCCACTGCTGCCGTATTCGTGATGACTGTGCCGTTGGCGACGCCAGTGTTCACCTTTACGACCATGGTGAAAGTGCCGGAGGTTGATCCAGCCATGTTGGTGTTCGTGCAGCTGACGCTGCCAGTGCCGCCCAGGCTCGGAATGATGCAACTCCAACCGGCCGGCGCACTAAAAGAGATAAAGGTTGTATTCGCCGGAACCACGGTGGTGAGCGTGGCATTATCGGCTGCGCTGGGCCCCGTATTTGTGACGACCTGCGTGTAAGTAATGTTTGCGCCTGCTGCGACGGGATTCGGTGAGGCTGCATCCGTCACGGATATATCGGCGCTTGATGCGATGATGGCCGTGTCGGTGGCAAGGTCGTTGAGAAGATTGGCCTCGCTGCCGCCGCTGATTGTGGCGATGTTCGTTACAGTTGCAGGCGCGGACTGGAGAACGTTGACGTTAACACTGATAGCTGGATAAGTTCCGGCGGCTGACAGAGAGTCCGAGCGCACGCAAGTGAGCGTCTGCCCAGAAACTGAGCACGCCCATCCTGCGCCCGTAGCGCTGATTGGCGTCACGCCAATTGGCAACGTGTCATTGAGGGTGACCGAGCCGCTGGTGGCGCCATAGAGGCTGACGTTCGAGACGGGAATCGTCCAGATTGCGTTTGTGCCGCGCGTGAAGTTTCCGGCGTGAGTCTTGCTGAGCGTCATATCCGCGGCACACAGAGCGGAAGACTGAATGCCGGTCACTTGAGATAGGGTAGCGCTGGTGGAAACTGTTCCCGCTGAACCTGGAATTGCACCGTAAGCCACGCCGGGATTTAACGTGGTGCCGTTGGTCCCGCCGGCCACGCTGACGCTTGCAGCGCTGCCGGAGACGAATACCGCTCCGCCGCCGCCACCGCCACCAGGGCCGTGACGATCGGCCAAACTATAGCCTTGAGAATCCCAAGCGTCTCCTCCTTGGCCGCCATTGGCTCGGAGCGTCAATCCACTCTCCCCGCCGTTCGCGGCCAGGACGACGATGGTTCCGCCAGCGCCGCCGCCGCCGCCAGCATCATTGGCAGTTCCGTCGTAGGCAGAGTCGCCATTGGCAGTCAGGGTTGCGGCGTTGATGAGGTTGTAGGCGCGAATGAAGATCATGCCACCACCGGCCGCACCACTACTGGCCAGGTTGTCCCCGGGAGAGTTGTTGCGGGTCCCAGCTCCGCCGCCACCTCCGAGCGCGAGACGGTCGATAGTCGCAGGGAACTGCGCGCCGCCAGCGCCGCCGTTGCTCAGGTTGGAGTTCCAGGAGTCGCCGCCTGTGCCTCCGGTACCGCCGTTACCACCGCCGCCTCCACCCGCGTTCTCATCGTTGCCACCTGGATTCGCGCCGTTCGGATCGCCGTCAGTTCCCCCGCCGCCTGCATTTCCGGGGGCGCCGTGTGCCATACTGGCATCGGCTGCGCCACCGCTCGGATATTTGGTCCCAGTGGCCAGGAAAGAGCCGCCGGATTCCACATACGCGGGCGTCCCAGCCACTCCTTCGCCCTTGGGAGCTTGTCCACCCGCTTCCGCAGCTCCCGTGTAGGCGGCGGGAGCATTGCGCACGAAGTCGGAGTTAGTACCAGTTCCGCCCTGCAACTGCATACCCGCGCCGCCTCGGAATCCGAGGCCGTCCACGGAGACCGCTGCTCCTCCGAGATCGAGTTGTCCAGCTATGTCGAGGGCGAGAATCCCGCCACTCGATCCGTTCCAGGCTGAGGCAGTCGCGGCTCCCAACGTCGCCGACAAATACTTGGGCACGAGTACCACTTGAAATGTGCTCCGGCCTTTGGTGTTTGAGGCTGCAGCGGACGTGTATCCGAAGACCAGTCCACCGCCGCTGCCCGCACCCGCGATGGGCACGGATCCGCCGCTCACGGCCCCGGTGGCTGTCACGAATTCATAATTGCCCGCGTTGTTAATGGTGGTGAAACCCGCGCCAGTGCTGCCGTTTCCGTAGGCAACTGTGTTGCTGGTGTTAATACTCGCATCCTGCATCTGGATGACGAGCAGTTCGCTTCCGGCGACAATCGTCCCACCAGCGCCCGTGGCGGCTCCTATCGGAATGGAGGTTGCTCCCGCAGTCACGCTGGCCGTTCCTGGGAAGTACGTGTTCAACACTCCGCTGAGTGGAGTGGGAGGTGTAGTCAGAATGCTTGTAGAACATACGACGCTGACAACTGGCGCAAGCGCGGTGTATGTGTTGTTGCCGGTGTTCGGGTCGGGAGGCGCACCGGAATCCGTGATGGAAACCGTATTCGGATAGAAACCCGCCGTCGTTGTCGATACCACGATGGCGATAGTCACGAAGGCTCCACTTGCCAGCGGAGTCGGTAGTGTGCAAGTGATTGTTGCGCCCGTCGCGCAACTTCCGGCGCTAGGTGTGACGGAGACAACGGACAGTCCCGCGGCCGAGTAGGTATCTGTTAAGGTGACGGCATTTGCGGCCGATGGGCCGTTATTCGTAACGGTAATGTTGTACGTGGAATTCTGGCCGAGAGCCACTGCGCTAACCTTGGTGGTGACCTCAATATCTGCAGTAGTCGGATTGATGGAAACCGCACCATAGGACCAGTTTGTTGTACCACTGAAGGTCTCTGAGATGGGAACACTTGGGGCACCGGTACGAGTCGATGCTACGCCTCGTGCATCCGGATTGGTGGTCCCCCCGGTTCGAGTGTTCCAAGCCACAACTTGCGGAGCGGGAATTGTGATCGTGCGGTTGCCACTGATTGCCACGGTATCCAGGATCATCCCGTTGACCACGCTGGGCACATCGAGTGACGCAGTAGTTCCAGCCGCCCCATCTGCGGATACGAACGTTCCCAGAGGTACCGTCTGATCGACGCCGGTAAATGTCGTGACGCCGGCTACGACCCCTTCATTTACGCTCGTGGTATTGACGGTCACCGCGACTGTGCCGTTCGTGGCGGTCGCCGGGTTGAGGAGGTACCACATCTCGACCCGGCGCGAGCTGATGGCGTCCTCGTGCGTGCCCAGTAAGGTGAGCGCTGTTCCGTTCCACCTCACCGAAACGACGGAAGCATTCGGCCCGTTGGTGATGTTCATGGAAACACCCACGAGCATGAGGCGGTTCGTCCCGGCGGTGGTATGAGTGACGTTGAGGACAGCCGCCGTCCCATTCAGGGTAGCCGAATTCGATGTAGATGAGTCCACCGCAACCTGGGCACTCATCCAGGCAGAGCAAACGAGGAAGAAAGCACACAGAAAGAGTCCAAGCCCTATGTAAGTTCGGGCCTTTGATCTGATCGTCGAGGCTCCATGTCGCCACATTTTGCCAGCGAGGTGCTGCCCGCGCGCTGCGGCTCGCAGCGCCCATCCACGTATGCTTTTGAATCTGGCTTGCACGATTTTTCGTCCTATCCGCACATCCTTGGACCGAGCGACGCCAAGGATCTGGGCTCCTGTCATCCTCGGATCATCCTGCATGCCGCAATCGCCGCGCGTGATGAACTCATCGCGTTCTGGATTGGCACATACAATCCGGTGCAATCGGAACCCCTGCACACTCTTTGCAAGAACGATATCGTCCTTTCGTAATTTGCTCACGATTACGGGAGTAACCTCGACAAACTCCCGGTCACGAATTGCGGGAGACATGCTCCCGCCGCGTGCCTGGAAGCGAACCCCCAGGCCGCGATCCAATAACCCGCGGAGCATCCCTTCAAACAGCTGCGAATCCGCCGCGCCGTCATTCATGCAAATTTAGAATCGCATCCACCGCACGCTGGTCGGGCTCGAAGGCATAGCGATACACAGGGACAACCTTCACGAGCGCCTCCAGAAAATCCAGCGCAGAATCGACGTACTGGTGGCGATGAAACGGAACAAAACTGCGCGCGAACAATTCCGCAACAGCTTCGCTAGGCTGGAGCGGCGTCAGCACATTGCGAAAACCATGCTGAAGAACGAAGATCCGCGCCAGAGGAGCACTCTGCGGCAATGCATACATAGCCTCCCCATGCCATGGCGTGCCGTACATGCGGACCCCGCCAGACTCGGCGCGTACGATAATGCGGTCATCACTGAGAACATCAACTTCTTCCCGCTCGGCCCACAGCCGGGTAGTCGTACTCTTCCCTGCACCGGAATGTCCGACGAACAGATTGCCGATTCCATTCGCACGCACGATGCCGCTTCCATGCAGTTCAAGTGCTCGTTCCTGTGTGAGGCGATGCATGATCAGCAACTCGTCGAGCGGGTAATCGAGGGGATCGGCGGGGCGGCCGCCAAACGCTTCTTCGCTCATCTGGAGAGTGGCGCAACTAAAATCCCTGTCGATTAGAAGACGCTTGTACGGGTTGAGGCCAAGATTCGTGGCAGTAAACTCGAATTCGAATCGATCACCACTGTCAAAGAGCTGCCAGACGGACCCGGAATCGAAGAGCTGTCCGCGTGCTGTGCGGGAGATTCTAGGGGCCCACTGCACCTGGATGTCGACATCGCATGTTTCCGATTGTGCGCGAAACGCGGTGAGTGAAGGTCCAAACGCGACGTCTTCCCGGCGCTCACTTTGGACCCGGACACAGACTCCGCCGATCTCGAATTGATCGCGGAAAGATGCCCGAACGCCACTGGACTCGTTTAGCAATGCTGCTCCATAGCACCGCCGTAGATTTTGTGCGCCCTTTAGGACCCGAGCGACGATCCACACAATGGAAAGCACGGACTAGAACCGGGACCGCCCGCAGTCGTCATAGTCTTGCAGTGCCCCAGCACGGCCTCCTCGGGCCGCAAGCTGATCACTGTCAGCCGCGGCGGCTCATACTTAGCCCTGCTGTCGGCCTTATCTAATTCATGATCCATTCAGCCTCCGGATTTCCTCCGACAGTAGCTATCGCCCGCAACTTCCACATCCACCGGCCGACGCACCGGCATTATTTAAAATCGGCAGAATCTGTTGGGGGCCGGACCAACTCTCAACGTCAACTTCCTTGTTGAGAATTCTGCGGGCCGAGTCGACAAGCGCAGGATGCTCAACGCCGCCGACGCAAAATTCGCAGTCTCCATGAGGCGGTACTTCAACTCCAACCACCGCAGCACGTAGATGAGCCACATGACACAGGAACGACACGGGAGATTCTTTATCTCCATTTTCCAATTCCCCATTCGCAGGACACATCCCGCAGATCGACTGGATGCGGCACTCGACGCATTTGGAAACCAGCGAGCGTTTCTGTTGCCGCACTTTGAGCAGGGCATCCTGCCAGATCTGGGTCAGTTCGCGCTGGCGCACGTCAAAGGTGTCCTGCTGAGAAAGAACACATATGCCTAGTTCGCCATAGGCATTGATGGCGAATGAATTCATTCCTCCACCGCAGAAATAAACACTCTCGGCTCTTGCGGGAACCAGGGGCGTCTCGACATCGTGCTTCGCCAGCCGCAGATATTCGCTCATGCCCTTGGGCATGGCCATATCGAGCGCGACCACTTCTTCCGGCGACAAGCGCACCGCAAGCGGACTTTGCGAGCAGTCGATCCGCGGATTGATCTGGCCATCAATTTTGAATTCCACGCCCAATTCATCCTGCGCAAACTGCCGCATCGCCATGACTTCATGCTTGTTGATGCTGGTCGCAACCGTCTTGAGCTTGAGCGGCAACCCACGCTCCTTAAGCAGCCGGATGCCACGCAGGCAGCGATCGTACGAGCCCGGAATCGCGGTAAGCGCTTCATAGGTTTCGCGGGTGCGGCCATAGAGGGTGATCTCAATCGAGAATGGAGGCCATTCGGCCAGGTAATCCGCAATGTCCGCGGTGATGATTGTGCCGTTCGTGAACAGCGTAATCAGGAAGCCTTTCTGCTTGGCGCAGGTGTAAATCTCGAGAAAATCTTTGCGGGCGAAGATCTCGCCTCCGGTGAAGAGGATCCAGAAACATCCCATGTCCGCGAGTTCATCCAGAATACGGAAGTGCTCTTCCTTGCTCAGTTCCTTCTGCCTCGCCGCCATGTCGCTCATCGGGAGATTGTTATAACAATGAAGGCATTCGAGTGGGCAGCGACGCGTCACCTCAATGGCAACCTGCAGAGGCACACGTTCGCCGGTATAGTGTCCATGCACACCCGCACTGAACGTTCCGTAGCTAAGCTGCTCCACATTTCCTCCACCTGAAAACAGCGGACGCCCTTGCGCGCCCGCTGCTTGCAGTGCCTTCCCGCCCCACCGGCCGTTCAGTCGCCCGGCATCGGCAAAGATGCTGCGGCCTCGACCAGACCAACATCCTTCATGTCATTTACGAAAGCCACCACATCGCTCTCGACCTGCGCGATTTCAAATTGATAGTGCTCTGCGACCGCAGCAGACAACGTAGCAAGCGTGTGCGGCGTGGCCAGGAGCCTCCAAATCAGCGTTCCTGTCCCGTTGAATTTGTAAATAGAAGCAAGATCGCCCACCTTCGCGCGGACCGGAACAACCAGAGTTTCTCCGGCAACGACGCGCGCGACCACAGCGGTGGTGCGAACGATCCTTTCTGGTTCCCCCATGGAAGCGGTTATCCTCAATTCCGGATTTCGTAACAAACGCTCTGTTCGAAACCGAATGGACTTTCGTTCCAAATTGAGATTACGTTAATTGTGGCGTTTTCCATCATTAGAACTTGGCCGCAGGTACTGACTTGGTTATCACTGCATATGGTTCCAAGTAAGCGGGAAAATTGGACTTACTACCGCGCGACAGGCTTGCGCTAGCAAACGGTGAGTGGGATAAAGTGTCGCTTACCCTACAATTTGCAATTTATTTCCACTAGACAACCGAAAGGAAACGCTATAAAAAGAAAGCCGATCTCTCAGCATAGATTCCCGCCAACGTGCTCAACGAAGAACGCCGCCGCGCCATTCTCGACCTCCTAAGCAATCAGGGCCGGGTTTTGGTCACCGAACTCGCCAGTCAGTTCGAAACCTCCCAAGTTACGATTCGCAAGGATCTCGAGATCCTTCACGCGCACGGACTTGTGCATCGCACTCACGGAGGCGCCCTTCCCTCGCGCGAAGGAGCGCTCGAAGACCCGACGTTGCGCGAGAAGGAGAAACTGCACCATCAGGAAAAATTGCGGATTGCCGAGTGTGCGATCGGACAAGTGAAAGAAGGCCAGGTGCTGATCCTGGATTCTGGAACGACGACGACCGCCATAGCACGGGCGCTGCGCAATTTTCAGAACCTCACGATCATTACGAACGCGGTGAACATTGCCGCAGAACTTGCCGGGACTGGGGTGGAGGTGATCCTCACGGGGGGAACGCTGCGGAAGAATTCGTTTTCTTTAGTCGGTCCCATTGCGGAGGAGACGCTCCGACGGCTGAGTGCGGACGTTCTATTCCTGGGTGTTGATGGTTTCGATGTGCATTTCGGCCTGAGCACCCCGAACTTGCTTGAGGCGAAAGTGAATCGCGTGATGGTGGAGGTCGCAAAGAGGACCGTTGCGGTCTGCGACTCGAGCAAGTTCGGACGCCGCAGTCTATCGCTAATTGCTCCGTCTTCAGCCGTGCACGCGGTCATCACTGACCGCAGCGCACCGAAGTCGGATCTGCGCGCATTGAAGCAAGGAGGAATTGAAGTGACGGTGGTGTGAGTGATCGCAGATTGCAGATTTTGGATCTCAGATTGAAACGACCGCCAGGCGCGGTAGAGGTCCTGAAATCTGCAATCATTGTCTAACTCTACCTTCCAAGTTCTAACTATTGACTTTTCTATGGCCCGATTCGACGTCACTATTGCCGGAGAACTCAACCTCGATCTCATTCTCTACGGCCTTCCGGAGCACCTTCCGCCCGAGCGGGAACTGCTTGCGGATCGCATGATGCTGACGCTTGGAAGCTCGTCGGCGATCGTCGCGCATAATCTCTCAGCGCTTGGCAGCCGTGTCGGGTTCCAGTCGCGTATCGGCGATGATCCGCTCGGACGCATTGCGCTCGAACGCTTGCGCGAAGGAAAGGTCGACGTTGAGAAAGTCCGCGTAGTCCCCGGCGCAACCACGACTGGGATAACTGTGATCCTGCATCACCAGCAGTGGCGCAATATTCTCACGTACGCGGGAACCATTGCGGAATTGAGGTGGGAAGACCTCGACCTTGACTATCTAGCCGATTCGCGCCACTTCCATCTTTCGTCGTATTAATTGCAAAAGGCATTGCGAACCAGGGTGGCAGACTTGTTTCAGTATCTGAAATCAAAGGGACTCACGATATCTCTGGATACCAATGACGACCCGGACGACCGTTGGGAAGAAGGACTGCACGAACTCTTGGCCCATGTCGATGTCTTCTTGCCGAATGAGCGGGAAGCGTGCAAGGCTGCGGGAACAGACGATCTGGAGGATTCGGTTCGCAAGCTTTCGAACCTTGTCTCGCTGGTTGTGGTAAAGCTGGGCAAGAAAGGGGCGCTGGCTCAGAGAGGCTCTGAACGGTTCAGCGTGCCCTCGGAGGAAGTTGTCCCTGTGGACACAGTGGGTGCTGGGGACAGCTTCGACGCCGGATTTCTCCACGAGTACGTACGCGGAGGAGATATTGCTCAATGTTTGGCCGGTGGCAACGCCGCTGGCGCACGAAGCACCACTCGTCCTGGCGGCACGGAAGCGTTCCGCGAGAAGTACCTGCGTTGAGTATCGCTCCGCAGCGGAACGCGAGATGCTGTGGCTACTCCGCGGCTACTTCAAGCAGCAAGTGTTCGTTGAAGGCCGCCTTGAGCCGCGGAGCCTGGCCATCATTCGCCTGCACTGATCCAAGATCTTTGGCGTCGGCGTAGTCGACCACGCGATATTTTCCCGGTTTCAGCCCACGCAATTCGACTTCGCCCGTGTACGGCTTGCCCGAATCCGTAAAGAATGCGTAGTAGATCTTTCCGTCCTTTGCAATTGCGTAGGCCTCGGGCACATCGTAGCCGTAAACATATAGATCGAGGAACTCTCCCTTCGAGAGCATCTTCTGGTTGTAGAGCCCGATCCATTTCTTCCAAACTGCATCCTTCTCACTCGTCAGCGCGACGGGCTTGAACTTTGGCCCGGGATCCGGCCAGACGAACTTCGTTCCTGGCACTCCGCCCGCGCCGAGCGTCGAGGCAAAATCCATGCCGTGCTCGCTCCAGCCGTTCGCACCTATGCGCGACATCGCGGAAAGCTCGACGTGATCTCCATAGACGGCCGACTCCGGACCGAGCAACGCCTTGTACATTTTGATACGACGCCGCACCTGCACCGCGCCCACGGGATCGGCCGTTACAGCCTGATCCATATATGGGAGCCATGCGAGAGACGGCGGAGTGCCGCATGGGCAGGACTGTGTCACGCTCTCCGGCTTGATCGCGCGAGTGGTCTCAAAAATGATCTTGTACACGTCTGCCATCGCGTTGACAGAATCCTGCGGCGATTTGTGATGATGCGCCGGGTTGTAGCACGCGGGCACACTGTAAATGTTGTCGAGCTTTGAGCCGTCGAATCCCCAGTCGCGAATGAACTTCTGCGTGAGCTGCTTGAAGTAGCTCTGCACCTCGGGCACCGCCGGACACAGTGCGGCCAAGTCTCGCGTCATGCGCGCATGCTTGCCGTTCTTGTCGACGATGAACCAGTCAGGATGTTCCTTCGCAAGCTTCGACACGATGTACTTGTGCGACTCCCACTTCCCTTGCCCGTCTTCCGCCCCGAGCGGCAGCCACCACAACTGCGCAAAGATACCCTGCTTATGGAAGTCGTCAACCATCTGCTTGATGGAATCACCCGGGAAAGTATCGCTGCGCGGGTTCCAGTCGCCATAGGTGTCGAACCAGCGGTCGTCGAGGGTGGCCCACTTGATACCTAGTTCTTTAAGCTTGGGAACAGTACCGAGCATTTCCTTTGGGGTCACGTTGAACTCGTATCCCCAGCCACACCAGCTCACGTTGTAGGCTTCGTTCGACGGCTTGGGGATATCCCATCCTTCCTTCTGCAGCACGCTTGACCACATGCGGAGCGGCTCATAGAAGTCTCCGGAGTACACCGCGACGAAGCTGCGCGGGGACGAATATGTTTCGCCTGGCTTCAGCGAACTATGCACGGGAAGGTTAACGCTGGCAGTTACGCGCCCATCGGACTCCACTTTCACCGGCATCGATAAAGTCCAGGGCACTGTCTCGACGTGCCCGATGGCTTCGCCGACGGAGCGGGTCCAGAACGCGACGACTGGGATCCCGCCACCGTAACCGCCTTTCACCGCTTCGCCCATCTGATTGGGCTGCGCGGAGGTCCGCGTGATTTTCTGCATGTCGTCCTTGCCCCAGTCGTAGCTCGAGCCCTGAAAGGACCACATGTCGTACGGCTGCGCCGAAGCATCGGCCTCGGTCGCGTTGAAGCGATGCTGCTGCATCCACACCTGGTCGAGCGCGAAATCCTCAGTGCCGGCGTTCTTGTAAGACGCACTCACCAGCGCGATATTGGGAAAATCGTCATAGGCTTCGACCGTAAGCGTGCGCTCCACCGGGACTCCGGCGGCGGCCAGAGGACGACTTGGGATTGAAATTCTTTTGCCGCGCCCAAGCTTTCCGCTTGCTTCGAGAACCTTCGCCTGTGAGAAGTCCGGAACGAAATCGAGTTCCTTGCCATCATGCACAATGGAATCACTGCCACCGGAGGATCCCACGGCGGGATCATCAAGGGTCATCCGCTTACCATCTTTGACGAGCGTCGCTTCGAGGAACCCGGAGGGCAGAATCTGAAATTCAGCCGTGGATGTCGCGATGATCACCGGACCTCCGTCGCGCACCTCAATCTTGATATCCGATGGTTTCGACGGAGGAGCTTTGGGCTGCGGTGCAGACTTCGTGCAAGAAAGCACAGAAGCCGCAAACACCAAGAGAAGAATGAGGAAGAACAACCGAAGAAGGCTGACGCGACGCCCCGCGCGATTCATGAATTTATCTCCAGGATGGAGTTGGCTGATCGAAAGAAAACAAAAGCATTCGTAACTATACAACAATTCGAGGGTTTGAATCGAGTTGCCGCTGTCCTCTAAAGAGGGCTAGCCACAAAGGCCATGAAGTTCCACGAAGGGGTCCGAAATCTCCCGTGGTCCCTAGTTTTGAGGATCTTAGCGGATTTCCGCCAGCGAATGCTCCAGTGCGCCGCGTTTCGGCGTGGGCATTGCACCCACCTCGCTGGCGACCCAGGCTCCCACCAAGTTGGCAACTTCATTCATCAAGTTGAGAGAGGCTCCGTGCAAGTATTCGTGCACAAGCCCTGCTGTGAATGCATCTCCCGACCCTACGGTGTCGGCGACGCGGACTTTGAACCCGGGATGCTCGCTTACGTCCCGTCCGCGAACCAGGAGGCTTCCCTGATTTCCGCGGGTGAGGCACACCACTCGCAACTCAAATTGTTCAATGAGCTTCTTCGCTGATGAGAGGTCGTCTTTGTGTGCGAGCTTGCACAATTCCATGATCTTCGGCAGTTCCTGATCGTTCAGCTTCACGATGTTGGAGAGGCGCATGGAGTCGGCCAGAACATCTTCGCAGTAATACGATTGCCGAAGGTTTACATCGAAGACCTTCAATGTATCGAGAGCGGTCGCGCTGAGAAATTTACGAATGCTAGTCCGGCTTGTCTCCGATCGCTGCGCCAGGGAACCGAAACAGACCGCATCTGCCTGCCGCGCCAACTTCTGCCAGTCCTCCGTCCACTCCAAAGAATCCCATGCTACAGGTTGAAGGATTTCGTAGCGGGCCAGGCCATTGCCGTCGAGTTCCACATTTACGGTTCCGGTCGGATGCGTTCGATCGGTCTGCACATGATCGATGTTGAGGCCTAGTTCCTCCATCCGGCGCAGCGCTTCGATTCCGCGGGAATCCTGGCCAACGCGGCTCGCGACGACTCCCTGGTCGCCCATGAGTGTGGTGATGTAGGCGAAATTGGCGGGTGCCCCCCCCAGAGAAGCGCCACTCGGCAGCAGGTCCCACAACACTTCGCCTAGGCCTACAACTTTCTTTTTCATGGCAAGAATCCGGACAAAGCTGCGAAAACGTTTACGCCAGCACATCATTAAAAAAGAGGGACCCCCGAAGGAATCCCTCTGTGAGCACAGAGCGGAGATTAGAAGGAAATCTTCAACGCGAATTCGAGCTGACGCATACCGGTGGTAGAACCCGGAGACGAGTCAGCTTCGATATCTGTAATATTTCCATTGCCGGCACAGTCGATACACTGACCGCTTCCAGACTGGTTACCATTAAACCCTAGCACCGGATGGTTGAAGAGATTGAATACATCCATACGGAACTGAGCCTTTACGCGTTCGGTAATGGAAAAGTTCTTTGATGCTGCGGCATCCGACGTAAATGCACGCGGACCGCGGAGACTGAATACGCCATAGTTGCCTAAGTTGCCGGCGCCCGGATCTGCGAACGGACCTCCGGTGGTGGTTGCGATGTTGGCAACTGGTGTAAAAAACGGCTGTATGTGTTTGATGGGGTCGAACTTTCCCGCACCGAGATGGAAAGATCCAGACCCTCTGTTGGGACGGCAAACGCCCACGTCTTCCTCGGTACTGCATTCTCCAAAGCTGGGAGTCCATGGCAGGCCGCTACTCCAATTCGTGGTGTTCGTAATTTGCCAGCCACCAATGAACGCGTCCACTAGTCGACTGACATTTCCAGCATAGGTTTTTCCCCTGCCGAAAGGTAATTCGAAGACGACGTTGGTGACCCAGACATGGTTGCGGGTCTGATCGTCCGGGCCATACGCGATTGGATGGCTGATCGCATAGTAGTTGGAGTCATACTTGTTGGAATGGGCGAATGTGTAGTGGCTCAAGAACTGCAGGCCATGGCTGAAGCGCTTATCCACTTTGACTTGCAAGGCGTTGTAGCTGCTGCTGGCATCGTTTCCCAAGTAGTTGCCCAGGTCATTGCCGCAGCAAACCACTACCGGCGCAGTACAGGTGACATCAGTACATGGGGTCGAGAAGTGATTGTTGAAAGGCCGGCGCTGGGATTGGCTTAATAATGGGTCGCCGAAACCCGCCATTGAAATTGGATTGACGTTATAGCCCGGCCCGTCACCGGCAAAAATGTGCGTGCCTTTGTTTCCGATGTATGCGACCTCCAAACTGGTCGAGTTGTTCAGTTGTCTTTGAACTGTCGCATTCCATGCATCAATCGTGGGTAGCCGCTGGAACGTTGGCCGGATCTTCGGGTCAGTATTGTTCGCCGGACCCTCCAGAGGAAGCTGACCATTTACGAACTGTGTGGGGAAGACATACGCCGGTGGCCCGGCAGTCAGTGTGAAAACCGGAACTACGTTGTCCTGGGCGCCCACAATGAGGTTACTGGCGCTGATGGACTGATTCACCAGGACTGGAAGGTTTTGTGTAACCGTGTGTCCGAAATTCGAACCGAACACTCCGATATCGAAGCTCCGACCGTAGCCCATGCGAACAACAGTCTTAGGATTGATTTGATAGGCGACTCCGAGCCGCGGGGCGAAGGCGGTCAATCGATTATCGACGTTCCCGCTTAGATTGAACGGCCCTTCTCCGGCTACTCTGATTACTCCACCACCATTGTCACCAGTCCCAACGATATTGGCGAAGCCACCCTGGTCCTTGCCGTTGACTGACTCGGGGGTGTAGATCTCCCAGCGCAACCCATAATTCAGTGTCAACTTCGACGTGAGACGCCACGTGTCCTGGCCATAAAAAGCAAATCGCTTTTGACTTTCTGCAGCCGTGAGACTCGTGCTGACATAACGATTCAAGTGGCTCACATTCCCCAGCAAGAAAGTTGCAAGATCCAGTCCTCCGTTTGTGCCGCCGCCTGCCAGAGCGATGGCGGTACCCGCGTGATTGAAGTTCAACTCGCCGGTGCGGTTCGCATCGCTGGGCACCCGCAGGTTATGGGCGAAACGGAAATCTGCGCCGAACTTGATCTGGTGATTGCCCTTCATCTTCGTCCAGTTATTTACAAACTGGTATTGATGTTCATTTTCGGTGAGCGGGCAGTTGCAGCGGGCCACGTTAAGGCCGTCGCCAAAGGCGGTAAGAGTTCCTCCTGGTTTGCCGGTATCGTCGAAGAAGAACGAGGCGAGGCCAGCCGTTGCAGCCGCCTGCTCAGGACGATTCATTCCGGGTATACCTAGGTCCGTCATGGGCGTTCCGGCGTCAGGCTTGCGAGCTTCGGGATTGTACTTGAAGTATCCGAACCTGAAGTCTGTAAGCAGAGACGAACTGATTGTCTTGGTGAAGCCAGTAGCCAAACTGATGTTGTGAACGGTCGAACTGCCGGCCAGACCGCCCGGACCAAAGCCCGCGCCTCCGAGTGCGCCCAAACCACCCTGCCCAGAAAGGTTGAAGTAGTCGAGGCTGAATCGACCGAAGACATTGAGACTCTGGCTGGCCGCGTAGTCGATGCGAGTGTCGAAGCTGTTCTGCTTGAAGGGCCCTGCCCCGCCGGCGATAAAGTTGTTGAGCAAGTTGCCGTTGTTCGGCGCCGGCATGAGTGCAAGGACATTCGCCGCCTGAGGCGAGATGGCACCAATCGGAACCAGGAACGGAGTCGCACAAGTCCCCGAAGTGGGATTCGCGATGTCTGC
>Ga0136846_1237448_pt1 | contig 26255 bp, 23 predicted proteins | sample HopSoiMetagenom2_FD_96841 | JGI IMG/M metagenome (GOLD analysis project Ga0136846, IMG submission 96841) | Grasslands soil microbial communities from Hopland, California, USA - 2 Assembly 2016 (version 4) | ecosystem: Environmental > Terrestrial > Soil > Grasslands | place: USA: Hopland... | reverse complement strand
GAGGTGACGCCCAAGATCGTCCCGCTCGCCAACAACGAAGTGAACGTGATCTTCCAGATCAACGAGCACGCCAAGATCACCGTCAAGGAGGTCCGCTTCGTCGGCAACCACGCCTTGAGCGACTCGGAGCTCAAGGACGCCATGCTCACGCAGGAGGGGTCGCCCTTCTCCTTCCTCAACGGCACCGGCACCTACCGCGAGGAGGCGTTCCAGCGCGACGAGATCGTCCTGCAGGGACTCTACTTCGACCTCGGCTACATCTACGTGAAGTTCGGCAAGCCGGCCATCGAGCTCTCGCCGGACAAGCGCTACATCTTCATCACCATGACCATCGACGAGGGCGAGCCGTACGACGTCGGCAAGATCGACGTGAGCGGCGACCTGCTCGTGCCCAAGGAAGAGCTGCTGCCGCTCATCACCACCCGCACCGGCGAGCGCTTCTCCAAGACGCGGCTGCAGAACGACATGAACCGGCTGCTCGACGTCTACAAGGACCGCGGCTACGCCTACGCCAACGTCACGCCGGACACCGCAGTCGACGCCGACAGGCGCATCATCGACCTGACCTACACCTTCCAGAAGGGGCAGCCGGTCACCATCGAGAAGATCGAGATGGTGGGCAACACCAAGACGCGCGACCGCGTCATCCGTCGCGAGCTGAAGATCGCCGAGGGCGATCTCTACAGCGGCTCGGGCGTGCGCTACTCCAAGGCGCGCGTCAACGCCCTGGGCTTCTTCGACAGCGTGGAGATCAACCAGAAGCGCGGCAGCACCGACGACAAGATGGTCCTCGAGGTCTCGGTGAAGGAGAAGCTCACCGGCACCTTCCAGGTGGGCTTCGGCTTCACCGGCGGCGAGAACTTCTTCGCCCAGGCGCAGCTCGCGCAGAACAACCTGCTCGGCTACGGCCACACCGCCTCGCTGTCGCTGCAGATCTCCAGCATCCGCCAGCTCTTCCAGCTCAGCTACCTGGACCCGTACGTGCTGGACAGCAAGTGGACGGGCTCGGTCGATCTGTACCGCAGCGAGCTGCTCTTCTCCGGCTTCGATCGGCAGGCCAACGGCGGCGCCCTCACCGCCGGATACGAGCTGCCCTGGCTGGAGGACCTGCGGCTCTTCCTCACCTACACCCTGGAGCAGGTGAACGTGGTGGCGCAGCCCGGCACCGAGGATCTGCTCGCCAACCAGTTCACCTCCGGCCGCACCTCCAGCGTGCGCGTCTCCTTCAACTACGATCGCCGCGACAACCGCCTCTTCCCCACCAGCGGGAATCTGCTCTCCGCCTCGGCGGAGTTCGCTTCCTCCATCTTCGGCAGCGAGAACCTCTTCCAGCGCTACCGCCTGATCGAGCGCTTCTACCGGCCGCTGCCGCTGGGCCTGGTCTTCAAGACCAACATCTCGCTCGGCTACATCCGCGCCACCGACCCCATCAACCGCCCCATCGCCATCAGCGAGCGGTTCTTCGAAGGCGGCATCAACTCCATCCGCGGCTACTCGCTGCGCACCATCTCGCCCACGCTGAAGATCGCCGCCGCCAGTGAGCCGGACGCCGCCGTCATCGATTTCCCGGTGGGCGGCAACAAGGAGCTGATCACCAACTGGGAGATCGAGTTCCCCATCCTGGGCGGCGCAGGCGTGCGCGGCGTGGTCTTCTACGACGCGGGCAACGTCTTCTCCGACCGGGAGAATTTCTTCGAGAGCTCGCAGCGCGGAGGCACCCTGCCGCTGGGGCTGTTCCATAGCGTGGGCGGCGGGATCCGATGGTTCTCGCCGCTGGGGCCGCTGCGCTTCGAGGTGGGTTTTCCGCTGACGCGAAGGCCTATCGACGACGCGTACCTGTTTGAATTCACCATCGGCAACTTCTTCTAAGGTATTGTCCGCACGCCTACTTTCCGGAGAACCCTGATGCGCCGTCTGCTCTTCGCCCTCCCGTTGCTCTTCGCCGTTCCAGCCCGCGCCCAGTCGATGAAGATCGGCTACGTCGACGTCCAGCGCGCCGTGCAGGAGGTCGAGGAAGGCAAGACCGCCCGCGCGCGCCTCCAGCACGAGCTGGAGGCGAAGCGCGCCGACCTGAACAAGAAGCGCGCCGATCTGGAGAAGATGAAGGCCGACTACGACAAGCAGGCTCCGGTCCTCTCCGACGACGCCAAGCGCAAGCGCCAGGAGGATCTGCAGAAGGCCTTCGTCGATGCGCAGAGCGCGGCCGGCCAGATGCAGGAGGAGCTCTCCGGCAAGGAGCAGGAGGCCATGCAGGGCATCTCCAAGCGGCTCCTCCAGGTGGTGGCCGAGGTGAGCGACAAGGAGAGCTTCACCTTCGTCATCGACAAGAACGCGCTGCTCTACGCGCCCGCCGCCTCCGACATCACCAACGAGGTGGTGCGCCGCTACAACGAGCGCTTCGGCGGGCCGGCGGGCAAGGCCGCCAACGAGAAGAAGCCGGCGCCTCCTCCCAAGAAGTAAGCCTGGCCGTGGCCGCGGAACCCACGCAGCTGTCGCTCGAGGATCTGGCCCGCGGGATCGGCGCCGAGCTTCGCGGCGACGGCGCGCGGAGCATCCGCGGGGTGGCGCCGCTGGAGAGCGCGGGCCCCGGGCAGCTGGCGTTCTACGCCAACAAGCGCTACCGCAAGCAGCTCCTCGCCACCCGCGCGGCGGCGGTGATCGTCTCCGCCGAGGACGCCGAGCACGTTCCCGAAGGCGCGGCGCGCGTGATCGCGGCGGTGCCCTACGTCGCGTTCGCCAAGGCCAGCGCGCTCTTCCATCGCGAGTTGGTGCTCGAGGCCGGCATCCAGCGGGGCGCGCTGGTGGACGAGGCCGCGCAGGTGCATGCCACCGCGGCGGTGTCCCCGGGAGCCTACGTGGGGCCCGGAGCGAGGGTCGGCGCGCGCACCACGCTGCACGCGGGTGCGCGGGTGCTCGACGGCGCCACCGTGGGCGAGGGATGCGTCCTCTGGCCCGGGGCGGTGGTGCGCGAGGGCTGCATCGTGGGCGATCGCGTGATCCTGCAGCCGAACTGCGTCGTCGGCAGCGACGGATTCGGCTTCGCGTTCGACCTCGAAGGCGACGGCGCGGGGCCCATGCACCGCAAGGTGCCGCAGGCGGGCATCGTGCGCATCGAGGACGACGTGGAGGTGGGCGCCTGCACGTGCATCGATCGCGCCACGCTGGGCGAGACGGTGATCGGCCGCGGCACCAAGATCGACAACCTGGTGCAGGTGGCCCACAACGTGCGGGTGGGGCCGCTCAGCCTGCTGGTGGCCCAGTGCGGAATCAGCGGGTCCACCGAGCTGGGCCAGGGCGTGATCCTGGCCGGGCAGGTCGGCGTGGTGGGCCACCTGCGCATCGGAGACGGCGCCCGGGTGGGCGCGCAGAGCGGGGTGTCGCGTGATCTCGAGGACGGCGAGACGGTCTCCGGTTCGCCCGCCATTCCCCACCGGGACTGGTTGCGCCTTTCCGCCGCGTTGCCCAAGATCGCAGACCTGCTGCGCGAAGTGCGCAGGCTCTCTCAACGCGTCGAGGAGCTCGAACAGAAAGGCCGCTCGTGATGATGGATATCGGGAAGATCCTGTCGGCGCTGCCGCACCGCTACCCGTTCCTCCTGGTGGACCGCGTGGTGGAGGTCGTCGCGGGCCAGCGCATCCACGCCTACAAGAACGTGACCTTCAACGAGGAGTTCTTCCAGGGCCACTTCCCCGGCAAGCCGGTGATGCCCGGGGTGCTGCAGCTGGAGGCCATGGCGCAGGCCGGCGCGCTGCTCGCGTACGAAGGCGCGCCGTTCGATCCCTCGCAGAAGGTCATCTACCTCATGTCCTTCGACAAGGTGAAGTTCCGCCGGCCGGTGGTGCCGGGCGACCGGCTCGACCTGCACGTGCGCATCGAGCGGCAGAAGGGCGCCATCTGGCGCCTGGCAGGAGAGGCGAAAGTCGACGGCCAGCCGGCCAGCGAGGCGCAGATGATGGCGATGATCGCGGACAGGAAGGATTGATGGCGATCCATTCGACGGCGGTGGTGGACAGGCACGCGGAGCTCGACGGCAGCGTGGAGGTGGGCCCGTACGTGGTGATCGGGCCCAAGGTGAAGATCGGGGCTCGGACGAGGGTGGGCCCGCACGCGGTGATCGAGGGCGATACCACCATCGGGCAGGGGAACGTGATCTTCCAGTTCGCCTCGGTGGGCGCCATTCCCCAGGACCTCAAGTACGCGGGCGAGGCGACGCGCCTGGAGATCGGCGACGGCAACCAGATCCGCGAGTTCGCCACGGTGCACATCGGCACCGCGGGCGGCGGCGGCGTGACCCGCGTCGCGAACCGCTGCCTGCTCATGGCCAACAGCCACGTCGCGCACGACGTCCAGCTGGGCGATGGCTGCATCCTCGCCAACTCGGTGGCGCTGGCGGGGCACGTGGTGGTGGAGGACCACGTCATCTTCGGAGGGCTGGCGGCGGTGCACCAGTTCACCCGCATCGGGCGGCTCGTCTTCGTCAGCGGCGGCGCGATGGTGACGCAGGACGTGCCGCCCTACCTCACCGTGCAGGGCGACCGCGCCGAGGTGGTGGGCATCAACGCCGTGGGCCTGACCCGCGCGCGCTTCGACGAGCACGCGCAAGCGCGGGTGAAGGCCGCGTACAAGATCGTCTTCCGCAGCAAGATGGGGCTGCGCGAGGCGGTGGCGCACGTCAAGGCAGAGTACGGCGGCAATCCCGAGATCGATCACTTCGTCGCCTTTCTCGAAGGTACGCAGCGGGGCATCGCGCGGTGAGCGGTGCCGGCGCGCCCATCGGCCTCATCGCAGGCTCGGGGCGCTTGCCGGTGCTCTTCGCGGAAGCGGCCACCCGCGCCGGGCGCAGCGTGGTGGCGGTGGCGCTCGAAGGAGAGACGGACCCCGCGATGCCCGCCGCTGCCTGGGTCAAGGTGGGGCAGCTGGGCCGCATCGCCGAGGTGCTGCGCGGAGCGGGCTGCGCGGAGGCGGTGCTCTGCGGCGGCATCAAGAAGCCCAGGCTCTTCGACGTGCGGCCCGACTGGCTGGCGCTGAAAGTGCTGGCGCGCCTGCGCAGCTTCGGCGACGACGCCGCGCTGCGCGCCATCGCCGCCGTGCTGGAAGAGGAGGGCGTGCGCATCGTCTCGCCGCTGCCGCTGGTGCCGGACTTGCTGGCGGCGCGCGGTCCCTATGGCAAGCGCAAGCTGAGCGAGGAGCAGCGCGCCGACGCCCGGACCGGGCTGCTGGCGGCGCGGACGCTGGGTGCCGCGGACATCGGGCAGACGGTGGTGGTGAAGCGCGGCGTGGTGCTGGCGGTGGAGGCGGTGGAAGGCACCGACGCGTGCATCGCGCGCGGCGGCGCCCTGGGCAAGGGCGCGGTGGTGGTGAAGGCGCGCAAGCCCCAGCAGGACGAGCGCTTCGACGCGCCGGCGGTCGGTCCGCGAACCGTCGAGGCCTGCGCCGCCGCCGGCTGCGCGGCGCTGGTCATCGAGGCGGGGGCGACGCTCGTGCTCGACCGCGAGGAGCTGGCGGCGGCGGCGGATCGCACGGGCCTGGCCGTGGAAGGAATCTGAAGTGCTCGCCACCCTCGACTCCGTGGACGAGATCCGCAAGGAGAAGGGCGAGCGCGAGATCCGGCTCTATCTCGAGGTGGAGCGCGGCGAGTGGCTGCTGCCGCGCGCGGTCTGGCTGCTGCAAGAGAAGCTGAACGCCTACGCCAGCTTCGTCCTCGACGGCCGGATGCGGGAGATGTATCCGTTCGCCGAGCCCAAGGACGTGCGCATCGTCGTCCGTTCCCGCGGGCAGCCGCCGCGCGACGCGCTCGAGTTGGTGGGCCTTGTCCGGCAGGCGCTGGAAAAGGACGGCATCGGGCTCGACCTCGAGCAGCTCCAGTGACTCCCCAGCTCCTGGTAGTGGCGCTGGAGGCGTCGGCGGATCTCCATGGGGCGGCGGTGCTGCGAGAGCTTCGAGAGCTCCGGCCCGGGCTGCACTGTTTCGGGGCGGGAGGCCCGCGGATGCGCGCCGCCGGATTCGAGGCGCTGGTGCGGGCGGAGGACGTCTCGGTGATGGGCATCGCCGAGGTGCTGCCGGCGCTGCCGCGGGTGCTGGAGGCGATGGATGCGCTGCGCGACGAGGCGCGCGAGCGGCGACCGCTTGCGGCGCTCTTGATCGACAGCCCTGACTTCAATCTGAAATTGGCCAGGCGGCTGCGCGAGCTCCGCATTCCCGTGGCGTACTTCATCGGCCCGAGCGTGTGGGCCTGGCGCACGTACAGGGTGCGGCAGATCGCGCGCGACGTCTCGCGCATGCTGGTCATCTTGCCCTTCGAGGCGCGCTTCTATGCGGAGCACGGCGTGGCGGCCACCTACGTGGGCAACCCGCTGGCGGACGCGCACCGCGGCAGCTCCTCGCCGGTGAAGCGCAGCAGCGACGTGCTGGCCCTCTTGCCGGGATCGCGACGACAGGAAATCCGCCGCATCTGGCCGGTGATGCTCGCTGCGGGGCGGCTGCTGCGGCAGGCGAATCCGGCGCTGCGGTTGGTCGTTCCTGTGGCGCCGACCATCGACCGCGCGCTGCTGGGCGATCCGCTGGACGTGGAGCTGGTAGAGGGCCGCGCCCCCGAGGTGTTGGCGAGCGCCGCCGCGGCCGTCGTGGCGAGCGGATCGGCCACGCTGGAGGCGGCGCTGGCGCTGACTCCGCTGGTGGTCGTCTACCGCACCAGCTGGACGACCTGGCTGATCGGCCGGCTGATGGTGCGCGTGCGCTTTCTCTCCTTGATCAACCTGCTCGCCGGCCGCGCGCTGGTGCCGGAGCTTCTGCAATCGGAGTGCACCGCCGAGCGCATCGCGCACGCGGTGGGCCCGCTCCTGGGCCAGACGCCGCAGCGGGAGGCACAGCTGGAAGGATTGCGCGCGCTGCGCGAGGAGCTGGCGCCGGCGGGCTCGCCCGGGGCGGCTCGGCGCGCAGCGGAAGAGCTCGTGGCGCTGCTGGAGGCACGATGAACGAGGCTCGCGCCTGCGTGGTGCTGCCCACCTACAACGAGCGGGAGAACCTGCCCGGGATCGTGCCGCGCATCCTCGAGGCGTCGCCGCGGCTGGACGTGCTGGTGGTGGACGACAACTCGCCCGACGGCACCGGCGCGCTCGCCGACGCGCTGGCCGCGCGCGATCCGCGGGTGCGCGTGCTGCACCGCCAGCGCAAGGAAGGCCTGGGGCGGGCCTACCTGGCCGGCTTCGCCCAGGCGCTCGCGGCGGGTTACGGGCGAATTTTGGAGATGGATGCGGATTTCTCGCACGATCCCGCAAGGCTTCCCGCGCTGCTCGAGGCGGACGCCGACGTGGCGCTGGGCAGTCGCTACGTTCCGGGCGGCGGCACGGTGAACTGGGGCTTCGGCCGCCGGCTGTTGAGCCGCGGCGGCAGCCTCTATGCGCGGACCATCCTCGGAATCCCGGTGCGGGATCTCACCGGCGGGTTCAAGTGCTTCCGCCGCGAGGTGCTGGAGAAGCTGGATCTCGCGTCGGTGCGCTCCAGCGGGTACGCATTCCAGATCGAGCTCACCTACCGCGCGCTGCGCCGCGGCTTCAAGGTGGTGGAGGTTCCCATCACCTTCGTGGATCGGCGCGTGGGCAAGAGCAAGATGAGCCGCCGCATCGTGGCAGAGGCGTTGTGGATGGTGTGGAAGATCAGGTTCGATGCGAAGGCGAACGCGGGGTCGTAGCGGTTGACGTTCACGGCCACGTCGCCGTCGCCGTTCACGTCAACGACGACGATCACGTCGACGCTTACGACGCGGCCTTGAAGAAGGCGCGGGCGCGGTCGGTGCGCGGGTTGTCGCAGACCTGGGCAGGGGGGCCGTCTTCCACCAGCTTGCCGTCGTCGAAGACCCAGATGCGCGAGGCCACGCCGCGCGCAAAGGCCATCTCGTGCGTCACCACCAGCATGGTGCAGGAGCCGGCCAGATCGCGGAGCACCGAGAGCACTTCGCCGCGCATCTCCGGGTCGAGGGCGCTGGTGGGCTCGTCCAGCAGCAACACCTCGGGCTCCATGGCCAGCGCCCGTGCGATGGCCACGCGCTGCTGCTGCCCGCCGGAGAGCTGCGCCGGACGGGCCCTGGCGCGGTCGCCCAGGCCCACGCGCCGCAGCAGCGAGAGCGCCCGCTGCTCCACCGTCTCGCGCCCTTCGCGCCGCACGTGCATCGGGGCGAGGGAGACGTTCTCCAGCACGCTCAAGTGCGGAAAGAGGTGGAAGCCCTGGAAGACCATTCCCACGCGGGACCGCAAAGGCAGCAGGGCGGGCGCGTCGGGGCGCGTGCCCGGCTCGATGGAGAGCCCCGCGATCTGTACGCTGCCCGCGTCGAACGGGTTGAGGCCGTTGAGGCAGCGCAGGAAGGTGCTCTTGCCGCCGCCCGACGGACCCACCAGCGCGATGGTCTCCCCCGCCGCCACCTTGGCGTCGATGCCGCGCAGCACCTGGCGCGCGCCGTGCGACTTGTGCAGGCCGGTGACGGAGATGATCATGGCGTCGCCACCACCACGGGCTCCTCGCCCATCGACTCGAGCCGCTCCTCCAGCCGCGCCGCGATGCGGGCCAGCGGGTAGCTCATCGCGAAGTAGAGCCCCGCGCAGAGCGCGCCGGGCAGCGCCCACGAGCGCACGTCCACCGCGGTGATGGTCATCTGCTTGGTCAACTCCACCACCGTGATCACCGAGACCAGCGAGCTGTCCTTGAGCAGGGCGATCAGGTCGTTGGTCATCGCCGGCAGCGCCGTGCGCAGCGCCTGCGGCAGGAGCACCAGACGGAGCGCCTGGCCGCGCGAGAGCCCCAGCGCGGAGGCGGCCTCTGCCTGTCCCGGCGGAACGGCCTGCAGCGCGGCCCGGTGCACCTCGGCCTCGTAGGCGCCGTAGTTCAGGCCCAGGCCGAGGATGGCGGCGGAGAGCGCATCGAGGTGAACCACCGGCGCCAGCCCGTAGTAGAGGATGTAGAGCTGCAGCAGCACCGGCGTGCCGCGGAACAGCTCCACGTACGCGTGCGCCAGCCAGCGCAGCGGCGTGCCGCCGTAGAGCCGCGCCAGCGCGAGCGCGAGCCCCAGCGGCACCGCCAGCGCCATCGCCAGGAGCGAGATCAGCAAGGTCACGCCCGCGCCGCGCAGGAACAGCCACGCCTGGGCCAGATCGAAGGTGGCGCGCGGCGGCTCGTCGGGGCCCGCCGCCGCTCCCGCCGTCGCTGGCAGCCCGGGCAGGTGCCAACGCGCGTAGATGCGTTGCAGCTCGCCTTTGGCGTCCAGTTCGGAGAGCGCGGCGTCGACCGCGTTGAGCAGATCCTCGTCGCCCTTGCGCAGGCCGACCACGTACGTGCCTCGGGCCACGTCGGCGTCGGCCAGCTCCAGATCCGGGGTGGTGAGGCCGTAGCGCGCCGCGATCACCGAATCGAGCAGCACCGCATCGGTGCGGCCCAACGAGAGATCGCGATATGGCTCCTCCTGGCCGCCGTAGAGCACGATCTCGATGCCCGGATGCCCGCGCAGGATCTGGTGCGAAAGCGACGACGACAACGTCCCCACGCGATGGCCGCGCAGCGCATCCAGCGAGCGGAGCGCGAAACCCCGCCGCACCACCAGCTGCTCGGCGAAGGCGAAGTACGGGCGCGAGAGCAAGATGCGGCCGCGCAGCGCCTGGGCATCTTCCAGGCCGTTGAGGATCAGGTCGAAGTCCCCGCGCTCCAGCGACGGCACCAGGTTGGACCAGTCGTTCTGCACGAACCGCTCGCGCAGCCCGAGCTTCGCCGCCAGCGCGCGCGCCAGTTCCACCTCGAAGCCCACCAGCACGTCCGGATTGCGCGGATCGCGAAAAACGTAGGGCTCGCCGCCCTGGAGATCCCCCCCCCAGCGGATCTCGCCCTGCGCCTTCACGCGCGCGAGCCCGGGCGCGGCGAGGAGCAACGCAAGCAGCAGCTTCACGCCGGGCTCACCTCGACTTGCTGCTTGGGGGCAAACCAGCGCTGCGCGACGAGGTACGAGAGCGCCGCGCCGAACGCGCCCACGAACCAGCCGTAGTCCAGCAGCGGCGCGAGCGGCGGGATGGCGAGGCCGCCCCACGCCAGGAAGCAGCCGATGGCGGTGGCCACCACCGCCCGGCTGTTCCAGCCGCCGCGATAGCTGTAGCGCCCCTTGGGCAGATAGAGGTCCTCGAGGTGCAGCTTGCGCCGCCGCAGCAGCCAGTAGTCGGCGATGAGCACGCCGGCCACGGTGCCCATTCCGCCGCTCAGCGTGACCAGCCAGCCGATGTAGCGATCGCCACTCTCCAGCAATCGCCACGGCTGCATGGCGATCCCGATCACCCCGGTGATGAGGCCCCCGGTGCTGAAGCGGATGAAGCGCGGAAAGGCGTTGGAGAAGTCGTTGGCGGGCGAGACCACGTTGGCGGCGATGTTCACCGAGAGCGTCGCGACCACGATGGTGAACATGGCCACCGCGACCAGCGCGCGGCTCTCGAAGTGGCCCACCAGCGCCACCGGATCCCAGATCTCCTTGCCGTAGATGATGGCGGTGGCGCTGGTGATCACCACGCCCATGCCGGCGAACAGCGTCATGGTGGTGGGGAGCGCGACGATCTGGCCGAAGGCCTGCTCGCGTTGCGACCGCCCGAAGCGGGTGAAGTCGGGCATGTTGAGGCTGAGCGTGGCCCAGTAGCCCACCATCGCCGTCAGCGCGGGCCAGAAGGCGCTCCAATACGCCGGGCCGTGGAGCTTGCCGGGCTGAGCGAGGATGGGTCCCAGGCCGTGGGCGCGATCGATGGCCCACCAGACCAGCGCCGCGGTCATCACCAGCACGAAGGGCGCGGCCCAGTTCTCCACCCGGCGCAACAGATCCATGCCGCGGTAGATGATGGCGATGTTGATTCCCCAGAAGAAGAGGAAGCTGATCCACTCGGTGGTGCTGTGCCCCGCGAAGCTCCCCAAGAGCGTGGGCCAGGAGGGCCACAGCACGCGCAGGAAGGTGTGCACCGCCTGCCCGCCGATCCATGCCTGGATGCCGAACCAGCCGCAGGCCACCAGCGCGCGCAGCAGCGCCGGAAGGTTGGAGCCGTAGACGCCGTAGCTCGCGCGCGCGAAGACAGGGAAGGGGATGCCGTACCTGGTGCCGGGGTGCGAGTTGAGCAAGATGGGCACCAGCACGATCAGGTTGCCGAGCGCGATCACCCAGAGCGCCTGGCTCCAGCTCATGCCCTTGTCCATCAGCCCCGACGCCAGCATGTAGGTGGGGATGCAGTGGGCCATGGAGACCCAGAGCGCCGCGAAGTTGTACGTGCTCCAACTGCGCGCCGCGACCCGCACCGGCGCGAGATCGTGGTTGTAGAGCGGCGACCGCTCGATGGTGAGATCGTCCGACAGCTCGACGCGCCCGTCCGGGTGCTGGATCTCGGTGGCCATCCGCGCACGGTACCGTAGACGGCCACTCGCCTGCCAGAAGCGCGAACCGGCACGCCGCCGCCGCCGATCTGTAGTAGAGAGCGCCGCATGCGAACCTTCACCGCTGCCCTGGCGCTGCTGCTCTCCCTCTCCGCCCGCGCCGACGATCCGCGGGCCGTCTACATGGACGCCGTGCGCACCATGATGCCGCGCGAGCGCTACGACGCGATGATCGAGGGCATGTACAGGCCGCTGGTGGCTAGTGCCGAGGCGAGGACCAACGCCAAGATGCCGCCGGAGTCGGTGGAGCGCCTGAAGAAGGCCGCGCAGGGCGCGATGACCTATGACGAGCTCCTCACCTGGACGGCCGACGCCTACCAGCGCCACTTCACGCCCGATGAGATGAAGCAGCTGCTCGCCTTCTACCGATCGCCGCTGGGCGTGAAGATGGAGCGCGAGCAGCCCAAGCTGCAGGCGGATGTCATGCGCAAGGTGGCCGACGTGGTGCCGCAGCGGATGGAGACGGTGCTTCGCCAGCAGGAACAATTGAAGAAGACGCCCTGAGCGGCCGGGGCGGCTTGCGGATGCGCAGTTTCATGGCAGCTTCCGCAGCGCTGCGGCGCCGGCGAAGGTTGCGACATAGAGCGCGGGCGGGCTGACCATCGTGTCCAACTCGATGCGGAAGACGTGATCGTCGGGCAGGCCCGCGCCTGCGCGCAATGAGGTGTGCACGCCGGTCTGCGGATTCCAGAAGACGAGGCCGGTGTTCGCGCCGGCAAGGACGAGGCGCCCATCTGGCAGCGCGATCATGTCGCGCACGTCGTTCTCCGCCATGCCGGCGTCGCGCTGCGGATCGAAGTAACGGAACGCCTTCCCGTCCCAGGCCGCGAGCCCGCGCGGCGCGTCCGCCGTAGTGGTGCGGCCGCTGGCGAACCAGGCGCGGCCGTCGGCGGTCACCGCCACCGCCTGCACCGAGACGACGTCGCCCTCGGCGGGCACCATGAAGACGGGTTGGTTGCAGAAGCCCTGGCCGCAGGGACCCTTGTAGGGATCGCCGAACGCCACGCTGTAAATCTGGTTGCCGGGCCGGTTCCACCAGGAATCCAGGTCGGGCGTCCAGCGGATCTGCCCGCCGGTCCAGCGACCTCCGACCCAGAGGTTGCCGTCGGCGGACAGCGCCATGCCTTTCCAGTCGCCCAGGCGCAGATCGGATTCGCTCGCGTCGCAGGCGTGGTGGAAGCACACCTGGGGATGCAGGTGGTCGGACATCCATTCGTTGGCGGCGTTGAGGAACCACTCGCCCTTGGCGGGCGCGCGGTACTTGTCCGGCCAGAGGCGATCGACGCCGTGGTTGCTGCCCACGTACAGCTCGTGCGGGTGGCGGACGTGATCGTAGAGCAGCCGCTGGACGGTGCGGTTGTGCCAGAACTGCGGGCTGTTGCTGGCGACGAGATCCATCCGGTTTATCTGAAGGCCGCCGGCGCTGGTCAGCCGCACGCGATCCAGCTTGCCGGTGTGGCGGTTGGGGTCGTCCCACTCGCCGGTACCATCGTCGAGGCCGAAGTAGCCGACGAAGACCTCGCCTGGTGCGCCGCCCTCGATCTCGCTGATGCCGGGATTCGCTGCCGCGCCCGTGATCGGGCAGCGGCGGTCACCACCCGCGAAGTCGCGGTCGCAATATGAGACCGGATTCCCTTGGAGATGTAGCCCGTCCGCGACCGTGAAGCGGCGGAAGGTGGTCTCGCCGGGTTTGAGCAGATAGAGCGCCACGCGGGTTGCTACCCACAGGTTCTGGGCTTCGTCGGTGGAGGCGCCGACCACCGGTTGTTCGAGGATGCCGGCGCTCCTGCTGTAGACGGCGTTGGCGGTGCCCCACGGGCTGGCCCCGCCGAACTTCGCGCTCGCGCCTCCGCCGGCGCCTGGAAGCTCTCCGCCGCCACAGGAAGCCAGCAGCAGCGCGAGCGCGAGCCCGCTCCTCAAGGGAGCACTCGAAGCACGGCAGCCCCTCCGCGTGTAGCGACATGCAGCGCCGGCGGGTCCACCATCGTATCGAGCTCGAGCCGCATCACGCCGTCGTCGGGGATCCCCTGGCCGGCGCGGATGGAAACGTGCGTCCCAGGTCCCGTGCTGCCCTTTGCTGGCGGCGTCCAGATCACCAGCCCGGTGTTGGGCCCGGCGACCACCAGCCGCCCGTCGGGCAACGCGAGCAGGTCGCGGACGTTCTCCTCGGGAAGGCCGATGTCGCGAACCGGATCGTAGTACTTGAAGTCGGATCCGTTTCCGTGCATCGAGGCGACGCCGTAGTTCACGTCGGCGGGATCGTTGAAGAGGGTTCCGCTGGCCCACCAGATCGTCCCGCTCTTGTCGACGGTGACCGCGCTGATGTTGACGAAGTCGCCCTCCTGCGGCGGGCAGAAGATGGGGCGCATGCCGGTGCAGCTGCCGAAGTAGGGGTCGCCGAACGCGGGGTCGATGGCGTTCTTCTTGTCCCTGCGCGGGGTGTTGTACCAATCGGTGTTGTCGGCGGTGTAGCGGATCTTTCCGGCGGCCCAGCGGCCGCCAACCCAGAGATCCCCTGCGCCGTCGATGGCTAGCGCGCGCCAATCGCCCAGCCGTTGGTTGGAGTCGTCCACGCAGGGCGCGTGGAAGCAGGCGCGTGGATGCAGGTGGTCGCTCATCCACGACTGTTGGTTCTCTGGCGCGAGGAACCATCCCACGTTGGGCTTCCACTTGTCGGGGCTGATCTTGTCGACGCCGTGATCGCTGCCGACGAACAGCTCATGCGGGTGGGTGAAGTGATCGTAGACCATCCGCTCGACGGTGCGGTTGTGCCAGAACTCCACGGTGTTGTTGGAAACCATGTCGAACCGGATCACCTCGAGGGTCCCGTTGGGCTTCAGCCGCACGCGCTCCAGCTTGCCACTGTGCCGCCACGGGTCCTGCTCGCTGCCGTCGATGGGCGTGCCGTCGGGCATGGAGCCCAGGTTCCAGTCGTGGTGGCCAAAGTAGCCGACGATGACCTCGTCCGGGCCACCGCCGACGATCTCGCTGATTCCGGGAGAGTCGGCCTCCCCGTTGGGACACGGCCTCAGCATCCCGGCGGAATCGTTGCATTCGGAAATGGGGTTTCCGGGCAGGTGCAGCCCGTCCTTGGCGTCAAAGCGCTTGAAGGACTTGTCGCCCGGCTTCATCAGATAAAGCGCCGAATTGGTGGCAATCCAGAGGTTCTGCGTCTCGTCGGTGGTGACTCCGACGACTGGCATCTCCCGGATGCCTTCCTTGAAACCGTACTCGACGTTCTCGATGGGCCACGGGCCCGGGCCGCCAAACTTCGGCCCGGCGTCCGGAGTGCCGCCATCCGGCGGCGGTCCCGCGTCGGGTGGCGGTGGCGGTGGAGGAGGCGGCGGTGGCGGCGTGACCACGCCTCCATCCAATTGCACGTTGACCGTCACCGGTTCCGATGCCTTCGCGCACCCGACGCACAGCGCCACCGCCACTGCCCACTTTGCGACCTTCCCCACGACGCCTCCCTGCCCCAAGGGCCCCGGGCTCTTTGCTAGCGGCAGGCCAAGCAGGGGGATGTCGGATCGGTGTGATAAAATCGCCAATCGGCGGGGCGGGGCGACCCCCGTTGGTACATATGGGTGAATTTCCTTGGAGAAGCCCATTCCCCGGCGAAGAACCGCCTTTCCCAGCCCGCCCCCGTCTGCTACTCCTACTCAGGTCCGATGACCACGCGCCTTCCCTTCGGAACCCGCGCCGTTCCCGCCGATCAGACCCGCGTGCTCCGCGCCGCGCTCGATGCCGTGCGCCGCCGGCCCGCCGCCTTCGACCTCGACAGCACAATCCTCGTCAACAAGGCGCGGCAGGCGCGCATCGTGCGCGAGTACGGCGCCTTGCGCGGCGACAGGCGCCTGGCTGCCTGCCCGCCCGAGGCCGTCATCTCCTGGGACCTGCGCGACACCCTGCGGCTGTGCGGGATCGCGGAGGACGAGATGCGCGGCATCATCCCCGCGCTCCGCGATTTCTGGAAGGCCCGCTTCTTCACCAGCGAATACTGCAAGGACGACACGCCGGTGGCGGGCGCGCGCGATTACCTGAACGCGGTGCTCGAGCGCGGCGGCGAGATCCTCTACATCACCGGCCGCCACCAGGAGATGGGCGAAGGCACGCTGGTGAGCTTCCGCAACGCGGGGTTTCCGCTCCCCGACGGCAAGGACGTGCAGCTCTGGCTCAAGCCCAGGCTCGACGACGACGACGATGCCTGGAAGGAGATCTGCCACGCGCGGCTCAAGCAGCTGCGCGGCATCGCGGCCGCCTTCGACAACGAGCCCACGCACGTCAACGCCTACAAGCGCAGCTTCCCCGAGGCGCACGTCGTGCACCTGGACACCGATCATTCGCGGCGCCCGGTGGAGGTGCTGGCGGACATCCCCTCCATCCACGACTTCGTGATGGAGCCGGGGTAGATGGCGCGCCGGCGGCGCGGCGACGTGCTGGCCGTCATCGACCTGGGTTCCAACGCTACCCGCTTGCAGATCGCGCAGCTCTCCGGCGGCCACCTCTCCGTGCTGGCAGAGGATCGCGCCGCCGTGCGGCTGGGCGAGCAGGTCTTCCGCACCGGCCGGCTGTCCGCGCCCGCCATCGCCCGCACCGCGGTGGCGATGGAGCGCTTCGCCAAGCTGGCCCAGCGCGCCGGGGCCGCCCACGTGCGCGCCGTGGCCACCAGCGCGGTGCGCGAAGCCTCCAACCGCGTGGCGCTGGTCCGCACCATCCGCAACCACGCCGGCTTCGACCTGGAAGTGATCAGCGGCGCGGAGGAGGCGCGGCTGGTCTGCCTGGGCGTGCTGCAGGGGGAGCCTGCCTCGGAGCGATCGCTCATCCTCGACATCGGCGGCGGGTCCACCGAGATCATCAGCGCCCGCGGCGAGGAACCCGAGTCGTCGTGGAGCCTGCAGCTCGGATCGGTGCGCCTGACCGAGTACTTCGTGCAGAACGACCCCATCGGCGGCAAGCAGATCAAGCTGGTCGACGAGGCCGTGCAGGACGCGCTGGCGCAGATCGATCCGGTGCTGATCGGCAGGCACAAGCGCCTCACCGGCGCGGCCGGAACCACCGGCGCCGTGGCCCAGCTCGCGCGCAAGTTCGCGGGGCGCGAGGGCGCGGGCAGCGTGCCGGTGAGCTATGAGCAGGTGCGCGGCGTGCTGCGGCGGCTCGCAGGATCTTCCACCAAGCAGCGGCGCAAATGGGGCGTGGACGAGCAGCGCAGCGACATCATCTACGCCGGCACAGCCATCTGCGAGGGCGTGATGCGCCGGTTGCGCGCAGACGAGCTGGTGGTCACCTCGCGGGGCCTGCGCGACGGCCTGATGGTGGACCTGCTCCGCCGCACCGGGCTGCGCCGCGGCGCGCACCTCCATCAAGAAAGCGCGGTGCTGGACGGCCTGCGCGCCTTCGGCCGCCGCTGCGGGTACCGCGAGGAACACGCCGAGCAGGTGGCGCAGCTCAGCCTCTCGCTCTTCGATCAGCTGCGCGATCTGCACCGGCTGGGCGAGGAGGAGCGCGCGCTCCTGCACGCGGCGGCGATGCTCCACGACGTCGGATCGTTCGTCAGCTACAACCGCCACCACAAGCACACCTATTACCTGCTCTACTACGCCGATCTTCCGGGCTACACCGACCGCGAGCGCGAGCTGATCGCCACCATCGCGCGCTACCACCGCCGCTCGTCGCCGAAGGATCGCCACGAGGAGTTCCAGCGGCTCACCCCGCCGGAGCGCGTCGTGGTCAAACGGCTGGCCAGCCTGCTGCGCGTGGCCGACGGCCTCGACCGCGGCCACCGGCGCCACGTCAGAAGCCTGCAGGCGAGGCGCCGCGGCTCCTCCATCCTCATCGACGTCGCCACCGATCAGAACAGCGACCTCGAGCTCTGGTCCGCCCAGCAGAAATCGGATCTGCTGGCGGAAGTCTGCGGCGGCCCGGTGCGGATCCGGCAGGTTGACAAGCGCTAGGACGGCGACCGAAATTCGGGGACACGATACGACGAATTACGTATCGTGTCCCCGAATTATGATTCGCGTCTATCTCGTCCGCCATGGCATCGCCGCCGAGCCATCGGCCGGCACGCCCGACGATTCCCGGCCGCTCACCGCCATGGGGCGCCGGCGGTTCCGGCGCGCCTCACGGGCCTTTGCCCGACGGAACGAGCCGCTGACGCATCTGTTCACCAGCCCGCTGGTCCGCGCCGTCCAGACCGCCGAGATCCTGGCCCGCTCGCTGCGCCGCGACGAGGTGGGCATCCTCGAGGAGCTGCGCTCCGGCGCCCCCGCGGAGGCCGTCGTCTCCGCTCTTTCCAAGCGCGCAAAGGATGGCGAGGCGATCGCGCTGGTGGGCCACGATCCGCAGATGACGCGGCTGGTGGCCCTGTTGGCACAGCTGGATGCGGGCGACGCCGCGCGCGTGCAGTTCCGCAAGGGCGCCATCTTGCGCATCGACGTGGACGCCCTTCCGCCCAAGAAGAGCGAGCCCCGCTGGCACCAGAAGCCGCGCAGCCGCGCCTTTGCCCAGGGGCTGCCGCTGGCGAAGAAGCCTACTGCGGCGCCACCGTCCACGGCGCGCCGATAGGGTTGCCGTTCGCGTCCCGCCGCACGAAGGTGAGCGACCCGCTGGGGTTCTGCAGCACGGTCCCGAATCCCCAACGTCCACCCGCGCCGCCCAGGCCGACCACCACCGATCGTCCCTGCCAGGTCGCGACGTCGCGGTGGTAGTCGTGATCGTGCGCGGTGAGGATCATCGAGTACCGGTGGCGGCGCAGGATGCTGACGATCTCGGCTCGCCCGGTGCGCGGCCCCTGCACCGGATGGTGGCGCACGACGAAGGTGTACCTCGCGCGACGATCGGCGTCGGCCAGCGCCGAGGAGAGCCAGGCCGCTTGCGCATCGCTCCAGGCGTCGTCGGCCATGATCACGAACCGCGCCAGTCCCTGCGCGGTCTGCACGTCGGTGGCGTAGTACGGCGAGGGCCGTCGCAAGGCGGCCATGTATGCGGCGAAGTTGGCATCGTGCGCTCCACCGGCGGCGCAGGCGCCTCCCAGGAAGGCGGCTCCGCACTCGTGGTTGCCCATCGTCATCCACCACGTCGAAGGCCCCTGCGCGATGGCTCTGAGATAAAGCGCCATCTGCTCCCGCGCCGCGGCGTCGAGCTGCGCGTCGGTCAGGTCGCCCTGATCCGCGCAGACGTACATATGGTCTCCCAGGTCGACGGCGAACTGCACCCGCAGCTCCTTCATGGCGGCGGCGATCTGCCCCATCGCCGCCTTGGGATACGCCTCCGTCTCGTTGCACCGCGCCGGCCGCGTATCGCCGGTGGTCGCAAACCACAGCCGCTCCACCACGCCGCCGTCGAATCCGACAAAGCCCCGCGGCACGTCCCCTGGGTCGGGCGTCCCCGGCATCGCCCCCGTCCCCCCATCGGCCTCGACTCCGCACGGGTCGACCACGTCGGCGCCGGGCGCCGCCTCACACGCCCTCCGCTCGCACGCCCCGAGCAGAGCGGCCGAAGCGAGCACGAGCGCCCAGACCCCTCCTCTGCGCGCTCGGCGCGCTCTGCGGTTGATCTGAAGAAGCATCTCCGGGCGCTACTCGAGCACGCGCACCGGCAGCACCACCATCGGCAACCCGGCGAATTGCAACCTGCGCTGGATTTGATAGGCGGTCTCGTTGTGGAGGAGCCGGTCCCACCACCGCTCCCGCTCGAAGATCAGCTTCCCGGCGAAGAAGATGCTGCGCTCGTAGTCCCTGGCGATCTCGCCCGCCAGCTTCTCGCACTCGCTCGCGGCCTCGGTGCCCATCGACATCCGAAAGGCAGCCGGCAGGCCCATGCCGCGGGCCAGGTCCACATACCTGCGCAGCGCCTCCTCCGTCTGCTCGCGGACCCGGTCCACCTCCTCCACGCCCTGGAAGGTGGCGCTGTCCACCACGCCCACGGACATGAAGATGACGTTGGCGAAATACCTGGGGAACAGCTTGATCACCGTGAGCAGCGAGTGGATGCCCAGCCCGGAGAAGCCCCCCACCAGCAGCACGGCGGTGGGCTTCTTGGGCTGCAGCGACAATTCTTTTGGTGCGGAGACGGGCAGGGCGGTGAGGATCTGGTCCAGCCGCTTCAGCCGCGCGAACACGCCGAGGTAGTGGCGCTTGATCAGGATGCACAGGCCCACCAGCGCGCCGGTGACCACCACCGTGATCCAGGCGCCCTCGCCCACCTTCTCCACCACGTTGACGACGAGGATGCCGAAGCAGAGCACGAAGCCGATCACGTGGATGGGCAGGTGGCTCGCCCAGTCGGCGTGCTTCTTGCGCGTCTCCTTCATCAGCCAGAAGCGGATCATCCCGGCCTGGCTGAGCGAGAAGGTGACGAAGACGTTGATCGAGTACATCACCACCAGCGCGTCCACCGAGCCGCGCGTGTAGACCAGCATCACCAGCGAGGTGATGCCCATCAGAAGTACGCCGTTCTGCATGGTCAGGCGGTCGCTGAGGGCGCCGAACCGGTGCGGCAGCCACGAGTCGTGCGCCATGTTCGCCATCACCCGCGGCCCGTCGATGAAGCCGGCCTGCGCGGCCACGAACAGGAGCAGCGCTTCCGAGGCCAACGTCACCACCACGAAGCCCTTGCCGATGGGGATGCCCGCCAGATTCCAGTTGCCTGCCAGCTCTCCGGCGAGCACCGCGTTCATGGTCTTTCCCTCGACGGGGTGAACGGCCATGAGGAGGTAACCGAGGATGATGCCGCCCGCGGTCACGGCCAGGCTGACGGCCATGTACACCATGGTCCGCTTGGCGGTGGCCACGCGCGGCTCGCGCATGATGGAGAGCCCGTTGGAGACGGCCTCGATGCCGGTGTAGGTGCCGGCGCCCAGCGAATAGGCGCGCAGGAAGAGGGCGGAGAGGGCGACGAAGCCCAGCGTGCGCAGGTCGTGCGAGAGCCCCGACGTCACCTCGTGGGCAACCTCGCCAGCACGCCCCAGGTGGAAGAGCACCGACCCGCCGATGATCACGATGTGCGTGACCAGGAAGGTGAGGAACACCGGCACCAGCGTGCGCACCGATTCCTTCACGCCGCGCAGGTTCATCAGCGTGAGCAGCACGATGACGGCGAAGGCGACCGGCAGCTTGAGCCAGTGCGTGCCGGCGGGAAGGCTGGAGAAGGCCGCGTCGGCGCCGGAGGCGATGGACACCGAGATGGTGAGGACGTAGTCGACCAGCAGCGCCGAGCCGGAGATCAAGCCGAACTTCGGCCCCAGGAGCCGGGTGGCGACCACGTAGCCGCCGCCGCCGAAGGGAAAGTGCTCGATGATCTTCGAGTAGGCGGCGGCGATGATCACCACCGTGAAGCCGGTGAGCAGCGCCAGAAAGACGGCGAGGTACTGGTGCTCGCCCAGGTTCTTGAACGCCTCTTCCGGTCCGTAGGCGGACGAGGAGAGCCCGTCCGCCCCCAGCCCCACCCAGGCGAGGAACGCCGCCAGCGTCAGCGTGTGGAAGAGCTGCGGATCTTCGACGTTCTTCGGTTTGCCGAGGACGAGCCGGCGCAGCCTGCCGCGGTCGAGGGCGGGCGCCTGTTCGGCCGGCTCTGGGCCAGGGTCCATTTGGAAGGGCTGTTCGTTAACCGGCGCCGCCTCGCGCCGCATGCGTCGAAGGTCGTACCGCTACTCCAGCACACGGACCGGCAGCACCACCATGGCGTGTCCGGCGAACTGCAGCCGGCGCTGGATCTGGTACGCGGTCTCGTTGTGCAGCAGGCGGTCCCACCACTTCTCCTGCTCGAAGATCAGCTTGCCGGAGAAGAAGATGCTGCGCTCGTACTCCTTCGCGACCTCGGAGGCGAGCCGCTCTCACCCGGTAATGGCCTCGGTGCCCATCGCCATGCGGTAGTCGGCGGGGATGCCCATGCCGCGCGCCAGGTCCACATACTTGAGCAGCGCCTCCTCGGTCTGCTCGCGGACCTGGTCCACCTCCTCGACACCCTGGAAAGTGGCGCTGTCGATCACGCCCACCGACATGAACACCACGTTGGCGAAGTAGCGCGGAAAGAGTTTCATGACGGTGAGCAGCGAGTGGATGCCCAGGCCGGAGAAGCTGCCCACCAGCAGCACCGCGGTGGGCTTCTTCTTCTGGATCTCCAGCACCTTGGTGGGCGGTCCCACCGGCAGCGCGGTGAGGATCTGGTCCAGCCGCTTCAGCCTGCCGAACACGCCGTTGTAGTGCCGCTTGATCAAGAGGCACACCGCAACCACCGCGCCCGTGATCACCACGGTGAGCCAGGCGCCCTCGGTGAACTTCTCGAACAGGTTCACCACCAGGATGAAGGCGCAGAGCACGAAGCAGACCACGGCGATGACCATGGGCTGCCGCCATTGGCGGTGCCGGGCGCGCGTCTCCTTGCGCCGCCAGTATTTGATCATGCCCAGCTGGCTGAGCGAGAAGGTGACGAACACGTTGATGGCGTACATCACCACCAGCGCGTCCACCGACCCGCGCGTGTAGAGCAGCATGAGGAAGCTGGCGCCGCCCATCAGGAGCACGCCGTTCTGCATGGTGAGGCGGTCGCTCAGCGCGGAGAAGCGATGGGGCAGGAACGAGTCGTGCGCCAGGTTGGCCATCACGCGCGGGCCGGCGATGAATCCCGCCTGTGCCGCCACGAAGAGGAGCAGCGCCTCCGAGGCGATGGTGACCACGACGTACCAGTGCCCCAGCGGCAAGGGTCCGAGGTGGACGCCGCCCGCCAGCATCTCGGCCAGCGTGTAGTTCATCGTCTTGCCGGCGACGGGACTCACGCCCATCAAGAGATAGGCGAGGATGATGCCGCCGGCGGTGATGGCCAGGCTGGTGGACATGTAGACCATGGTCCGCTTGCCGGTGAGGACGCGCGGCTCGCGCATGATCGAGAGGCCGTTGGAGACCGCTTCGATGCCGGTGTACGTGCCGGCTCCCAGCGAGTAGGCGCGCAGGAAGAGCAGGGCCAGCGCGAAGAACCCCATGGTGCCCAGATCGTGCGAGAGCCCCGTGCCCACCTGGCGGGCGACGTCGTCCGCGCGCCCCAGATGGAAGCCGACGCTCCCGCCGATGAGGATGACGTGGGTGACGAGGAAGGTGACGAAGATGGGCAAAAGGACGCGGATCGATTCCTTTACGCCGCGCAGGTTGAGGATGGTGAGCAGGGCGATGGCCACGAGCTCTACGGGCAGCTTCCAGCTGTGCCACTCGGGCGGGAAGTTGCTGAAGATGGCCTCGCCGCCCGCGGCCACCGAGGTGGTGCAGGTGAGCACGTAGTCGATGAGCAGCGCCGCGCCGGAGACCACGCCGGCGTTCGGGCCCAGCAGGCGGGAGGCGACGATGTACCCGCCGCCGCCGAAGGGAAAGTGCTCGATGATCTTGTCGTACGCGGCGGAGATGACGAAGACGGTGACGGCCGTGGCCAGCGCCAGGAAGATGGCCAGGTACTGGTGCTGGCCCAGGTTCTTGAAGGCCTCCTCCGGACCGTAGGAGCTGGAGGAGAGCCCGTCCGCGCCCAGCCCCACCCAGGCCAGGAACGCAGCCAGCGAGAGCGCGTGGAAGAGCTGCGGGTCCTGGATGTCCTTGGGGCCGCCCAGCAGCATCCGCTTGAAGCGCTGCCAGCGCGTCTTCGGCGGCTGGGGAGCTTCGGGTCCGGGTGGCGGAACGCTACTCGGGCCCGGGTCGGGCGCGGGCTGCTCCATAGGAAGCCATTGGTCCTAACACGAAATGTGCGCCCAAGCGGTCAGCGCGGTGCCGGCAGCGCGGAAAGCGGCGTCTTTTCGATGGCTTGGCGCACCAGGCGGGCAAGCGCGCGCGCGTAGAGGCGGCAGTCGTTGATGGCGGTGGCCACCTCGTAGTGCTCGATGCCGGCGGCGTGGGCGATGCCGGCCAACAGGATCCGCTGCTCGTGCAGCGTTTCGATGTGGTCGGAGACGAAGGCCACCGGCACCACCAGCACCTCGCGCACGCCCTGGTGCGCCAGCTCCGGCAGGTGCTCCGCCGTCGCCGGGGTGAGCCACTTCACCGGTCCCACCTTGCTCTGATAGCTGAGCGACCACGGCTGTCCGGCGGGGAGCCGCTGCAGCACTCCTTCGACGGTCTGGCGGATCTCGCGCTGGTAGGGATCGCCGCGGCGGATCAGGCTCTGTGGGACCCCATGCGCGCTGAAGAGCACGTGCACGCGCGCCGGCTGCGGGAACCGGCGCAGCGCCTCGCGCACGGTGCTGGTGAGGGCGTCGAGATACCCAGGGTCGGCTGGATACCGATCCACCTCCGCGAGCGGCATCCCCAGGGCGGCCTTGCGCAGGTCGAAGAACGCCGACTCGGTGGTGGCCGAGCACCACTGCGGATAGAGCGACACGCCGACCAGCCGCGCGCAGCCGTCCGCGCGGGCCTGCTCCACGGCCTCGCGGATGAACGGCGTCCAGGCCGAGAAGGCCACGTAGCAGCGGAACCCGGGACCCAGCTCCTCTTCCAGCCGCCGCGCCTGGGCTTCGGTGAGGGGCCGGATGGGAGAGCGGCCGCCGATCTCGGCGTAGAGCCGCCGCGCGTGGGGGGCGCGCCGCTTCGCCACCAGCTTCGCGAACCACCGCCGCAGCGGCCCTTTGAGGAGCGGGATGCGGATGAGGAACGGATCGCGGAAGAGGTTCTCGAGGTAGGGCTGCACCGCATCGAGCGAGTCGGGGCCGCCGAGGTTGAGCAGCAGCACGCCGGTGTGGGGAGGGGCGGGGCGGGCGCGAAGGGGAATCACGGGCCGCTTCTTAGCAGGTGATCCCGGGCGCTCCTACCGCCGAGCGATCAGCGAACGCCGGCGTCCTGCTGCGTCCCGCCGACTTGAGGTCCGGCGCCCACGTCGGGACCGGAGCGCACCGTCGGACCGTCGCCCACGGCGGGGCCGGCGGTGACGTTCAAGCCGTTCGAAGGATCGCCGCCGTCGGCGTAGGGATCTTCCGTCGCAGGGATGTACGCGCCGCCGCCGATGATGATGGCGCCGCCCGTCGTGGTCTGCGTGCCGCCTCCGGCCTGGTTCTGCGTCGGCTGGGGACTGGAGGAGCCGGGAGTCTGCGTCTGCGGGCTGGTGGGGGTCTGGGTCTGCGGGCTGGTGGTCACCCGCGTCTGTGGACTGGTGGTCGTCTGCGTCTGCGGACTGACCGTGGTCTGCGTCTGCGGACTGGTGGTGGTGCGCGTCTGCGCGCTCTCCACCCCGAAGCCGCCGTCGAGGGCAAGGCCCGCCCCGGCGCCGCCGTCCAACGCTTGCCCTGCTCCCATTCCTCCATCCAGACCCGCCCCGCCGCCGAAGCCCGCATCGAGCGCCACGCCTGCGCCGGCTCCGCCGTCCAGGGCCACTCCCGCGCCGACGCCGCCGTCGAGCGCGCCGCCTCCAGCCGTGCCTCCGTCGAGCCCGGCGCCCACGCCGAAGCCCGGATTGGTGTCCGGCTGGGTCTGGTTGGGACGGTTGGCGGGGGGCTGTGCCGGCGCTTTCGGCGCTGGCCGCTGGACGGGAATCGAATGGCCGCTGGCACCTTGCGCGCGGGCGGCCTTCGCCATGCCCACGCCTAGAACTGCCGCCGCCATTGCCACCGGAAAGCGCGCACGAACGCCCATCGCTTCTCCTTTTGAAGGAAAAGCTGTGCAGCGGGCGCCGAGACGCAACGCCTCGGGCAGGCGCGGCCTCGCCGTCGCTCAGCGGGGGAGCCGGTGGGCGTGCACCTGCTCCACCAGCGCCTTCACGTTGTCGACCGGCGTTCCCACCATCACGCCGTGGCCGAGGTTGAAGACATGGCCCGGGCCGGCCTGGCCGGCGAGCTCCAGCACGCGGGCAACGCGGATGCGCTGCTCGGCCAGCGGCAGGAAGAGGGTCGCCGGATCGAGGTTGCCCTGTAGCGCCACGCCGGGGCCCACCCTGCCGCGCGCCACGTCGAGCGGCACCCGCCAGTCCACGCCCACCACGTCCGCGCCGGTGGCTGCCAGCTGCCCCAGGAGCTCGCCGGTCTCGACGCCGAAGACGATGACCGGCTGGGGATCGCGCGGGTCGCGCCGCAGGCCAGCGATCACCCGCGCGAGGAAGGGCGCGCCGAACTTCGCGTAGTCCTCCGGGCCGAGCGCGCCTCCCCAGGAGTCGAAGATCTGCAGCGCGTGCGCGCCGGCCGCGAGTTGCGCGTTGAGATAGGCGATCAGCGTATCCGAGATCTTGCCCAGGAGCGCCTGCGCCAGCTTCTCGTCGCTGAAGAGGGCAGCCTTCGCCTTCTCGAAGCCGCGCGAGGTCTTGCCCTCGATCATGTACGCCGCCAGGGTCCAGGGCGCGCCGCAGAACCCGATCAGCGGCACGCGCCCGTCGAGGCGCCTGAGGACGCGACGGATGGCCTCCGTCACATAGCCCAGCTCCTGCTCGGGATCGGCGACGTGCAGCCTGTCCACGTCGGCGCGCGAGCGGAGCGGCTCCGGGAACTGCGGCCCCTGATCCTCGAGGACGAGCTGCATGCCCATCGCCTCGCAGACCACCAGTATGTCGCTGAAGAGGATGGCGGCATCCACGCCCAGGATGTCCACCGGCTGGAGCGTCACCTCGGCGGCGAGGTCGGGCGTCTTGCAGAGCTCGAGGAAGGACACCTTGGAGCGGACTGCGCGGTACTCGGGCAGATAACGGCCGGCCTGGCGCATCAGCCAGATGGGGGTCCGATCCACGGGCCGGCGCTTGCAGGCATCGATGAACCGGAAGGACATGGTTGACGGCCTACCACGGTTTTGCGACTCGCACCCGGACGCGGATCCCCCGAGCGACATTCGCGAGCCCCTAGGATCTCCTTGCCACTTGCTGCAACT
>Ga0136846_1218951_pt1 | contig 26272 bp, 27 predicted proteins | sample HopSoiMetagenom2_FD_96841 | JGI IMG/M metagenome (GOLD analysis project Ga0136846, IMG submission 96841) | Grasslands soil microbial communities from Hopland, California, USA - 2 Assembly 2016 (version 4) | ecosystem: Environmental > Terrestrial > Soil > Grasslands | place: USA: Hopland... | reverse complement strand
GTGTGCGGCGGTCGTACCGCCAAAGGGACGGATCTCGGCGTCGCTGGTCCCCCGGAACTCGGCCTGGACCACCGGTACCACGAGCCCGAAATCGAATTTATCGGTGACGCCGAACGTCACGTACATCGATGTGACTCTGACATCGAGGTCCATCGACAGCCTGAAGTCCATCACGTCATTTTCGAGAACCGGCACGCCCATCAGTGAGCAATCCCCGTTGAACTGCGCGTCGCACCCGGGAAAATCGACGTTCTGGTGGGTGAAGGTGAGGTCGAGGTTATTCATGTCGACCCCTCTCAGAGTTGCAAAGCGGAACGCGTTGCGGCTGATGCCGGCGAGAAATCTTCCGCGTCCCAGAGTTTGCGCGCGTTCAGCGAAGATTGGTCCCGCCGATGTCGACGTGCGCACGGGTACCCCGGCCTCGAACCGAAATGACTCGGCGCCGCTGGTGGAGCCGGTCGGAGTGTTGGCCACACTGGCCCCGAGCGCGTCGGTGATGAATCCGATTACCGATGCGTTCTCGGCGGCGGAGGCGGGCACGAAGTGACTGCCGTGTGCCTGGAGGGAGATCGGATTGTTCGGATCACCAGAGCCGGCGAGGAAGAGCGGATCCTGTCCCGGGCCGAAGATGAAGAGCGAGGAAATCTTGTCTCGCAGCCCCTGCCCACCTGCGTTTGCCGCTGCCACAACGAGGATGAGCGAGACCAGCGAGAGGATCCGGCAAACTTCATCGAGCCCCGAACGAAGACGATTGCTCATCGGAATCACCGGACGATTGTCGGCTATGGAACCCTTGAAGCGGGGACTATCATAGCCGCGGACGGTCGGACAGGCAAACCGCGGCCGATTGTGTCAGTTGACTGTCATGTGGGGTACGTAAAGCACGCTTGACATCTTCGCAGCCAACTTATATCATTATGGTGGAAAGCTGACTTTACATGGCGACAATTCGAAATCGTGTGAAAGAGCTTCGTGGCGAGCGCGGCTGGACGCAGCAGCAGCTGGCAGAAGCAGTGGGAGTTTCGCGTCAAAGCATCAACTCGATCGAGCGTGAGCGCTACGTACCGAGTCTGGAGCTGGCGCTGACTTTCGCGCGCGTTTTCGGACGAACGACTGACGAGATCTTCAGCCTGGAGAGGAAGAAATGAAAATCCCGATTCTCGGTACCGAGATCGATGAACGCTTTTTCAGGCATCGCCAGCGCTCGACCAGCATCGCAGGGATGGCAGGAGCGTGCGTGGCGGGGGGACTTTTCTTCTACCACTACTTCACGCAGGGAATCCTGAGCTGGGATCTGTTCGCGGTGGTGGTGACACTCGCAGTTGTAAAGATGGCTTTGATGGTGTGGTACTTCCTAACCGATTGAATGGAGAATCAGATGCTTTTTAGAAATGGAGAGAAAAATCCGAGGATCATGATCAGGATCGGCTCGGCGCTGCTGCTGATATTTTTCGTCACGAAACTCTTGCCGCACCCAGCATCGGGCTTTGGCGATGGGGTTTTCGACGGTGTGCGTGGCGCTCTTCTGGGAATGGGGGGAACTCTTATGCTGTGGGCTGCCTATCTCAATGGTAAGCGACGCCGACTCGGCAAAACCCGGTAGATGTCCGAAGGGCCGCGACGAGCGGCCCTTCGTTATTGTGGCGTGCTCAGCCTCGAGTTCCCCAGTGCATCTCGTTGGACAGGCGGACTGAACGCGCCGAGCTCCTCGCGTCGCCACCAAGCTCCCCTCGCGCGCTTCGTTGGAATGTCGGTGAACCAGTACTGTGATATCACGGTTCTCACCATCGAGGGCGGCTTGCCCTTGAACGGATCGGCGCGGAACAACGACAGCACACTCGGGCTCCCGTCGAGGAGACGCTGCTCGGTCAGGACAACCCACGGGTTCTGCTCCCACGGCGCCAGCGACGCAAACCACAAATTCCAATCGAAGCGTGGCTGGTAGGGAGCGTAGAACCCCGGACGTTCGCGCACGTCCTGCGGTTTGTACCTGAAGGGATACACTGTCCAGGTCACTCCATCGTTGCTGCCCTGGAACTCGATCTCGTAACGCGCCGGCGTCATCACTGCGAAAAGTCCGTAAGCGTTGGCAATGCGAAACGGTGCAAGCAGCCGATCGGGTAGCGCCAGAATGGAAGTCGAGCCGCCCATCACGAATGCAACGACGGTGGCATACAACGCGACCGCGAGTATTCCTGTCTCGAGTCGGCGATACAGAGTCGATCGTGCGATGGGCTCGGGCCTCGCCGGAGCGGTCAAACCAATCCGCTCGAGAATCCGGTCGTCGAGCAGAAGAACCCCGAGCAGCAGGACGAGATAGTTGAGAAAAGCGTAGTTGGCGGTGGCGATGATGCCGATCTGCAAAGCGGTCACGATGAAGAAGCACCCGATACGAAATCGCCGCGGAAGAAATACCGCCCAGACCAGGAAGAGCTCGACGAGGAAGGTTAAAGCGACCGTACCGGCGTGATACCAGTGCGGCAGCTGCTGGACGTACCATCCCAGCCACGATGGCAGCGGACCATTCTGATAGTAGTCGTCCATGGCGGTGAAATTTCGCCAGTGCGGATCGCCGCTCAGAATTTTCACCAGACCAGACTCGAAATAGATTCTGAACCATTCCCAGCGCAGCATGAACAAGCTGAATCGCGACGGCGGGTCTGTCAGGCCGAGTCCGGGACGAAGGCCACGCGGCGCAAAGAAGAATGAGATAAAGCCGGCCTCGAGGAGCATCCCATCTGACTGGTACGACGAGAAGTCCTGCAGCGCGCCGATGCACGAAAGGAAGAGCACGGTGCATATCGCGACGGCTGGCCGCGTGGCGACATTGACGATCAGCAGGCCCGACGCGACGATCCCGGCGATGACGATCAGCGTGAGCGCGAAATCCGAAGCATTGAGCCAGAGCAGAGTCGGCGCGTACCAGACGCGCTCCACCACTCCCAGAGACGTCGACAGCTGGTGGAGATAGTAATCGGCGGGGAGAATCCCGCGCTCGCCGATCAATCCGCGTACCTGGAAAGCGAGCGAGTAAAAGGCCGAAAAGAAAATCAGACCGAGGCCGCGAAGAAAAATCCAGCGCGGCCAGAATACCTCGAGCTCGTTTTTTGGCATCGCCCGTTCGATGGGCGAAATCGGGGCCGAGCGGTGCTCGGCCCGACGACGATTTAGTCGACCGAGATCAGTTCAGGCTCGGGCGCGAACAGGAAAACCATTCCGCCGTTGGCGAGCTCCGGGAGAACGCGCTGAGCGCGCTGCTGCTCCATCGCAGGGCAGCCTTCGCTACGTCCAGCTTTGGTCGCCGTGACATAAGGAGCTCCGTGCGCGACAACTCCGCGAGCGAGCGCCTTGTCGTTGGTGCTCGACACTCCCTTGAGGCGGAGTCCGACAGAGCTGTAACCCTGGCCACCTGTCTTACCGTGAAACGGGTATAGATTTTCGGCGAGGTAAAGACCAAGCGACGTCATCGCGCTGCCGGGAGCGTTGGAGAATCTGGTCGGGACGCCGTACTGACTCGTCGAGGAGCCGCGTCCGTGAGCGACCGTGAACGGTCCTTCGACAACCTGGAGCGTGCTCATGTCGAACACATAGCCACGCGGCTCCGTGCTCGGCAAACCGTAGTCGACGAAGTACAGGTATGGCTTGGTGACTTCGCCGGGGTGCGAGGACGTGTAGGCGAAGTAGCTGTGAAACGCAGTTTCCAGCGCCTTCGGATGACTCAGCGGACGAACCGCTGTCTGCAGGGCGTTGAGTGCCGCGCCGGTTTTGGCGGCGAGCACATCGAGAACTTTGAATCCCGTCGAATCAGCTGGGCGTTTAGGAGCGGCGAATGCGACCGCCGCCGATAGAACTGGTCCATTCTGGGTAGGGCCAGAGACGAAGCGCGAGCCCACGCAAAGGAGCGCGAGCAGACCGATTGAACCGTTCTTGACGTATTCGCTAAGCTGATTTGGCTTACCCAAAGTTGGCTCCTGGCTGGTAGAAATAATGGACTACGGGAGACGACTAAGCGCTCCAGTAGTGACCTCTTCAGTTGTATGGCTGAGCTAGCGAAAAGTTGGTGAATTTCGCTCTACCAATCTAATAAAGTTTGACGTCTTAGGGGTAAATTTGTTAATGGCCCAACGCACTGGTAGCGCTACACTTCCGCTTCACGGCGGCAGAGCTCCGAAGTGGCTCTTTGAGCGGATGGCGCAGCTCGCGCCTGAGATCGCCGAGGTCATCGTTTTGGAGCACGGAAGAGCTGAGTTTTTGCGGCGTCTTTCGGACCCTCACTGGTTCCAGGCGTTCGGGTGTGTGCTGGGATTCGACTGGCACTCCAGCGGGGTAACGACTACGGTCTGCGGAGCGCTCAAAGAAGGGCTCGCCAAACGGGGCGGAGAGCTCGGTGTTTTCGTCGCCGGCGGGAAAGGCAAAACCTCGAGGAAGACGCCCCACGAACTGATCGACTACGGGAATCGCACGGGAGTGGACGGTTCCCGCCTCGCCTACAACAGCCGGATGGCGGCGAAAGTCGATTCGGCAGCGATCCAGGATGGGTTCGGCATCTACCACCACAGCTTCTTCGTATCAAGCGACGGCGAGTGGGCGGTTGTACAGCAAGGCATGCGCGGGAACGACGGGACCGCGCGTCGCTACCACTGGCTCGGCTCGGCGGTTTCCGATTTCGTCAACGAGCCGCATGCCGCGATCGCCAGCGAAGAATCGGGACAGCAGGTGCTCAATATGGTTGCATCAGAATCGTCAGCTGCGCGAACCGTCTCCACCGAATTCGCCCGCCAGGAGCCAAGGCTCATCGACAAGGAAATCGCTCGCCTAATCACCATGGCGTTACCGAAGCGTCACTGGGTCGATATCAAGCAGGACATCAATCCGGCTCATTTGCGAAAGGTGATGTTGAGCACTTACGAGGCAGCGCCGCAGAATTACGAGCAGCTCCTGGCGATTCCCGGTGTTGGCCCCAAGTCGGTGCGCGCTCTCGCGCTCGTGGCCGATGTCGTGTATGGGTCCCCCGCGAGCATGCGCGATCCGGCGCGATTCAGCTTCGCGCACGGCGGCAAGGATGGACATCCATACCCGGTGAACCGGGTCGTCTACGATCAGTCGATTGACTGGCTGCGCGAATCGGTAGCAAAGGCGCGCATCGGCCATAGTGAGCGGTTGAAAGCGCTGCGGCGTCTGGCGGACTGGCAGCAGTAGTCACTTGGACCTTACCTCACCGCATGCGTTCTGGCTCCTTTGCAACGGAGTCGGTGAGGTCGCCCCACCGCTTTCGTCCGATCGACGCTGCGACGTCGTAGTGATCGGGGCTGGCATCACTGGCGCGCTGGTGTGTGATGCGCTCACAGGTGCTGGCTTGTCGGTTATAGCAGTCGATCGACGGCATCCCGCCCACGGATCTACGTCCGCATCAACAGCACTTCTCCAATATGAGCTCGACGTCTCCCTGGCAGACCTGACGAAGGATGTCGGAGAAGAGCGCGCCCTCGATGTTTATCACGCCGCCGCTGACGGTATCGAGGCCATCGCGCGTGTCTGCGACGAGCTCGACGTTGACGTCGGATTCAAGAAGCGGCCGACCCTCTATTTCGCGTCTCGCGCTCGCGACGTCGCGGCACTTCGGAAGGAGTGCGCGGCGCGTCAACGCGCGCATTTGCCGTGTGAGATTCTGGATCGGGGCGCGCTAAGGGAGGTCGTCGACTTCAAGGCTCCTCTCGCTTTGTGGAGCACTCTCGGAGCGGAAGTGGATCCGTGGAGATTGACACGGGCTTTGCTCGACCGGTGCGCTCGGCGAGGTCTCCAGGTTTACGGACGGACCGAGGTCACGCGAATCGTCACGGAGAAATCACATCTCGAAGTCAGAACTGACCGGGGAAAGATCTCGGCGGAGCACGTAGTGGTGGCCACCGGTTATGAGGCCGGGCAGTTCCTGCCGAAGAGCGTGGCGAAGCTCCACAGCACCTATGCGATTGTCACGGAGCCGGTGAGATCGTTCGATGGGTGGAAAGATCGGTGCCTCATCTGGGAATCGGCGCGCCCGTATATCTACGCGCGCACGACCCCCGACAATCGAATCATGATCGGGGGAGCTGACGATCCCTTTCGGGATCCCGCTCACCGCGACGCGCGCGTTCCGAAAAAAGCGCTGAGATTGCTGGCGAGAGCGCGCCGGCTCTTTCCGCGGATAGAAATGGAGCTGGCTTACGCCTGGGCGGGGACCTTCGCCGAGACGCCCGATGGCTTGCCTTTCATCGGCGAACACCCGCAGTGCGAGAGGCGGATCCACTTCGCGCTCGCGTATGGTGCGAACGGGATTCCATTTGGCTCGGTGGCCGGCGAAGTACTCACATCGTCTATACTCGGCAGATATCACCGGTACAAACACACGTTCGGTTTTGACCGTTAACGCGAAAGCTGGACGATTGAGCGTCTTGTCCGCCACGTACAGCGGCACTTTGGATCGACGTGCCACACGCCACCTAAGTATTTACGAGTATTAGCGATAGACCACCGAAGTTAAAGCGCGCACTTTGCAATATTTGTGATTCAACTGAGCGTCAAACGTTTCCACAGTTTTCGCCGCGATGATAGGGCGTTTTGCGGTTGAGCTTGCATTTTGTTCCAACCAAAACCCGGTAGCTCAGCGCAGGGTAAATCGTCTATAGACGATGCCCCACACAAACCCGGAACCCGGAAGCATTAACGCCGCCCAGCCCGCGACACACACCACGCCGCGCGCACGCGGAAAATTCCCGCTTCCGTTCCCCCGCTTTGAGAGCCTGCGTAGCAGGATTCTCGCGTTCGCCGTTGTAGCGGCGCTCCTGCCAGCTGGCACTATGTTGGGCGTCTTCTATACTCAGAACCGTCGCGCTCTCGAGAAGAAGATCAGCGAGGACCTGTTGTCGAGCAGCGCCCAGAGCGCCCGCGCTGCGGGCGTATGGCTCAGAGAGCGTCTATACGATCTGCGCGTCTTCGCCGGATCCGATGAAGTCGTCTTCAGCCTCGATCACAGCGGCCGCATCACCGCTGGCTCGAACGAGGGAAGATTGCGCGACTACCTCGCGTCACTCCACGAGCGGTTCAGCGATTTCGAGACGTTGATGGTTCTCGACCTGGACGGAAATGTCATCGCCACCAGCTCCGGCCAGCCGGTGAAGATTCCGCTTCCCGCGGACTGGCAGCAGACACTGAAGTCCGAAAACCAGATCGTAGGCGACGCTTATTGGGATCCTGTATCAAAGAGGGCGAAGCTCATTGTCGCCGTTCCGGCACAGCGCGCCGATGGCCGGCTATTGGGAGCGTTCGCCGCCGAGTTGAATCTTGCTCCCGTGCAGCTGCTGCTGCGCTCCTTTGCGCTCGATAGCGCCAGCGCGATCCAGCTAGTCAATGTTCATGGTGGGCCGATCGCAGGCTCAGACGGCGTTTCGGAAGCTCTGATCAAGAACACGATGCCGCGGGCAACGATGAAAAAGCTTCGCGAACGTGCGCGGGCACCTTTCGAGTACACGAGCTTCGGGGGTCGGGATGTGATCGGCACCCTGGAATATGTGCCGCAGGTGAACTGGGCCGTGATCGCGGAGATCTCGGCTGAGGCAGCCTATCTCCAGGTGCGCCGCTTCCGCGATGTCGCCCTGGGCGTAATCCTGTTCCTCCTCATCGCGGTGACCGCAACCGCGTATCGTCTGGGACGACTGATCTCGCGTCCTCTCGATCGACTGACCAAAGCAGCCGGCGAAGTGGCCGCTGGCGATCTCACCGTCGACTTGCCGGCAGCGCCGGGAGGTGGAGAAGTCGGATATCTCACCGACGTCTTCAATCACATGGTCTATCGCCTGCGCGACGGTCGCGCGGAGCTGGATCGCATCAATGAAACTCTGCGCAAGAAAAACGAAGAGCTGGAGTTGTTGTCCACCACGGACAGCTTGACCGGCCTGTCCAACCATCGCTCCCTCATGCAGCGACTCGACGCGGAAGTCGCGCGCTTCAAGAAAGAGAAGCGTGGCTTCTCCGTGCTGGTCGGCGACGTCGACCACTTCAAGCAATACAACGACGCTTTCGGCCACCCCGCGGGCGACGAAGTACTACAGACCATCGCCGAGATCATGCGGGACTCGACGCGCAAGAACGACTGCTGCGCACGCTACGGCGGCGAGGAGTTCGTCATCGTCCTGCCGGATACAGCCGCGGCAGACGCTCTGGATACCGCCGAGCACATTCGTGCGCGCGTGGCAGCCAAGAAATTCAGCGGCCGCAAGATGACGCTCAGCATCGGCGTCGCCACGTTTCCCGAAGATGCCGATGACGCCGAAGCGATCATCGCCGTCGCCGACGAAGCTCTATACCAGGCGAAAAGAGAAGGGCGCGACCGTACGGTGCGCGCCCACAGACTCAAGAAGACCGGGTAGGGGTTGGCTTTTCCCGGCTCTGTACATCGCGTTTTCGAGCCGGCAGCAAGACCCCAGTTCCGCTAAGTCATTTCCTACGGGCGGGAAACCAGCGTGCGGTGAATCCATCCCGCGCGGCCGGTGCTATCATCACTGACGCGAATCCACTCATCGGCGTAGGAATACGCTGTGATTGAGCTGTTGGCATCAGCTGAGAAGGTGACGGAGAAGTTGGTGCCCGGCCCTTCACGAACGTTGCCCTTGCTGGTGGTCTTTAGCTTGATCGGAACAGCGAACAGAGTTTCGCCGGGACGGGCCTCTTCTCTATTTGAGCCGAGCCGGCCACGATACGAAGAGGCGACGGTCTTGGCCTGGTTCGCCAGGTAGAGCGCACCGCCGTAATTCTGTTTGTCGAACTCGGTCGCGCTCTGCTTTACCAGCCGCGTTACCTGACCGGCCTCGACAGGCTCCTGCGCGGTGCCGGACCTCATGCTCTGGAGGGCGACTTCAGCTTCCGCCATTGCGGAGGCCGCCTGTGCGCGGCTCGCTACAGACTGCAGCTTGGCCATGGCGCGCACGACTTCGGCGCGGGTGTCATCCAGACGGGTTTGCAGATCTTCGATCTGGGCATCGCGGGCGAGGACCTGGAGCTCGAGTCGAGCGACGCGCTTATCGAGGTCTGGATCACTGCGGGTTACAGTGACCGTCTCGCGAACGACTTTCACACTCGGCGGGGGCGCTGGCTTGGACGGAGTGCAGGCGGCGGTGATGCCGGCGCAGGCAAGAAACAGGTAGCAATAACGCACTGAGGTAATTCCTCTTTGATGACTGTCTGCGGCGGAATGGACCGCCCTATCACGGCTAACGAACCAACCGCTCAGGAGTCACATTCATCCCTCGCATGCCGGATTCCTGGGTCTGAAATGAGACGATCTACCGCTTTGTTTCTGGTCACCACGCTTTTCGCGGGGCCGGCTCGCGCCCAGACTGGGTCCTGGATGTTTGGGCCTTTTGTGAAGCCGGCCGGGATCAATCCGGTGATCAGCCCGACGGCGGGGTCCAGCTTTCTCTCGCCGATGACAGACAGCATTGTGCGGTGGGAGGAGTTGGCGACGTTCAATCCGGCGGCCGTGGTGAAGGACGGCAGGGTGTACGTCCTGTACCGGGCAGAAGACGCTTCGGGGAAAACGGAGATCGGCTTTCACACCTCGCGCATTGGTCTCGCCGAAAGCGCGGATGGACTGAGATTTACGAGACGTCCAGCACCGGTTCTGTTTCCCGACAAAGACGCCGAGGCCCGGTACGAGTGGACGGGCGGCGTCGAGGATCCGCGGATCGTCGAAACCGATGATCACACCTACGTTCTGACCTATACGCAGTGGAACCGCGACGTACCGCACCTTGCCGTCGCAACGTCGATGGACCTCCTTCACTGGACCAAGCACGGACCCGCGTTCGCGAAAGCAGAGAACGGAAAGTACCTGCGGAGCGAAACGAAATCGGGCGCGATCCTCACGAGAGTTGACGGCGACCGGCTCGTTGCGACGCGGGTAAACGGGAAATACTGGATGTACTTCAACGTGCCCGACATCATGATCGCCACATCGGACAATCTTCTCGACTGGACTCCGCTGGCCGATTCGGATGGGAAGGTGGCGAAGGTGCTGTCACCCCGTCCGGGTTACTTCGATTCATGGCTGGTGGAGGCCGGACCCCCGGCGATCATGACGGGGCGCGGGATCGTGCTCTTGTACAACGCCGGGAACAGTGGACAATTCGGTGCGCCTGGTTTGCCACAGCGGGTTTATACCGGAGGGCAGGCACTGTTCGACGCGCGAAATCCGATCAAGCTGATTGCGCGATCTGACGAGCCGTTCATCAGACCGACCGAGGATTACGAGAAGAGCGGACAGTACAAGGAAGGAACGACGTTCACCGAAGCGTTGATCCCGTTCAAGGGACGCTGGTTCCTGTATTATGGAACGGCCGATTCGCGCGTTGGTGTCGCAGTGTGGGATCCGCATTCGCCTGCGGTGTCGAAACCGTAAGCATGCGAGTGAAGCAAATGCCAGACAGCGAGATGACGATTCCGCTCCGGATCACGCTGCACCGAGTACCGGTAGACGTGCGATTCGCGTTGCAGCATGGGAAAGGTGGCGCGAGCGGGCATCCGTCGCTGGTACCGCCGACTCGCACCACCAGCGATTCGCTGTCGTTCGATTTCGAGGTTCGCGTCGACGCGAAGGGTGGGGCGCCGAGATTTCTTGGGGAGTTCACGCAAGGTCCGCCGGACAAGAGGTTCGTCTATGTGAACTCCGGCCAGAGTGCGGGACAGGCCGGCACCTTCTGGAACCGACGCGCAAAAATTCCTTTGATGACGATCACGCCGGACCTGATCGAGAAGGTGCGGACGGGGCGAAAGATGATCTTGGAGATCGAGATCGAGGGAACGATCAAAGATGGAGGGCCGGTGTGTGCGAGCCATCTCTCGTCCACCGAGTGGCGTCCGGTGCGGCGGTAGGTCGTCGTTGCGGTTCGCGTTTGTAGTATGGCTGCTGAGTGCCGTCGCGTGCTCCAGGGCTGCGCCTGCTCCAGAGCCTGTCGAGCCGCCCTCGAATGCGACGGCGTGGTGGCACAATGGAGTCTGCTACGAAGTTTTCGTCCGCTCGTTCCAGGATTCCGACGGCGACGGCATTGGTGATCTGCCCGGACTCACGGCCCGTCTCGACTACATCAACGATGGGAATCCACAGAGCAAGACCAGCCTCGGCGCGAATTGCATTTGGCTGATGCCCATCGACGAGGCGATGAGCTATCACGGGTACGATGTCGTCGACTATTACCACGTCGACCCGCACTACGGCAATGGCTATGATTTCCGTCGATTGGTGGGGGAGGCACACAAGCGTGGAATTCACGTCATCGTCGGCTTCGTTCCCAATCACACGGGTAGCCAGAACCCCTGGTTTCAGACAGCGCTCCGCGATACCTCGAGCAGCTATCGAGGCTGGTATCGATGGTCAAAGACTCTGCCGCCGCAAAAAGGTCCATGGGGACAGGAGGCGTGGCACAAATCACCGCGGCGCGACGAGTATTACTACGGAGTCTTCTGGCACGAGATGCCGGATCTGAATTACGACAACTCCGCGGTGCGCTCCGAAATGCAAAAGGTGCTCAGGTACTGGGTGAACGAGATGCACGCCGATGGGTTTCGGTTCGATGCGATCTCGTATCTCGTCGAGGATGACAGCGTGCTGGAGCATTCACGCGGCACACACGAGGTGCTGCGCGAGATGGGTAACACGGTGCGAAATGCGGATCCCCGGTCATTCACCGTGGGTGAGATGACCGATGAGTCGCCGGGAGTCATGGAAACGTACTATCCCGATCAGCTGGATTCGTATTTCGCCTTCGCCGTAGCGAAGGGTGCGATGCACGCCGCGGAAACCGGCGATGCGCGCGGATTCGTCATCGCGGTCGCTCACGCAAACCAAAAGTTTCCGGCCGGACGGTGGTCACCGTTTCTCACCAATCACGATCAGCCACGGGTGATGACGGTGCTCGGCGACGAAGGGAAAGCGCGGGTGGCGGCGAGTGCGATGTTGATGCTGCCTGGGATGCCGTTTGTGTACTACGGAGAGGAAATCGGGATGGTTGGGCAGAAGCCGGACGAGATGATCCGGACGCCGATGCAGTGGAGTTCCGCGGCGAACGGGGGCTTCACGGGCGGAAAGCCGTGGGAACCGCTACAAACTGATTGGCAAACGAAGAATGTCGCAGCGCAGGATCAGGATCCGGGGTCGCTGCTCAATCACTATCGACGGTTGATTCGGCTGCGCAATGCGCACCCGGCGCTCGGAGACGGGGCGCTAGAGATGGTCGCGACGAACGATCAGGGCGGTACAACGGCAGCGTGGATTCGGACGTCGCCGCGCGAGAAAGTGCTTATCGTGGTGAATTTTGGGGATCGGGCGGTTGAGCACGTGAGACTCGGTTTATCTGCTGAGAAGCGGGGTGAGGTACGGCCGCTTTACGAGGATCCGATCGGTGGGTGCGCCTCGGTCCGGCTGCTTGCCGGAGGGATGGCGGAGTTAGGTAGGGTTGCAGCGCACGGTCTTTGCGTTCTCGGGGTCCAGAATGACTGAGATCTACCGGCGTTACGTCTGAACGCCATTAGACGCACTGTCTAAACCCCGCTCTCCTCCGCGCTCACCGGCGTAACAGCCGACCGATCCTCCTCCCCCGTCCTGATCCGATACACCTTCTCAACCGGCAAGACAAAGATCTTTCCATCACCGACATCGCCGGTACGGCCAGCGGAAAGAATTGCCCTTACGGTCGGTTCCACAAAGGGATCGGACACACCGATCTCTATGCGAACCTTGTCGTGAAGCTCCACCTTCACCGTCGTGCCGCGATAAGTCTCCACCTGCTCAGTCTCTCCACCGTGACCGCGGACCCGGCTTATGGTGAGGCCCGTGACCTCCGCACGGTACAACGCTTCGAGGACGTCGTTGAGTTTTTCCGGGCGTATGACTGCCATGACCATTTTCATTTTCAGCTCCGATCGGCGCGGACCAGAATTGCGCCCTCGCCCCTGCTGTAAGCCTCTTCACCGTGCTGGGTGACGTCGAGGCCGATTCCCTCTTCTTTCGCACTCGCGCGAAGGTTGAATCCGAATCCGATCACCTTGATGATCACGAACGTTGCCACCGCGCTGTAAACGATCGTCGCCAATACTGCCGCGACCTGAATTCCCAGTTGTCGCGGATTGCCGAACAGCGCCCCGTCGGAGGCCCCGTTCCATGCCTTCTCGGCGAGGATGCCGGTGAGCAGGGCGCCGACGGTTCCGCCAACTCCGTGGGCGGCGACGACGTCCAGAGAATCGTCCAGTCGGGTCCGCGCTCTCCAGATTATCGCGAAATAACTGGCGGGCGCGGCGATCCCGCCGAGTGCAATCGCCGAAATGGGACTGACAAATCCGGCGGCCGGTGTGATAGCGACGAGGCCAACGACGATGGCTGTCGCTGCGCCGACTGCTGTCGTCTTGCGAGTCCGCATCAGATCGAGAAGGCTCCAGACGACGAGGGTCGCCATCGGAGCGAACATGGTGTTGGCAAAGGCGAGGGCCGCCGACGTGCTAGCGGCGAGAGCGCTGCCGCCGTTGAAGCCGAACCACCCGAACCATAAAATTCCCGTTCCGAGCAGAGTGAACGGCACGTTCTGCGGAATGATCGCCTGGCGCGTGTAGTCTTTGCGCGGGCCAAGCACGATCGCGCCGACGAGAGCGGCTGCTGCAGCGTTGATATGGACGACCGTACCACCCGCGAAATCGAGCGCGCCGAGTTTGCCGAGCCATCCCCCGCCCCATACCCAATGGGCGATCGGGGCGTAGACGCCGATCGACCAGAGCGCGATGAAGGTGAGATATGGGCCGAAGCGCATCCGCTCGACGATCGCCCCGGAGATGAGCGCGGCGGTGATGACGGCGAAGGTCCCCTGATACGATGCGAAGAGAATATGGGGGATCGATCCCTTCGCCTCGAGACCGACATTATTCAGGAAAGCGAAGTGGAGATTGCCGACGAGTCCGCCGCCTTCAGAGAAGGCGAGGGAGTATCCGATAATCGCCCAGGCGACGCCGACGAAGCCGAGGGCGACGTAGGACATCATCATCGTATTGAGGGCGTTTTTTGCTCTGACCATCCCGCCGTAGAAAAAACCGAGGGCGGGGGTCATCAGCAGCACCATTGCGGTGGCAACCAGCATCCATGCGGTGTCGGCCGGACTAATCGCAGGCATGGGCACACATTATATCATGCCACTGGAGCGAAGGCGAATTGGAGGCACCGTGATTCGTTGGTCCGTTGGAGTCCTGGTTGTTGCTGTGCTCGGCTGCGCGAGTGCGCCTACTGTCGTCGTGCCGGATACGGAGGTGGCGGCGCGGATGAGGGCGGATCTCACTTATCTCGCGAGTCCGGCGTTGGAGGGAAGGCTCACCGGGACGCCCGGGAACGATTCGGCGGCGGCGTTTATTGCGCGACGCTATGGAGTGCTTGGGTTGCAGCCGGTTTTCGTCGCTGCCTGCCCGACCGCGCCGGCCTGCGAGAAGAGTTTCTTCGAACCCTTTCGGGTGCTCGGTGCTGCGAATCGGCTGGACGTGCGAATCCGGGATCGGACGCAGAACGTGGCCGCGCTCGTCCTCGGCACAGACACAGTGCTGGACAAGGAGTATGTGGTCGTCGGCGCGCACTACGATCACATTGGACCATCCTCGATTTACGCTCGCGACTCGAGCCCGTTTCGACTGGTGCGTCTCGGCGCTGACGATAACGCGTCGGGCACCACGTCGGTCATGGAGCTGGCGAGGAGATTCGCCGCGAATCCCACCCGCAGGTCAGTACTGTTTGTGAACTTCAGCGCCGAGGAGCTCGGGCTTATCGGTTCGACCTTCTTCGTGGAGAACGCCCCCGTTCCTTTGCGCGATGTCATCACGATGGTCAACCTCGACATGGTGGGACGGCTTCGTAGCGACAGGCTCGTCCTGCACACCGCCGGCGCTGACGACAGATTCCATCAGCTGGTGGACAGCGTCGAGAAGATCCCGCCGGCGCTCAGTTTTCACCTGATCTGGCAACCCGCGGCGGATGAAGCGTCGGACCAGCTGTCTTTTGCCGACGAGCATATCCCGGTGTTCAGCCCGTTCACAGAGCTGCACGCGGACTATCACCGCGCCGGCGACATCGCCGAACGAATTAACTTTGCCGGAATGGAAAAGGTCGTCGATCTCACCGAGCGAGTGATTCGCGCACTGGCGAACGGCGCGGGCCGGCCGTGACAAGCGCTATCGATTCCCCAACTCTCGCCGCTATTAAAGCAGAGATCCAAACCCTCGCTGAGCCGAAACGCGCGACTGTCTCGCTCACTTTTTTCAAGACAGGGCCGGGACAATACGGCGAGGGAGACAAGTTCCTCGGATTAACCGTCCCGCAGATGCGGACGCTGGCAAAGAAGTACCGGAAGCTCGACCATGATTCGGCGTTGGCGCTGCTCGCGTCACCCTGGCACGAAGAACGATTGGTGGCGCTGCTGCTGTTCGTCGATGGCTACAAGCGCGGTGACGAGCAGACGCGGCGGCAGATCCATCACGCGTATCTCTCCAACACACGCTGGATCAACAACTGGGATCTGGTCGATTTATCCGCGGAGCATGTGGTCGGCTCACATGTCGAGCCGAAGAGGATCGCACTGCTCGAGAAGCTGGCCCGATCGAAGGATCTGTGGGAACGCCGCATTGCTATCGTTGCGACTTTTTATTTCATCAAGCGCAACGAGTTTCGGCCGACGCTCAGGATCGCAACAATGCTGATGGCCGACTCACACGACCTGATTCACAAGGCGGTTGGCTGGATGTTGCGCGAGGTGGGAAAGCGGGATCGCAAAGCTCTCGATGCCTTTCTGAAAAAGCATTACTCGAAGATGCCACGTACCATGCTTCGTTACGCGATCGAACGGCATCCGGAGAGTCTGCGCAAGAAATACCTGGCGGGCACTGTTTAACCCGCGCTCACTCCGTCGCTTGTGCTCCGGCGTGGTCCTCAGCGACGCTCGCTGATTTCAGCAGATCGTCGAAGTCGATATCAATAGAAGGAGTCGTATCGACGTGCAGGACGCGCGCCATGTGCTCGAGCGCGCCTTCATGGTTCTCAGTCGATGCAGCCGCCGAGCAGTCAGGGGGCACGATGATGTTCAGATCGCGGAGATATGCGTCGGACGCCGTGAACAGAACGCACATGTCTGTCGCGAATCCGGCCAGTACAACGGTTTTTACCTGTAGATAGTCGATGAGCAGGTCGAGCTGGGTGTGATAAAAGCCGGAATGTTTTGCCTTCAGAACGAAATAGTCTTCTTCACCCGGCCGTAGCAGCTTGGCGATCGGCTCGCCGCGGACACCGTCTTTGAGGACGTGATCGAGCTGCTGCCGAAAATCCGACCGCCATTTCCCGAAGTTGTCGTTGACGTAAATCACCGGTACTCCGGCGTCGATGGCGCGACGCCTGAGATTGGCGAGAGCACGCGCTGCCGGCAGGGCGTTCCTGAACAGCTTTTCTCCCGACTCGAACTCCATGTCGTTGATGACGTCGATCATGATCAACGCGACGGAAGACTGATCGGGGACATTCCCGTGAAGGTCGCTGTTTTTGGCGGGCATACCCTCCACATTGGGAAAGGTCGTGCCAGAGGTGTGTCAGCGCTCAGGAATCGGCGTGTACTGTTTTCTGGGTGGCGCGGAAGTAGAGGTAGAACGGTAGTCCCAGCGCCATCAGCACCAGTCCAGCGACGGATTCCACCGGCGTGGTGGACAGGCTGTTGATGACCAGCCACGCTGCGACGACGACAAAAAGTGCCGGCACGACGGGATAGCCGAGCGCACGGTACCGTCGCGGGGCGGCGGGCAGTTTCCGACGCAATACGAATAGCGACGATCCCACTAACGCGGTGAAGAGCCATACCGCGAAAATCACCGATGTCGTGATCTGATCGAAGGTGCCGGAGAGCGCCAGCACGCACGCCCAGAGTCCCTGGAACCAGATGGCTCTTACCGGCACGCGGGATTCCGCATGCAGAACCGCCAGCGGTCGAAAGAAGAGCCCATTGCGCGCCATTGCGTAGGGGACGCGGGAATTCATGAGTGTGATGCCGTTGAGCGCGCCAATCGCTGCGATCATAAAGGCAATCGAGACCAGCTGCGCGCCATACGACCAGAATGTCTGGGCCGCCTTCGCGGCAATTGGAAGCGCGTCACGATAGGCAGTCGAGTTGGCCGTCAGTATCTCGCTGAATGGCAGGGCGTAGAAATAGGCGAGGTTGGTGATCAGATAAATAAGAATCACCAATACCGTTCCGTAGATCAGCGCGCGCGGAACGTTGCGCTCCGGTTTCTCGATCTCGCCCGCCACCATCGGCAGGTTGGTCCAACCCTGATAAGCCCAGAGTGCGGCTATCATCGCGGCGCCGAACGCTCCGGCGCCCGACGGTGCCGTGGTAGCCGTCACCGGTTTGTGTAGATGCGCCCAGCTTCCCGATCGCGAGAGGAGAAATGCGCCGAGCACGATGATGGCGAGTCCCGCGATCTTGGCGACGGTTGCCGCCCACTGGACCTTCGCTCCGAGGCCGACGCCGCGGGAATTGATGGCGCAGAACAGGACGATGATGGAGACGGCCACCAGCTGCTGAATTCCAAACCGCCAGTTAACGACCGTGCCGAGCAGATGGAAATCGTGGGTCGTCCAGACGGAGCCGAGTGGCACGAACGAGCCAAGGAAAGAAGCGAGCGCGGTGGAGACGGCGGCAAGACCTCCGCTGGCGATGAGCATCACCGACGTCCAACCAAACAGAAAGGCGGGAAGATCTCCGTATGCTTCTCTTAAAAACACGTACTCTCCGCCAGCCTCGGGCATCATCGCGCCGAGCTCGGCGTAAGTCAGTGCGCCCGCGAGGGAAAGGAGCCCGGCCGCCAGCCAGGCGAGAAGAACATTCGACGGCGATCCGACGAGCTGCGCCATCGGCGCAGTCTTGAGAAAAACGCCCGTGCCGATCACAGTCAGCACGAGCGCAATTGAGTCGCGGAGCGACAGCGCTCTCGCCAGCTCACTCGGCGCGGACATCACTTCTGGTGAAGCCACGACGCCGGAGGGTGAGCTCACTCGGGCGGTCTGACTACGTCGTGTGGTCCGGTGTTGCGAATGCCGTACGTCGGCCTGACGTACTCTTCGGTGGTAGTAATGCCTTCCTGGCGATCGAGCTCGCGATTGTCGCGCTCGATGTTGTCCCGCTCTTCCTTGTAGCGGCGGTACCAGTTGCGGGTGATCTCGCCGGCGAGCTCACGCGCGCCAATTCCGAAGGCGAGCGCGAGTGCCAGTGCCACCGCGCCGAACAAGATCGCGAAAGCCGTCGTCACGATCTCAGTGGCAACGCCCAACTCCTGGAGCGCCATGAAAACGGCGAGGACGATGACGCCACCCTTCCCTACTCGCGCCAGTGTCGGTCCACCGTGCAGTCCGCCCGCGGACGCCATGATCAATCCGCCAACGAAGCTGCCGAGCACGATGCCAACGATCATGATGACGATCGCGGCAATGACACTGGGGATGTAGCTAACGAGCTCCGAAAAAACGTTGGCGAGAGATTGCAGACCGAGTGCGTTGGCGGCGACGAGCATCACCGCGAACATCACGAACCAGAAGACGAGGCTTCCGGCGACACGCGTCGGATTAACCCGCGAGCCCGATCTCTCAACGGCCTGAATCACGCCGCCGCGCTCGAGAATCTGATTGAGGTGGATGCGTCGCATGATTCGGTCGGTGCCCTTTTCCAGCAATCGCGCAAGGAGATAGCCGGCGAACAGGATCACCAGCGCGCCGAAGAGCGCCGGGACGTAACGATAGAGCTGCTCGAAGCTGTCCTGCAGTCTTTCGCCGAAAGTGAGTGTCGTCGTGGTGTCCACTAGAACCTCACGTTGAGTAGGGAGTGATTCCCCGGGGTGCGGGCGGCAGTCTGGACGAAGCCCATCGGATTAAAAGTTACAGCAATGCGTGGCCGTCCGGTGTCGGGGCCAGGCTCAAGGTACTTCTCCGTGATGATGATGCCCGCGAGTGCGCCGGCGGACGCCAGCCCCAGCACGAGGTGCGGGCTGGGATCCTCGCTGTTGATGAGGGCAGCGACGCCGGCTCCCATCAGACCGCCAGCGATAGTCCCCAGCGTCACCCGGGAACCATCGGTGCGGCTGTGATCGTAGCGCTGAACGAGGAACCGATCGCCGAGGACCATGCCGAGCACACCGCCGGTTGTCACGGTCGCGGCGGCCGCCCGCCGGCTGACACCCCGATTGAGGAAAGCGCCCGCTGTCGTCGCGCCGAGCAGGCTCGTTCCCCACAGAGTGTTAATGTCGCCCGGGGTTACGTGATAGCGTGCGTTCCGCGGGTAGAGAACACCGAATGGATAGCCGATGATACCAGAGGCCAGAACCATGGTGACTTCGCCGCGATTGGACCAACCGCGATCGCAAGTTTCGATCGGAAAGCCGCCACCACTCGGGGTGAATGTGCATACCTCATCGCCCCGAATCGCTTCCGCGACGCCATAGCCAATGAGTGCGCCGATATCCGACCCGAAGGCGGCTCCGACGGCATCGGCTTCTGTCATTCCGCGGCCGAGTCCAACGCCGAGCGCGGCTCCGCCGATCCCACCGATGAATGCGCCTGCCGCTTGCCCCTCGTCGCTGGCGTTGAAGATGTACATGGTGGCCCAGCCGGCGAGCGCGCCGTTATGGCCCATGTTGAAGGCGAGGTCACTCTGTGATCGCGAAATCAGATTTTGATGCGCGATTTGAGAGGCCGCGAAGAATGATCCGCCGGCAACGACGAGGTATCCGGCGGTCGCGCCCGCCGGATTGTTCTGAAGCGCAATCGAGAATGCCGGCCCATACACGAAGATTCCGAGCAGCGTCTGATTCTTGATGAACGAATTGCGCGCGTCGTTGCGGGCGGCGATGACTTCGTGTGGAAGACGAGATACGATCGCCTTGATCGCGTCTCGATCGGCAGTGGAGAGGGTGTAGCGCTCGACGACCCCGGTGCGGCGATTAACCGTGAGGATGTAACTGGAGTCGTTCACCGTGTAGAGCCGGGCGCCGGTGAAGTCGCCTGAAACGGGCCACCAGGGAGCGCGGAGGTCGGCGCGTCCGGCGATGTATGGGGTCATCACCATCACTTCGCCGGCTTCGTCGAAGGGAACGGGGCGCTCGACGACCTGCGCGGTTAGATCGGAAACAGCGAAAAGGGAAAGGGCGCCAATTGTTGCGAGGCGTCGAATGGGATTCATCTTGGATTGATGGGTCGTGGCTCGGATCAATGCGGGCGGGCGAGCGCTGCGCCGAAAGATAGGCGAAGGAACCCCGATTTGCTGCTTAGCGCGCGCTCGCCTCTCTAAATCGCTCGGCGAAATCCTCGAGCTCCCGCAGGTTCAGATCTGAGACGATCCAGACCTCCACGCCGTTGCGCCGGGCCCGAATGAAGTTGTATCCGTTGGCGCTGGACACCGCCGGCGCGAGATCCCCTTGAGCTGCCGCAGGCCAGGAGAAAACGTTGATCATGTGCTGGCGCCGGCCATAAACCACCGCCGCCACGTTCCGACCTTCGACGTAATCGAGGCGACCACCCAGCAGCGGAAAGCCAATCGAGTCCAGCCGCGGCACGGCCGGCGAAACATCGACGCGTCCGTTGAACCACGGCTTGACGTTGTGCTGATCGTTGGATGCGACGTCGGTCAGGTGACCGGGCATCAGGGATCGGATGTGGCTGTTGAGAACTTCCTGCTGCAACGGATCCGCGGACGGGCTCCGATTCAAGCTCGCAAAGGTGAGTGCGCTGCTGACGATTGCCACCGCTGCCGCGGCGGCAACGATTCGCGGCCAGACGCGGCCGCGCGGAGTCGCCATCAGGACGGGTTGGCTCAGCGCTTCGGTTCCTGCGTCAGCGAGACTGGCGCGAATGCGCGCCTTGAGGACATCCGGTGCCCGGTACCGCGTCAGCGCGCCTTTCACCTGTGAGGACGTCTCGACGAGGCGGCGATGCGCTGCCGCGCAGTCCTGGCAACTTTTCAGATGCGATTCGACCAGCGCCGCTTCGACGACGGGCAACTCGCCGTCGATGAATGGGCCGAGATTCTCGAGGCAATCGGCACAGGTCATGTCAGCTCGCCTTCCTGGAATCGGCGCCGAGTGCTGCGGCGAGCCGCTCGCGCGCCCGAGAGAGGCGCGACATCACGGTTCCCATGGGGACTCCGACGACCTCGCTGATTTCACGGTACGACAACTCGTTGAGCTCTCGCAACACGATCACCTCTTTCAATTCTGCCGGTAGCCTGTCGACTGCCGCGCGAACTCTATCGCTCTCGGAGGACTGGATAGCCAGGTCGTCGGCAGCGTGTTCGTCGGCGATGTCGACCGCTTTATCATCGGCGAACGGCACCGCCCCCTGGTCGCTCTTGCTTCCCTTTTTCCAGGAGTAGCAGTAATTGCGAACGATGGCGAGAAGCCAGGCCCGTGCGTCTTCGCCGCGAAACCCCTCGAAGTAACGAAGCGCACGGAGCACTGACTCCTGCACCGCATCCTGGGCGTCGTGCTGATCGCGCAACAGGTAGCACGCCAGAGTATACGCATCGTCGAGATGCGGCAGTACTACTTGCTCAAAGCGCGTGACGCCCTGCTCGGCCATCCTTCTCCAGTGAGATCTACCCGCGTGTAAGGTCACGATAAGTAGATTCTGCGAGCGCGGGTTTTATTCCCGCCTTATTGGACAATGATCTTGCCCTGCATCATCGGATGCAATGAGCAGAAATAGTCATACGTGCCAGGCTTGGTTAGTGTGACGGCGAAACGTTGGTTTGTATCGAGCACCTGCGACTGCCTGAACTTGTTCTGGGTGCTGACGATGAGGTGCGGAACATCGTCGTTGTTGATCCACACGACCTTGGTACCGGATTTCACCGTCAACGGGTTCGGAGAGAACTTGAAGTTGTCGATTCCTATCTCGTTGGCCGCGAGCGAAATACTCTTTCGCTCCGACTGACGGCGCACCATGGCATCGTGCGATGCAGCTTCGAATGCCGGCGGTAGACCGGAGAGAGTCGCGTCGACGACTGCCAGCGCGCTCCTGCCGGGAATGAACGTGACATTGGTGACGCCGAGCACGCTCTTGAGTCTTTCCGGCTCGACCTTGAGCGGACCCGGTGCTGGTGCGGTACCGGGCGTCGGCTGCGGAAACGCGGTCGACATCGCGGTGTGGAAGGAAATATTTCCTTCGACCTTCTGCATAATCTGGTGGATGTGGCCGTTCAGAACGGTTACCGACCCGAATCGTTTGACGAGAGAGAGAGCCTGCTCCGAATCGTCAGTGCCCCAACCCCATTCGGGATAGACCGTCCACAACGGAACGTGCGCGAACAGTACGACCGGCGTGCTCGCGCTGAGACCGGACAGATCTCTTTTCAGCCAGGCGATCTGATCAGAGCCTAGAGATCCGAGTCCGCCCGCCTTGAGGTTGAGCACGTTGACGAGACCGACGAAGTGAACGCCCGAATGATCGAAGCTGTACCAACCGCCGCCCTTGGTGCCTTTGCCGTAACGCTGGAGGTATGACGCGCCGTTATCGCTGGCGACATCGTGCTCGCCAGGGACGTAGAAGATCCGATCGGTCTTCACGCCCTTGAGCACTTCATTGGCTGTGTCGAACTCGTCGGATTTGGAGAGCTGCGTGATATCACCGGTGTGAAGAACGAGCGCGGGACGCTGCGGCAGCGCGTTCAGCTTGGCGACCGCTTCCTGCAGAGTGGCGGTGACATCCTTGTTGGCCTCTTTGCTGAAGCCGATGTGGCTGTCGCTGACCTGAGCGAAGAAAACGCTTTTGCGCTCCGCTTCCGTCATGCTCGAGAGGCTGCTCAACCGGAAGGAAGTAGGAATTCCGCCGGAGAGCGCCCAAACTGTGGCGGTGCCCGCCCATGCCATGCAGCGCAGGAACCCGCGCCGATCGATACCGTCTTCGGTGAGGACGTCCGTTATGTAGTTGGATCCCGTTGGACGAGTGTTGCCCTGCTCGTCGAACCGGGCGTCGTCGCGGTCGTGGTGGTTGCTCATTGTTGGCCCCCACTGGCGGCCTTGATCCAGTCTGCTGCCTGCACGCGCGCAATCAATACGGGTTTCGTAGAACCATCCGGCTTGAACACAGACGCTTCAGCGTCCTTCGAGCCAACCCACTCGGCGCCGAACGCGTCGACGAGGTTCGGTTTGTGGGTGACGATGATGGTGTTCTTTCCGTTGTCGGGCTCACTCTCGACGAGGATCTTGAGCGCCACGGCGCGACGGTCATTCTCGATCGGAGTCGCAACAAGACCCCCTTCGGTGACGTCGAGGGTCGTCATCACATCCGTTCCAGCGATCAGCTTGCCGGTTTCTACCGCGCGATTGTAGCGGCTGGTGTAGGTCTCACCGATTGGGATGCCGAGGGTCCGAAATGCATCTCCGATCTGTTTGGCAATCTCCTTCCCTTTGTCGCTAAGGAGGCGCTGGTGCATGGTATCAGAGTAGTCGAGCGGATCGGTATCGGCCTGGTCGCGATTAGTAGGAGCGTGACGAAACACGACGACGTACCCGCCGTGCTTCATGTCCGAGACCAGCGTGAAGATGTCGATCGCCGGAACCGGGGCAGCGCTCTTCCGCTCTGCCCCCGGCATCGAGTCTGCAATCGCACTGGACGGTGCGACTTCGACGTGCTGGATTCGCGAGCACGCGGCGGTGCCAGCCAGCAGCACGGCACCGAGCGCTAATCGCGCCCAGGCTCGTAAGGACTTTTGAAAACGCTCGCTATCGGCGTTTTTGTTGTTGTTCTGGTGTGGAGCGGCCGTCATAACTTCCTCGTTGTGTGTGTCAGTGATCCGATACCGCGTACGTATTGGAGACCGGCCGGGGCGAGGATTTATTCCCGATTCGTTCAGACGGCTCGTGCGACGCGGTCGAGGTGTTGCCGCCGCTGACGCTTTACCGCACCATATATGAGAACGAGCTTATTGAGTCGCGGCGCTTTCGTAAAACGAACGGGGGACGGAAACACCATGGAAGTAGTCATCAGGCAGAATTACAACGAGATGAGCCAACAGGCGGCACAGATGGTCGCCGAGCTGCTGAATACCAAGCCCAACGCAGTCCTTGGAATGGCGACGGGGTCGACACCCCTCGGGCTATACCAGGAACTGGTGCGAATGTACCAGCAAGGGAAGCTCGACTTCTCGCGCGTGACGACCTTCAATCTGGATGAGTATGTCGGGCTGCCCAGCAATCATCAGCAGAGCTACGGCTACTTCATGCAGGAGAATTTCTTTCAACACGTGAACGTCCAGCCCCAGAACATCAACGTGCCGTCCGGCACCACGAGCAACTACCCGGCGTTTTGCGATTGGTACGAGAGGCGTATCGTCGAGGCCGGCGGGATCGATCTGCAGATTCTCGGAATCGGCAGCGACGGGCACATAGCGTTCAACGAGCCGACAAGCTCCCTCAGCTCACGCACGCGTCTGAAAACGCTGTCGATGCAGACGATCGGCGACAACGCACGGTTCTTCGAGCGACGCGAAGACGTGCCGGTTTACGCGATCACCATGGGCGTCGGTACGATTCTGGAGGCGCGGCAGCTGCTGCTGGTCGCGAGCGGCAAATCAAAAGCGAGGGCGATTGCGCAGGCGGTGGAGGGGCCCGTAACGAGCATGATCACCGCAAGCGCGCTGCAGTTACATCGCGACGCTACTGTATTTCTCGATGAAGAGGCAGCGTCGGAGCTGGCGATGCGCGATTACTACGATTTCATTTACGCAGCCAAGCCGGCCGCGCCGAGGATGTAGCGGGAGGCGGGAGGCGAGGAAAGCTTAAGTTCGTGTCCCACGATGAATGTCAAAGATGGCACTGCGACGGCACTTCGCGCAGATCAGCCAATCGCGTTGCCTCGCGTAGCCCAGCCCAAACGATCCACCGCCAATCTCACGACGAGTCATCGCGACTCCGCATCGCGGACATAGGGGCATTTTTCCCGACGTAAATTCCTCGCGTATCTGCGCGAGCTCCAGCGATGTGTATTGCGCGCCGCCTTCAGCCATCAGTCGGGAATCCGCACCACGATCTTGCCGAACTGCTGCCCGCTGGCGAGTCGCTCGAACGCTTGCTTGCCCTGAGAAATATCGAACACCGAATCAACCAGGGGCGTGAGACGGCCGGCGCGGAACTCATTTGTGACGGCGTCGAATTCGGAGTCGTTGCCCATCGTCGAGCCCATGATGTCCCACTGATTCCAGAACAGGCGGCGCACGTCCATCTGCACCATCGGGCCCGATGTGGCGCCGCACGTCACCAGCCGGCCACGCTTGCCGAGGGCGCCGAGCGATTGGGTCCAGGTTGCTTCTCCGACGGTGTCGAGGACGACGTCGATGCCGCGTTTGCCCGTGCGCGTCCTGATCTCCTTTGCGACGTCCGTCGTCGTGTAATTCAACGTGTTGTCGGCACCGAGTCCGCGAGCGAGGGCGAGCTTCTCCTCGCTGTGCGAAGTCACCCAGGTTTTTGCGCCGATTATGCGAAGAATCTCCAGCGCCGCGAGGGCAACGCCACCGCCGATTCCCCAGATCAGTACGCTCTCGCCTTTGCACACCCTCGCCCGCGTTACGATCATCCGCCACGCAGTAAGGGTCGACAGAGTGAATGCCGCTGCCTGCTCGAACGGTTTGTCCTTGGGTATGCTGCGCGCATTGCTGGCGGGGATCGTGATGTATTCAGCCAATGTCCCCGGCAGGTGCTCGCCGAGGAGCTTGAACCGGACGCATAACGATTGTTCGCCGGACTGGCAGTACTCGCAGGTCCCGTCGCTGATGCCGCCGTTGATGATGACGACATCGCCGACCTTGAGCTGGTTGTCGGCGACGCCGCTCAGATCGCCGACAGCATCGACCACGCCTGTGGCATCTGCACCCATCACCCACGGCGGGGTTATCGTGACACCGGGCAAGCCGCTGACGACGAAGAGATCCAGATGATTGAGCGCCGCGGCTCTGACGCGCACACGGATCTCGCCGCGCTTGGGCTCGGGCTTCAATAAGTCAGTTCGGTACTCGATTTTATCGAGCCCGCCGTGCGCGGAGATAGTGAGTCCTCGCACGGGTTTACGAGAGCGTTATATTCAAACTGTACATTGAATTACGACGTTAACCTGCTCATTCAGCGGAAGATATCGACTTTGATTTCCATCCGCTCCGGATCATTCTGAATGCTCCCGATAAAAGTCCCTCCGCTC
>Ga0136846_1217797_pt1 | contig 26277 bp, 31 predicted proteins | sample HopSoiMetagenom2_FD_96841 | JGI IMG/M metagenome (GOLD analysis project Ga0136846, IMG submission 96841) | Grasslands soil microbial communities from Hopland, California, USA - 2 Assembly 2016 (version 4) | ecosystem: Environmental > Terrestrial > Soil > Grasslands | place: USA: Hopland... | reverse complement strand
TCGCGGTGCCCGACGCACCGTGTTCAATGCGTCAGATCACCGTGGCCAGGGTGGAGCAGTTTGGGTGGCCATAAGTGGGGCACTTTGGGTGGCCGCCGGGGACAGGTGCAAGTCTGACTATGCCACTGCTGAGCAAGCTGCCTATGCAACAAAAAACGCCGCGAACATTCTCAGATATCCCCTGATCAAAACCTCATCGGGTGTCATAACGATCAGAAAGTGGATTCTTCAAGAAGACTGGTACACGTCCGCGCAGAGTTCCTTCATCAGTGATGCCCGGTCCGACAAGCTCACAGCCAATGCGCTGTGCCTGACCACTGCGGAGAAGGTGACGGAGCTTGGTCTCAATGACATCGACGCCGCTCTGGTGACCTGGGCCATGATGAAGGGGTTGCCTCCCGCGAGGGCAATGGACCCGACGGCGTGGACAGCCCCCAGACTGCGCCGCAATCACACAAAGAGTAGGTTAGTGCGCCGGGCTGAGCTGGGCCGCGTGATTTTTGATTGCTCTGCAGCAGGGACTGCCCCGATCGTTTTCCCAGGGGACGTGTTCGAGGGAAAGGTCAGCTCTCCTAAAAGCGCTTCTATACTGAAACGCAGGAGGGAACATGCTGTCATTTATCCGTCGCCTTTTCGAGAAGCATGCGACGAACCGTTAGCATCCTTCATCGCGGCGCGCGGATCGTAGGATGGAATCCAGCAAGAACTTGCCGCTCGCCGACAAGGCCCACACGTCGCATAGTGGACAGATTCAGGCTTCTTCCGAAGCGACGGAAAATCGTTGCGAGTACTCTTTCGGGCTTATGCCTAGCCGACGGGCGAATGCCTTTCGGAGCACGTCGACACTCCGATAACCACACCGCCGCGCAATCTCCTCCAAAGAGCGTCCACCCAGTTCCAGCGCCCTGCAGACGGCTTCAAGGCGCGCTTCTTCGACGTATTTCGCCGGCGTAGTGCCGAACTCTCGCTCGAAAACTCGAATCAGCGTTCGCACACTGGTGGCCGATTTGTCCGCAAGGACCTCGACTGTGAGGTCTGTGTGCAGATGTTCGGTGATCCAGGCACGCAGTTCCTCAAGCTTCGAACTGAGTCCATGCTGCGCTTGCAAGGACACACTGAACTGTGCCTGTCCACCAGGACGCTGAAGAAAGAGGACCAGATTCTTGGCAATTTCCAAAGCGATGTCACTGCCCAGGTCCTCGCCCACCAGGGCGAGCGCGAGGTCGATGCCTGCCGATATGCCGGCGGAGGTGTACACGTTGCCGTCCTTTATCCAGATTGGGTTCGCATCAACTCGAACCGCAGGATAAAGTTCAGCCAGACGTCGCGCCATTCCCCAGTGCGTCGTCGCCCGACGGCCATCCAGCAGGCCCGCGTCGGCGAGAGCAAAAGCTCCCACGCATATCGAGCACACCCGCTTTACTGTGCGCGAGCGCGTTCGAATCCACTCGATGGCCGTGCGGTCCAGGCTTTGCTCAGGGCTGAACCCTGCGGTCACGACCAACGTGTCGATGGGCTTGCTTGAACGTCGCTCTTGCTCGAGCGTGCGGTGTGCTGTCAGCGCGATTCCTGTTTCACTCTGCAGATTGAGGTCGCTCCCTGAGCACACCAGATCGAGGATGTACGGCGGAGGGTGGGATCCGCTCAGGCGATTCGCCAGCGTGAAGACCTCTGCCGGACCGATGACATCAAGGGCAACCACAGGCACCAGGCCGAGGATGACGATGCGTCTTCGCGCCGCCACCTGGAGTGGCTTGCCGGGCAGCTTTCGTTTGGTCATTTGGGCTCCGTCGGGTAGTTCCATTTCGGCATAAATCGTCCATGAACTGTCACTTTTGTCTTGCCATGACTTCTACAGTGATCGCCTGTCAACGAAACTTTCAGGAGCATGCGACATGGAAACTCCGCATCCCTTCGGAGGAATCAGCGCTGCGAGTTCTGCAATGACCCGCATGTCATTCCCGCTTACAAGGCGGGTCCATGCACCCGCCATGAAGAACCGTGCGCACCTGACTTTGCGGTGGTGACCAACTCAGGCTCCGCATCGAGGCCTGCCGTACGCAAACTCACGACGCGGTGCCTTGCCTCCGCAAGCGCGCTTTGTCCGCCTGTCTGGCAGGACCGTCATGCTCAGCCGGTCTGCAACCAGTCAGGCTTACCGCCGCCGTGCACCCAGATGTCGAAGCTCTCCAGAGGAGAATTGAAATGACCCCGCTAAACAGAAGCCCGATATCACGCCGCGACCTCCTGTTCGCAGCTGCCGCCGGCGGTCTGACGCTCTCCCTGCCGAAATCAGGTCGCGCAGCAGAGGCCCCATACAACCTTGCGCCTCCGATGGCCTCAGCGGTCCCGTACCGCGAGCATCGCATACCGCATGACGGCCACATGACTTACGTTCGTGAATATCCGGGGCAGGGTCCTGCCTACGTCATGATGCACGGATTCCCGGACAATCTCCACATCTACGACTACGTCGTACCGTACCTGACGAAGGCCGGCCGGCACGTGGTCGTTTTCGACTTTCTTGGCTTCGGACAGTCGGAAAAGGTTGCATCTGCGGACTTTCGCTACACGTTCGATCAGCAGGTAGGCGACTTGGCTGCCGTGGCCGACGCGCTGAAACTCAAGAAGTTCATCCCCGTCGGTCATGACGCCGGCGGTCCGATTGCCATCAACTACGCGATCGACCATCCTGATCGGATCCAGTGGCTTTGTCTGATGAACTGCTATTACGCGGAATCGCCGACGTTGAGGCTTCCGGAGATCATCGAAGTATTTGGAAACCCATCGTTGAAAGATCTCGCAGACACGCTTCTGAAGACGCCTGAGATGATGAACTGGCTACTGAGCTTTCAGGACAGCCATTTCCAGGCCAAGATGCCTCCTGCGCTCCAGGAACGCTTCAACGGTATCCTGCGGCCGATAGTTCGCGAGAACTTCGCGGCCGGGGCAGGACCAGCTTTTCGTCAGATGACCTCTCAGGTCAGGGACAACGTGGCCTACAACACGACCCGACTTTCTGACGTCCGCAAGTTCGCCCCGAAGGTATCGCTCATCTGGGGAACTGAGGATCCCTACCTGACTCCGGAAGCCGCCAATGCAATCGCAGCGAACTTTCCACATGCCACGGTGAAGTCGGTGGAGGCGGGTCACTGGCTGATGATCGACAAACCCGAGGAGGTCGGGGGACTTATTCTGCAAGGAGCATAGGTGCTACCCAGCTTGGCGTTCAACCTCCGATGGTTTCGAGCAGTCGCACGACACTCCCGCCGCAGCTCATGTGCTGAAGGCATTCGAACAACCTTACGTTGGACGCTGAATGTCGACCATTCGCCCGATACCGACCTCCATATTGCTAAGTCCCGGTTGAATCTTTCAACCTGAGATCCGACGCCTGCCGCTAGGCGGACGACCACAGGAACCAGGCTGAGGATGACGATGCGTCTGCGCGGGCGCCTGGAGTGGCTTACCGGGTAGTTTCGCTGGGTGATGGCGGTCCCGGCGACAGGTCAATCTTTGGCGTGAATCGTCCACAAACAGTCATTTATGTCTATTCGTCGGCTCCTACAGTGAAGGCCTGTCAACAAGACCTTCAGGAACACCCGACATGGAAACTCCCGTCCTCATCGGAGGAGTAAGCGCTCCGAGTTCTGCACTGACCCGCAAGGCATCCTCACTCGTAGAGCAGGTTCACTCGCCTGCGATGAAGAACCATCTGCATCGAACCTGGTGGTTCTCCGAGTTCCTCGGCCGCAAGCGCGGCATGAAATACGACCGTGAGGCGGTCTACCTTGCCTCTCTCCTTCATGACCTGGGGCTGACGAACGAATATGCAGCAGACAACAGGTTCGAGGTTGATGGCGCAGACGCCGCCAGTCGGATCCTGATTGCGGACGGCTACGCTGAAGCGAAAGCGCGGCTTGTCTGGGACGCCATTGCCTTGCACTCGAGTGCCGGCATCGCGGACCGTGGGGCGCCCGAGGTGGCTCTGGTTCATATGGGCGCTCATGTGGACGTGATGGGGCTGCGCATTGACGAGATTGCGCCATCGCTCATCGACGACACGCTTGCGCTGTACCCGCGCGTCGGATTCAAGGTTGCGTTTCAGCAAGCCTTGGCAGAGGTAGCCAGAAAGAAGCCGCACACCACAGTGGGCACCGGCTTGGCAGATATCGGTCGTCGTCATGTACATGGCTTCGAGATTCCCGATGTCTGCGATTTGCTGGACCACGCTCCCTTTGAGAGCTGACGCATTCCCGGAAGAAAGTGGCCTTGTGCCTCCACTGAACGGGCACAGTCTTGTCGACTACGAGCATATGCCCGTAACGGCTGAAGGAAATGAAATCATGATTCAAGCAGACATCCTCGTGAGTGGCGCAACCGGCCGTACAGGCGGCGCCGCGATAGACACATTGTTGAAGATGGACAGGCGCGTGAGGGCCTATGTGCGCGCTGATGGTGACGCTGCGCAGGCCTTGCGCGACAAGGGCGTCGAGATTGCCGTGGGCGACTTCACTGACCTCGATGCCATCCGCTCTGCGATGGAGGGAATTCGCTCCGCCTATTTCCTGCATCCCCTCAGCCCGGGAATCGTGCACGCAAGCGCATTCTTTGCGCAGGCTGCGAAGGAGGCGGGTGTCGAAGCCATCGTCAACATGTCGCAGATTTCGGCCCGGCGGGACTCGAAGAGCCATGCCGCGCAGGACCACTGGGTTGCAGAACGTGTTTTCGACTGGTCAGGCGTGGCGACGACCCACCTGCGTCCCACCTTCTTTGCCGACTGGCTCGTCTATCCCCATTTCGCGCATGAGATCTGGGCGAGGAAGCGCATTCAGTTTCCGTTTGGAGGTGGGCGTCACGCGCCCATCAGCACCGACGACCAGGGCCGCGTCATTGCACACATCCTGGCCAACCCTTCATCACACGGGGGCAAGACTTATACCCTTCATGGTCCGGTCGAGATGAATCATGACCAGATTGCCGCAGCCATGAGCGAAGTACTTGGCGCGAAGATCGAATATGCCCCACTCTCCATCGAAGAGTTCCGGCATGAGATGCAGCACACCTACAAGTTCAACCCATTCCTCGTTCAACACCTGGTCGAGGTGGCGCAGGACTATCAGAACGGAGTGTTCGCGGGAACAAACGATGCCGTCGAGGAGGTGACGGGAAAGCCGGCCCTATCCGTTGCCGACTTCATCGCGAAGAACCGGGACGCGTTTGTCTGAAGGGTTGAGTCAGTTCGGAATCCAGGAGCTTGGTATGTCCGTAGTCGATGCGCCCGCACGAATCGAGGATTGCAGCTGCTTTGCCATCAAGAAGGCGGCCCGGCAGGCGGCGAGGCTGTATGACGCGCATCTGCAGTCGACTGGGCTACGGATATCGCAGTTTCTGATTCTGGCCTTGCTCGAAGAGGTTAAGAGTGCGCCCATCAACACCCTTGCTGAACGCCTCGACACCGAACGGACGGCCATGGGAAAGATGGCCTCCGTTCTGGAGCGAGATGGCCTGGTTCAGATTGGACCTGCGCCAACTGATGGCCGCACGCGCTTGGTAGAGCTCACACAGGCAGGGCAACGACTCCTTCGCCAGGCCTTTCCCCTTTGGCTGCAAGCGCAGCGCCGGATGGAAGTATTGAATGGAACGCAGAGAGTAGTCGCGCTCAAGATGGAGTTGGCTGGCCTGGATATGCGCCACACATCCGTTTGCGTGAGTTGAACTGTTGAATTGGCTGGAAATCGAGCCGCAGCCGCTGGCTCACTGAAAGGAACCATCATGTCAAGAACATGGCTTATCACTGGCACCAGCAGCGGCTTCGGCCGCCAGCTCACCGAGATTCTCCTGCAACGAGGTGACCGAGTCGCGGCCACCGTTCGCAAAGAAGGCGCTCTGGACGATCTGAAGAAGGCGCACGGCGACCGACTCTGGGTGGAGATCCTCGACGTCGTGCACGCCGACGACGTTCGACGTGTCGTCGGGAAAGCGTTCTCCGACCTCAAGCGTATCGACGTTGTTGTCAGCAATGCAGGATATGCATTGCTCGGCGCGGCAGAAGAAGTTGATGACGCACAGATCGAGCGGCAGGTCGACACCAACTTGCTTGGCTCAATCCATATCGCCCGGGCCGTGATTCCGCACTTGCGCAGTCAAGGCGGCGGGCGAATCGTTCAGATTTCGTCCATGGTTGGCCAAGGCTCGTATCCGACGATGGGCGTCTACGCGGCGACCAAGTGGGGTATCGAGGGCTTCTATGAAGGAACGATTCCAGAAATCGCTGGCTTCGGAATCGAGGTAACGCTCGTCGAGCCTGGTGCCTCCCGCACAAACTTTGGGACCTCGAGCGCCGCATTCGGTAAGGCGATGGACGTCTACGATAAGACGGCCGTCGGGGACTTCAGGCGCATGGTTGCTTCCGCAGGACTTTCCATGTTCCGCGGTGACCCGCGCAAAGTTGCTCAAGCGATTATCGATTCGACCTCACAAAGCCCTGCGCCGAGGCGACTTACATTGGGAAGTGATGCTTACGCCTTTGTCCACGAAGCTCTGACCTCGAGGCTCTCTGCCCTGGAGGCCCAGAAGGCGTTGGCGCATTCGACCGAGTTCGACGAGTGAGGGGCGGTCGCTGGGCGCTGTCGACCTTTTTCTGCGGCAGTCATATTTGTCTTCACGACATCACAAGGCGGCTTTGGAGAAAGTTCTACAGCCGCTTCGGGCTGATCTTCGAGGCCCCTTATGTGAGCTGACCGTCGATTGAGTCTACGGATCTCATTCTTGGCAGGAATGACACGCTCCAGATTATTTATGCCAGAATCGCTTCTTCGTCACGTGAAACCAGAATGAAGAAGCGAACGAAGTCCGAAAGCGCGCCCACGGGTTCTGCGCGAAAGCGGGTGGTCATCCTGGGCTTGGTGCCCGTAGATGCGCTGGACGTCATAGGTCCGGCCGAAGTTTTCGGCTTGGCCAGCAGAATGCATAAGGGAGAAACCGCGCCGTATTCGCTTGAACTGATAAGTTCAGGTTCCGATGTCCATCTGGAAAGCGAAACAGGCATTGGACTCAGGGGACACAGGACGTTGGACGAAGAGCGGCGGGCAAGTCTGCCCATCGATACCCTCATCGTCGCCTCCGGCATGTCTTCGCCGGAGCAACTGGACCCGCGTGCTATCGATTGGATCAAGACTCGCGCCAAGAACGTGCGGCGTGTGTGCTCAATATGTGTTGGTGCATTTGCTTTGGCAGAGGCCGGACTTCTGGATGGCCGGCGAGCGACGACCCATTGGTCCGCAGCACAGCGCCTGGCGGACCGTTACCCGAAGGTGCAGGTGGAACCGAATCCGATCTGGGTGAAAGACGGCAATGTATATACGTCTGCTGGAATCTCATCGGGAATTGACCTCGCTTTGTCCTTGGTGGGAGAGGACCTGGGAAACGAGTTCGCCTTGGAACTCGCAAAGTATTTGGTGCTATTCCTCCGGCGCCCGGGAGGGCAGGCGCAGTTCAGCGTAGCGCTCCGGGCCCAGCAAGGGCTGGGCCCCACTCTTGACGGCCTACGTCATTGGATAAACGAGCACCTGAATACCGAGATGACGGTCGAAATGCTTGCTGACGTCGCAGCGACGAGCGTGAGAACACTGGTGCGGCTGTTCCAGAGAGAATTGAAGACGACTCCCGCCAAGTACGTCGAGGACGTTCGGCTCGAAGCGGTCTGCCGAGCTCTGGAACTCGGGGGACGGTCATTGGAGACGATTGCGCGCCGGTGTGGTTATCAGAGTGTGGACGTTTTGCGGAGGGCGTTTGTGCGACGCCTCGGCGTGACCCCAAAGGAGTACGCTCAACGGTTCGCGATAGAAAGCAAACTTGCCTGACCGACGGGTGCAGCGGAACTGGTTTCGCGTCAGCTAGATCATGCGCCGGTGAATTCCATTCACTGCGTGGCACGAAAGCCACCCGAAGCGGCGCTCGTACCGCTGGTCGTTTTCAAGATCGATGTGAGATTGCTGTAGAGCAAGCTAGCTTGCCGGCTTCACTATGACGCTGAATCTCCGGCGGTAGTCGCTAGGAGTGAGGCCGGTCACGCGAAGGAAGATCTTCCTGAACGCGCCTGGGTCGCCGTAGCCCACCTCCCACGCGATCGACTCTACTGGCGATTTGCTGAACTGAAGCAGTTCTCGTGCTTTTCCGACACGAAGTCGTTGGCAATAGTCGATAGGCGTAAGGCCGGTAGCCTTTCTGAAGCGCCTAAGAAGCGTTCTCTCCTCCAACCCTGCACATGAAGCCAGGGATGCCAGATCAGCGTCCTTCGCTCCTGTCGATTGCAACCAATGCTGGACCTTCAGCACCGCCGCGTCTCCATGCGTCAAGACTGGCGAAAATGCGCTGTAGAAGCGCTGTTCCCGCCCTGGTAGGTCGACCAACAAGTAGCGCGCCGTCTCAGCCATGATGACTGGCCCCAATAAGCGATCCACCAAGCGCAGCCCAAGGTCCACCCAAGCCATCATTCCGCCCGCAGTGATGATGTCTCCATCGTCGATGATGATCCTGTCGATGTCGAGATGCACATCGGGAAATCTCGCCCGGAACTTCTCAGCGTGAACCCAATGGGTCGTCGCCGCACGTCCGACCAGAAGTCCAGTCTCGGCCAGGACGAAGGCTCCGCCACAAACCGATGCGAGCATTGTGCCCAAGTGGTGGCGGTCAACGAGCCAATCCACCAGAGGCTCAGCATCCTCTGCGCTGGGGGGGACCCAGGTGCTCGGTGGCAGAACGAGCACCTCTGGCGCGGAGTTCTCATCTCGCCCTCCACGGTCCTCATCGCGAATAGGCATCTTGCCTAGTGCTGGCGTTTTCCAATGGCTCACGCGCAAGAAGGTAGGCGACTCAACACAATGCTGCACCGCGAGGCGATTTGCCGCCTCGAATAGATCAGTCAAGCCATGCACAGCGGCGAGCTGGGCGCCCGGGTACCTGACGACCCCGATCTCCGCCGGCTTATGAAATGTCATGTCGGAAGTGCCCCTTGAAATGTCGATATCGCCACTGTGCATCTTGACGTCTCGGCTCGAAACTGTCCACGCTTCTTCAACAAACAATCTGGATAGCAATGACCGATCAAGCAGCAGCGGACGCCAGCGTTACTCCGGCGTGGCGGATCGCCGGCGAGTGGTTCGACGTGTGCTCCTGTAACTCCCCGTGCCCCTGCACCTATGCACAGCCTCCGACTGGCAACCACTGTGAAGTCATGTGGGCGTACAGAATCAACGAAGGTCACTACGGCGACGTCGCGATGGCCGGACTAAAGGTTGTCCTGCTTTCTGCGTTCGACGGGAATCTCTGGGATGGCGGCATGCTGGACACTGGAATCTTTTTCGACGCAGCAGCCAACGAGGAACAGCGAAAGGCACTCGTCGCCATCTTCACCGGGCAGGCTGGCGGATGGATGACTCAGTTCGTGCCGACGCATGTCCGCGACGTTCGAGGCGTTGAGTTCGCAGATATCTCGATCGAGGTCGACCATGCGCTCGAACATTGGAGCGTGAAGGTGGAAGATAAGGTTGAGGCAAGCGGCAAGCCCATGAGCGGCCCAACCTCCGATCCAACCAAGCTGCTTCAGAGCTACAACCCTCCCGGCAGCGAAGTTGGCCCAACAAGTGATCCAGTGACCTGGGGCAAGAGCGTCGTGGGCCGCTGGGACGCCTTCGGCTTCGACCAGGTCATCCCGGCCGGCCAGGCCAGCAAGCACATCCCCTTTGATTGGCACGGACCAGACGCGCGATGAATTCGAGCCCGACCGCATCAAGCGGACAACGCCGACGCGGACTGAGGGTCAACAGTTGGACGATGGTCGTCGTAGCCATCGGCGTCGCATCATGGCTAGCTGTTCTGGTCTTGATGTCCGGGATGGACGAGGGGCCCGGGACACAACTTCACGAGCTTCCGATCTTCCTGTTGGGATGGACAGTAATGTTGACTGCCATGATGCTTCCATCGGAACTGAATTACGTCGGAGCGTTCGGCGCCGTGCTTAAGGCGCGGGGAAGAAGCTCGTCGATGCGTTCCCAAGCCTTAGTCAGTTTCATCTCGGGCTATGGAATTGCCTGGATCGCCTACGGCTTGGGCGCGTATGTCCTAGATTTCGCCGTTCGAGCCATCAGCCCCGACTTCATCGCATGGAATCGAGCCGGACCACAGTTGGCTGGTGCAATTTTGATTGGCGCGGGTTTCTATCAGCTCTCAACGCTCAAGCACTCCTGCCTGAGAGGATGCCGGTCGCCGCTTGCATTCTTCGCTCGCCACTGGCAAGAGGGAAACCTAGGCGCTGTGGCAATGGGCGCCCGACATGGACTGGTCTGCGTGGGCTGCTGTTGGGCCTTGATGGCAGTCATGTTTGCTGTCGGTGCCATGAGCCTCACTTGGATGGCTCTTCTGACGACTTTCATGTTCGCGGAAAAAGTCTTGCCGAAGGGTCGGGCTCTCACAGTGCCGATTGCAATCTTCCTTTGGGCAATGGGCCTTTGGATCGCAGTGTCGCCGGACACCGCACCTCTACTCAAAGACCCCATGATGTTTGGCAGTGTCTGCAAAGGATTGTTCTGAAATTGAACACTGAGTTTGAGAAGCCTCTGGTGCACTTCCGTTCGGCTACAAACGAGAATGCTAGATGCCTTCAAGGAGTGTGCACCCCGCCCTGCCCATGCAATCCGTCAATGCACTCCCAACCTGCGCTGGCCCCGACGGCTGATGCCGATGCCATGCTCGCGCGGGCGCGCATCACCTTCGACATCGAGGCTGCGGCCGTGCTCGGCGTCAAGCAGCGCATCGGCCCCAGCTTCGTAGAGGCCGTTCGGAAGACTCTCGAAGTGCGCGGGCGCGTGGTCGTCATGGGCATGGGCAAGAGCGGTCACGTGGCCCGCAAGATTGCCGCTACTCTCGCGTCGATGGGTACTCCAGCCATGTTCGTGCATCCGGCCGAAGCGAGCCACGGCGACCTCGGCATGATCAAGGCAGTCGATCTCGTGCTCGCCATTTCCAACAGCGGCGAAGTCGAAGAACTCAACGTCATCCTTCCGGTCGTCAAGCGGCTAGGCGTGCCGCTGATCGCCATGACCGGCCGTGCGGACTCCACCCTGGCGCGTCATGCAGACATTGTCCTGGACAGCGGCGTCGAGAAGGAGGCTTGTCCTCTTAATCTCACGCCCACTGCCAGCACCGCGGCGCAGATGGCCCTCGGTGATGCGCTCGCTGTCGCGTTGCTCGACGCGCGCGGCTTCGGAACCGAAGACTTTGCCCGCTCGCACCCCGGCGGCGCGCTGGGACGCAAGCTCCTGACGCATGTGAGCGACGTCATGCGCTCCGGCGATGCGGTACCGCGCGTCGGGCCCAACGCCAGCCTGAGTGAACTGATGCGCGAGATGAGCGCAAAGGGATTGGGCGCCACCGCCGTGGTCGATTCGGAAGGCCGTGCCATTGGCATCTTCACGGACGGCGACCTGCGCCGACAGGTCGACACGGGCGCGGACCTGCGGACCCTAAAGGCCGGCGACGTGATGCACGTCGGCCCGCACACGCTGCGCGCCGAGGCACTCGCGGCCGAGGCCGCCGAGTTGATGGAGCAGCACCGCATCGCGAGCGTACTGGTGGTCGATGCCTCCGGCGTCCTGATTGGCGCGCTCAGCGTCAACGACCTGTTGCGCGCGAAGGTTATCTGATACCTACGAAGTCAAGTAGAGACATTGCTTGGCGCCTGGGAGGGCTGATAGCGCTGGACGTGCAGATGGCGACTGCCAACCCGACGTCCAGTTCGCTCAACGCGTTCCACTACTCCGCGTCACTTGCGCGCCAGTGGAATCTGAAGATTAGTCGGACGGTTCTGCTCACTATCAAAACCGCGGCCGTCCACGTTTCGGGCGCCCCAGAACAACAGCCCGTGCGCCACGTAGACCAGGTCGCACTCCATGAAATCCTTGCCTGCCGTGAGGCCGAATGGCGCAAAATCCTTGCCGAAGACGCTTTGCGCTTGGCCAACTTCCCATTTGGCATAACCCTGGGCAGAAACCTGGTTAAGCACGTCGGCAAAGCCCCGCACCAGTGGCATAACTTCGTAGGCCTCGTCGGCGACGAAGTCCACCTTCTGCGCGCCGGGGGCGATAGGGTGATCACCGCGCCAGTGGATGTGGCCCCTGATCAGGATCTTTGTCATTGGTACCTTGCCGTAGGGATCCGCCGAGTTGATGACGATCAGCTCGAATCGGTCGTCCGCCAAAGCCTTGAACTCGCGCTTCAAATAAAAGGGCTTGAGTGTGCCGTCCGCGTTCTTGAGGGCGCTGGGACGAATCTCGGGAGCGAGGCTGATCCAATCGCCGGCAATGGCCTGCTTGGTCTGTTCGAGAGTCATGGGGGATGCTTCTGGAGTGGAAGAAGGGGACGCGGAGGGCATGGCGCTGCAGGCGGCCAAGGCCAACGGCAGCAGCGTGAAAAGTAGGGCAAGGTGGCGGCGCAACATGGTTGCATTCCTATAGTTCGTTGCGAGGGCACTGTTGACACATCGAGCGCGCGTCGCGGGCAACGCAATGCGCCAAAGACTGATGGGCACCACCTACGAGTTTCCGGGAGAGGTCCACCTCAGCAGACGCGCAGCGATCTTCGAGATGCAGCGCAAGCCCGACACCGTCCAGTTCGCGGGTAGCGAACTGAGTGTGGGCATCGTGCCTGTCATCGAGATCGCGAACAGGCCGGGCCGTACCTATTTCACAAGCGTGGTATCTGGAATCGTCGAACCCACGATCGCGCCGAGACTGACTCGCCAAGTAGTTCACGAGAACGCAGGCGATAGACGAATCGCGCGAACCCAAGTCCACGTCATGAAACCAGCGAGCAGGACGACGGGGAGCATGGCCGCATTGAGCGCTGCCCATCCAAAGTAGTCTAGTGCGGGGCCGGCGGCCAGCGTAGCGAAAGCTGTGAACACATTTCGCAGCAACTCACCAGCACCTTGCACTCGCCCTCGCTCGCTAGGCCGATGGGATTGCGCCAGCAGCGTTGTCCCGCCGACGAACATAAAGTTCCAGCCTACGCCCAAGAAGAGCAGCGCGGCGAAGAACGCTGGCAGTGAGGTGGAGCTCATCGCCACCAATGACGCCATCACGTTCAAAACCATACCGAGCGTCAGCACTCGCGAAAGCCCGATCTTCTTTATCAAAGCGCCAGCGAAGAGCGAGGGAGCGAACATGCCGAAAAGGTGCCACTGCATGATGTTTGCGCCCTCGCTGATGCTGTGGTTGCAGCCAACCGCAGCGAGCGGGGCAGCCGTCATGATGAACATCATCGAAACGGACCCGACGACGCTGTTCGCCAATGCCGCAACGAAGATGGGAGTACGCGCGATCTCGCGCAATGGCCGTGGGGGCAGATGATCATCGGCCGCCGGCGCTGCATTTGGGCCGTCCGCGTCGCGATACATCAAGACCAAGAGCAGTACCGAGATCGCTCCCAACAGAGCGATCATCAGATAGGCCCCTGCAAACAGTGCTACCGGAAACAGGTCCCGACTCCATGCGGCCAATGCTGGGCCGACAATGGCAGCAATGACGCCACCCGCGAGCACGGTCGACACGGCCCTGCCCTTGTCTTCAGCCGACACCGCGTCAGCTGCCGCCAGTCGGTAGTACTGTGCAAAGGCTTGGAAGGCTCCAACCAACGACGTGCCAGCACAGAACACCCAGAAGTTCTCGTGAAAGACGGCGAATACGGAAATGAGGCCTCCCAGGGTCCCGCACGCGGCACCAAGTGCAAAGCCGGCGCGTCGCCCAATACGCTGCATCAGGAGGGACGCGAACCAAGTCACCACGGCACCAGCGACTGTGATGAGCGCAAAAGGCAGTGTGGCAAGAGCCTTATCGGGCGCGAGCTGGTGGCCAGTGATGGCCGTCAGCGTGAGGTCAATGGAAATAGCCGCAGTAAAGAGCCCTTGGCACGTGGCTAGCACGCGGGCGTTCCTCCGGCCGTCGCGGGCGTCAGACATAGTCACCTCAGCAAACAGGAATTGATCGCAAGTTTTGCGCAGGTGTCACACCGACGTGTGACACATTTCAGGCTTTTACTGACACAACCGCTCCGGCACCGATTCCCTTCGAACGCCTGACCGGCCTCACACGTCAAGGTCTTGAGCGCTTGCAAATCAACTGGATGTATAGGTACGAGCGATCCCCCTCCGCATCACGTCATAGATTGAAGATACATCTGACCGCGAATGGCAATCGGATCGACCGATCGCACCGCACACCTAATGTTCGGCTTGTCTCATGACCTCTGTCTTTTCGAGACAAGAGAAATTGCTCGAATTGATAGAGACAGCTACGCAGAGCGCTTCAAGGCGAGTTGAAAGACTGTGCGAGCCTCGATTTTCGGCCTCGACGACCATGGCGCTCCGCGGCGGTGCGATGCACGACCGGCGTTGGTGCGGAAAACATCGTCTCCAGTTCCTACCTCTGCGAACTGGTCGCGCAGCCGCTCGGTAAGGTGTATGGCGAGGAGCATATGCTCGCGACTCACTTTGCCCAGCGCGCGTCGTTCGACGCACTACGAACCGCCTTTGGCCCTGGCGGGCCGCACCAACTCTTGGCAGACAACTTGCTTGAAACCCGTAGGCGAAGGCTCTGATCCCCAGGCCGTCGGCCGCGCTGCTTGGCCTCACCGGCTACGCCATCATGAACAAGCTGAACGTGCCAGATCATCAAACGATGAGGATACCTATGTTGACCAAGCTACGTACAGGCGATATACAGCTTGAGCATTGCGTACTGATAAAAAAGCCAGTGGAGTTCCGATGCCCACAAGCACCGACGTTGGGTGCGGTCAAGCCTTGAGGTCCATGGATCAAGATCGATTTCCCTCTTTTGGCGGACTGAAGTCCTTTTATGCGCTCGCGCTTACGGGGAGTACCGTAAAGGCTGCAGAGCGTTTGAACGTCTGCGCCTCTGCCATCAGCCACCAAGTTAAGACCCTTGAGCGGGAGCTAGGCGTCCGACTCGTCGAGAACAGGGGCGGCAAGCTCCGCTTGACAACACAGGGCGAGCAGTACTTCGATGCCATCAAGGGGCCCTTGCGTGACCTGCTGCAAGCGACCGATGCGATTCGGTCGAATCCAGGCCGCCGCCGGGTCTCGTTGACGCTCACGCCGTCATTCGCCGCAGGCTGGTTGCTACCGCAGCTTCAGCGCTTTCAGCTCAAGCACCCTGACATCGAGTTAGATCTCATCACGACGACGCGTGTACTCGACCTCAGTCGCGAGAACATCGACCTGGCCATCCGGCGCGGACGCGGCAACTGGCCGGACTACGAAGTCCAGCCGCTGATGCGCGAGGTCTTGATTCCCGTCGTGGCACCGCAGGTCTTCAAGACTTGCGGCCTTCGCACGATTGAGCAGGCTCTAAAGGCGACGCGCGTCCTTGTCAACACGACCATGGCCCACGAGTGGGACACCTACTGCGAAGCGCGCTCCATCCCGCCTCCCCCCGCGAACAGCCGCTTCAACCTCGAAACCTACGAGTTGACTATTCAAGCGGCTCGCGATGGTCTCGGCGTCACGCTCGGCCGAAAGCCTCTGGTGGACAAACTATTGCAGTCGGGTGACCTTGTCACGCTGGAAGGCGACGCAGGTCACGACCTAAACACCTACTACGTGGTACGGCTGCCGAGCAAGATGGGCATGGCTGTGAGGTGTGTCCATGACTGGTTGCTGGCGCAGGCGACCTGATTTTTTTTCAGCTACCCCTGAATTCTTTCCTCAGCAGCTTTCCGACCGGCTGCTAGCGTGAACTACTTCAAGTAATTCACTATCCGTGAGGGAAGGAGGCCAATGGGCCAGTACGAGTTTGATCTGTTCGTGATTGGCGCTGGATCGGGGGGCGTTCGAGCCTCCCGCGTCGCAGCAGCCCACGGTGCAAGGGTGGCCATCGCCGAGGAGCATCGCATCGGTGGTACGTGTGTCATCCGAGGCTGCGTCCCCAAGAAGATGCTTGTCCACGGGTCGCAGTTTTCAGAGGAGTTGAGAGACGCCGCGAAGTACGGATGGACTCTCGGCTCGGCGCAGTTCGAGTGGGCTACGCTGCGAGACAACGTCATGCGGGAGGTTGGACGCCTTGAGCTTCTGTACACCGACACACTCCGGCGCAATAACGTCGAAGTGTTTGCAGAGCGTGCAACCGTTTCCGGCCCTCACGAGGTCCTGTTGGCTGGAGGCAGAAGGTGCAGCGCCAAAACAATCTTGATCGCAACTGGCGCGCGGCCCGCAGTGCCGACGTTCCCGGGTTCTGAGCTTGGGGTCACATCGAATGAAATTTTCAGTCTTGCGGCTCTCCCTGAGAGGGTCGTGGTCACTGGCGCAGGCTATATCGCCAATGAGTTCGCAGGAATCTTTCTAGGGCTGGGCTCGAAGGTCACCGTCATTCACCGATCCAGCCAGATCCTGCGCGGCTACGACCAACAGATCCGGGACCGATTGTTCGAGATCCTGAGCGGCAAGGGCATCGACTTTGCACTGTCCGCTAGGGTTACCGACATCGAACTGCGCGAAGACAACTCGCTGAGTGTGCATGTCGAAGGGCGAGCACCTGTGGATGCAGACCTAGTGCTGCACGCAATTGGCCGTCTGCCAAACACGACCGGCTTAGGGCTACAGGCGGTCGACGTGGAAGTGGATGATCTAGGCGCGGTAAGGGTCGACAGCGACAGCCAGACGACCGTGCCGTCCATCTTTGCGATTGGCGACGTCACCAACCGCATGCAGTTGACTCCAGTCGCCATCCGAGAAGGTCAAGCCTTCGCGGACCGTCAGTTTGGCGGTGCGTCCCACCGCGTGGACTACGAGAACGTCCCCTCGGCGGTTTTTACCAACCCTCCACTGGCCAGCGTTGGTCTGACCGAGGAGCAAGCGAGAGAAAGATTCGGCACGGTGAAGACGTTCACCTCTGACTTCCGACCGACGCGAAACGTATTGGCCGGCAGGTCTGAGCGGGCGCTCTACAAGCTGGTGGTGAACGCGGAAAGCGACATCGTCCTCGGCATACACATGGTGGGACCAGATGCTCCAGAAATCCTTCAGGCGGCCGCCATTGCAGTGAAGGCGGGGCTGACGAAGGCTCAGTTCGACAGCACCGTCGCACTCCATCCCTCCATGGCGGAAGAACTGGTGCTCATGCGGTGATGCACCTTTCACTCTGCTTTCCGCAGCGGCTCTGCGCCGGGCATGACTACATCTGGAGGATGAATTTTTTTCAGCCTGGAGCGCATTCATTTCCGTTGTGGGCATCGCTTCCCCAACGGTACGCTCACCACGAATTTAACCATCTCCACTGCGGCAATGGACTCCAACACTCCTGATCTCAAACACGGTCCCTTGACGGGAATCCGCGTCATCGACCTGACGACAGTCATTTCGGGACCACTGTCTACGATGATGCTGGCCGACCAGGGTGCCGATGTCATCAAGATCGAGACACCCGACGGCGGCGACTACTCGCGAGCCCTCGCGACCCGCCGCAACGGCTTCTCGGCAGCCTTTGTAAACAACAACCGGAACAAGCGTTCTGTCACGCTCGACCTGAAGTCGGCGGCTGGGATCGCCGTCCTGAGGGAGCTCATCAAGAAGGCCGACGTCCTGGTTCAAAACTTCCGCCCGGGAGTGGCCCAACGGCTGGGCATCGGGCCCAAAGAAATGCGGGCGCTCAACCCTCGACTCATCTACGCCTCCATCGCAGGTTTTGGCTTCGAAGGACCACTGGTGCATAAGCCCGTCTACGATCCCCTGATCCAAGCCGTGTCGTCGCTGACCACGGTTCAGGGTGGCTCTGACGACGATCGACCACGCCTGGTCAGAACGGTCCTTCCTGACAAGCTCACCGGCTACCAGACTGCCCAAGCGATTGCAGCGGCGCTTTATGCACGCGAGCGGCAGGGAGAGGGCCAGGAGATCACCGTATCAATGCTGGACACCGTGGTGGGGTTCCTATGGAGCTCCGACATGAATGGTCACACGTTCGTCGGAGACGAGCTCGAACGCGAGGAGTCTCAATCCTTCATCGACCTCATCTACAAGCTCCAGGACGGCTATGTCAGCGTGTCCATCATGCAAGACAAGCACTGGCGAGACTTCGCAGGCGCCGTCGATCGCCTCGATTTGCTTCTTGATCGACGTTTCTCGACCGCAGAGCTTCGTGAGATCAATCGTGATGCGCGCCTGCAGGCCATCCAAGACGCCATCAGCGACTTCACCGTCGAAGAGCTCATTGACCGGCTAGAGCGCGCAGACGTCCCTCACGCCCAGGTGCTGACGCGCACCCAGATGCGCAAGCACCCTCAGGTCGAAGCCAACGGCACGATCATCGAATACGACCATCCCCTCGCCGGCAAGCTGCGCCAGGCAAGACATGCCGCGGTCTTCTCCCGGACTCCGACTTCGGTCCGACGAGGTGCCCCAAGCCTTGGTGAGCATACGCGGGTTGTACTGCATGATTTCGGCGTCGACATCGCCTTGATTGATTCCGTTTCTCCCATCGACGAAAGCGAGTCCATCGCGTGATTGACTTCTATTTCTCACCGACTCCCAACGGTTGGAAGGTCGCCATCATGCTCGCCGAGTCGGGCATGGATCACAACACCGTGCTCCTGAGCCTTACTCAGGGCGACCAACTCAGTCCGCAGTTCCGGAAGATCAATCCGAACGCCAAGATTCCGGCAATCGTCGACCATTCCGGGAGAAATGGTCCAGTCTCCGTGTTCGAGAGCGGCGCCATCCTCCTGTACCTGGCCGAGAAGTGCGGACGGTTCGGGGCTCCGACGGGGGCTGAACAAAAGGAGTTGCTCGAGTGGCTGTTCTGGCAGGTAGGAAATCAAGGCCCGATGGCTGGACAGCTCAGCCACTTCGTCAACTATGCGCCCCCTGGCCAGGACTATGCGCTCAAGCGCTACAAGGGGGAGTACGAGCGGACCGTGGCAGTCCTTGAGGCTCGCCTGTCGGGTCGTGACTACGTGCTTTCTGACTACTCCATCGCCGACATGATTTCTTTCCCCTGGGTCTTCATCGCGAAGAACTTCGGTGTTGACCTTCAGGCCTTTCCTCGCGTCGCTTCTTGGCGAGCACGCATCAAGGAACGCCCCGCCGTACGCGCCGCCATTAGCCTGTACAAGGAGGCGCAGTTCAGCAAGACCGCCAACGCAGAGAACAACTCAATCCTGTTCAACCAGTCAGGGACTCACCTGATCTAGACGACGGGAAATAGCGGCGAACGAGAACTCGATCCCCGGCAAGTCGGCTTGGCGCCCGCCAATCCATGTTCAACCTTAATGCATGCAAGGAGTTTCATGATGAGCAAGATTAGAGGACGGTGTCTGTGTGGTCAGGTTAGCTATCACTCAGACGAAGAGCCGGCGGTGCAGATCATGTGCCACTGCCCCGATTGTCAAAAGCAGACGGGAACCGCGTTCTCGGTGAACGTGCTGGTGCCGACGAAGAGCATCATCTTCGAAGGAGAGGCTCGAAGGCAGTACGTCGTGCTGGGCGACACGGGCAAGCCCGTGGTGCGAAACTTCTGCGGAAACTGCGGCTCGCCGCTGTCCACAGAGATGGAGGGGTTCGGCAACCTGGCTGCCGTGAAGGCTGCGACGCTCGATGACGATAGCTGGGTGAAGCCAGAGATCCAGATTTTTTCTGACACGGCAAAGCACTACTGCACACCGAACGATGAGCTCAAGAAGTGGCCGCGAAATCCGGCCTTCTAGTCATAGACGTCGTCCTGCGTGACTCCGTTGAAGGTTGGCAGGACGCGAAGAGACACTTGCCTGCGTCCACACCCGGCCGGGGGTGCTCCCGCCCTCGACATCAATCACCTAAGCTGCTAGCCACTGACCGCTCGCATGCGGGCCACGCCCACGCCCCGATATGAAAATTGCTGTCATACAAGCCGCTCCAGTTTTCCTGGACTCTTCAGCCACGACCGACAAGGCTTTGGGGCTGATACGCGAGGCGGCCGCTTCCGGTGCCGAACTGCTCGCGTTCCCAGAGGTATTCCTGTCTGGATACCCGATCTGGGCCAGGCATCCCAGCGTTTCAACCAATGATGAGCTGATGCGTGTCGGCCAGGTCGCCTACCTCAAATCGGCAGTCACCACAGACGGTCCGGAGCTCGCGGCAATCGCAAGAGAAGCCTCAGACCGAGGTGTATTCGTCTACATCGGCGTCGTGGAACGGTCGGGGTCCGGCGGTTCGGTCTACGCGTCACTGGTCGCCATTCACCCAGACCATGGCATCGTCAACGTCCACCGGAAGCTCAAGCCCACGTTCCACGAAAGACTGGTATGGGCGGACGGTGACGGACACGGTTTGCAGGTGCAGTCTTGGCGCGACTTCAAAATTGGCGGCCTCAACTGCTACGAAAACTGGCTGCCTCTCGCCCGCCAAGCGCTGTACCAGCAGGGCGAGCAGCTCCATATTGCGACTTGGCCTGGTGACCTGAACGTCACTGAGAACATCACTCAATTCATCGCCATGGAAGGTCGAATCTACGCGGCGTCGGTGTCAGGCCTGCTTCGCGCATCAGACATTCCCACGAACTTCCCTTTACGCAAGCTAGTCGCTGAGGGGCGAGACTTGATCAATGACGGCGGCTCTATGATCGTGGCGCCTGGGGGAAAAATCATCGCGGGGCCACTGGTCGGCGAGGAGGTCATCCTCTACGCTGACCTTTCGTTGGACGACGTCCTGGGGGCGCACCTCAAGCTCGATCCGGCGGGCCACTACTCCAGGGGAAGCGTGCTGAGCCTTCAGCACAACCGTGATAGGCCCGACCGCAGCGCCTCCTGAGGATCGCTTTGAACCTGCTCAGTTAGTACAGCGGCTGACCGGCGTCACCTTGCGCGACCGCCTGTACGTCGAACGGCACAGCACATACGTCACTCGGAAATTGCCTGCGCCACCGCGTAAAGTGTTGCCGCTTCGGGTGCCGCCCCGGCCGCTCGGTGCAGCGGCCCGGTTTGGCGCGGCAACGTGAGGTCCCGCGATTCTCAGACTTGGCTTCGAGAGTTGCGACCCACTGCAAGCACGAGATAGTGGATAGCGAGAAGTGCGAGTGCGAGCTTCATCAAGCTCTCAGCGTCTCCCGCAGGGACAGCCGGAAACCAAAAACCGGTAACTCCCCCTGTAGGAAATCTAAGTCGGGGGACCTTGCGAAACCAAGCCGCTCGTACATCCCCCATGCGGTATGCATCGCTTTGGTGGTGTGCAGGACGACTTCGCTATGCGCTTGCTCACGAGCTGCAGCAATACAGGCATTCGCGAGCGCCTTGCCGATTCCCATGTTCTGGCACTTGGGATGAACACCAAGGAGGCGGATGCCCGAGGCCTGTTTGACGTCCACTGCGATAGCGGGGCCGTACTGACTCATATCTCCAAAGTAGACAACTCCTCCAGCGAGTTCCCCGGACGCCAAGAGTGCGACGAGCACCCTTGCACCTGGCTTTTTCGTGAACTCGCCAATGCCCTTCAGCATTTCATAGTAGGCGGGCTGTTCGAGAGGCGTTGGAAAGTTGACCAGTGTCGAATAGACATCGACGAGAAGTTCCCCAAGCGCCACAAACTCCTCAGGCTTAATGTCTCGAACAAAGACTTGCGTTTCCATGTGGATCCTCTTTGGTGTCGGACTTTCAATGGGAAAAATCGCTCGTTGCGGCGGCGTCATTCGATGAAGTCGTTGGCGCAGATGTCACTCACCGATGGTATATGTTCGCGCTGTCAGGTGCCACTCGAATCTCGTCTTTGCATCCCCATTCGAAAGTGACGTGCAGCTCGCGTCCTGGCCGGAATCGGCCTCCATTCCCGCATGCGGCGAGCCATGGCTAATCGATCTGTGGTCCAGTTCGGGCCAACCAGCCAAGAGCGTTGGTTGATTTGCGAAAAGGGCGCCCCAGCGGAATGTGAACTCTGCTTAACAGAGTAGCGCCCATCAGTTCATGTCGGGTTCGGGCTGGGGATATCCCGCACCACTTCGACCAGTTCACCACTATCGATGTTGTAGAAGAAGCCATAGAGATTCAAGTGCTTCGGAACGCCCGTGTTAGACCGCAAAAGAGCCACGTCGTACTTAAGCGACTTCTCGTAGTCAGCGATGCTGAGACTTTCTCGGTCGTATGCCGAGGAGATGTCAACACCTTCTTCCTTTTTAAACGCCTCAATGAGGCCTTCGGGCGTGAACGACGTCGCGCCACAGAATGAATGGTGTACTACAACGACGTTCTTGAAGTTGAATAGGTACTGCATCGTCGATACCGACTGCAGGGCTCCGATAGCGCGACCGCCAGCATTTGCTACGGCAAACAACGTTGTCGTCGCACCAACCTTGTTGCCAGACTCGTCAAGAATGACCTCCCCTGGATAAATCTCATCTCCAAAATGCTCGGCTACGGCTTTTGGAATCCCACTCACTCGCGGATCGATGCAATAGACCACCAGTGTCTTCATCGGGACAAACGTAGGGAACAACGAGCGCAATGATGCTTCGTCGAGTCCGGGGAGATTCAGAAATCTAAATTTCGCGAAATCGCACATGTTCTACTCCAGTCATGTTCGTTGATGACGCTGCGACCAACGCTCGGGGAGGATCGCGAACCACAACTGAATTCTGGCCGCCGTCCTTCTCTTGGCAGGCAGCTCGTCGGAGAGAATAGCTCCCGGGAGTGAGGCAGTAATGACAGAACGCGGTTGATTTCTGCCATGCGGGGAATCTGCTCGATCTCAGCGCGCGGCGCGTTCCTTGAGCATTCTTGACAGAGAGATGGTCGCCTCGGGTTGGCTGGTTTCTGGGCCAAGTAGCGAAATCGCTGTCCGTGTACGCGTTGTGTTCATGCACATGTCAATGTGGTGCTCGGACTCCGAATTTGTTCTTGACGGTACCTTCGAGCGAAGCGCGGTCTACAGCAAAGGCACCGGACTCGGCGAATCGGACCGCCGAATTGATATGGTGCTCCTCACCAAGGATTGGCCTATTGATCAACGGAGCGCCGGCAGAACGCGTGCAGCCCACGTTGCACCGCGGGTCGTGCCAAGACTCGCTGATACCACTCATGCAACTGCGGGACGTTCGGCCAATCCATTCGTTCCCGGAACGCCCAGATGATGGTAAACGCCGCGATGTCAGCGATCGAAAACTTGTCGCCCGCCATGTATTCAGACGCTGCGAGAAATCGCTCGGCTTGAGTGGCGCGATCGATGACATGGTCATAAAGGACATCGCCTCCAGGAATTTCTCGGCTCTTGAGAAAGAAGCCTGTCGCGCTGAAACCAATCACGTCCGTCAAAAAGTAGAAGAATCTCTCCAAGACCGCGAAATACGCAGTGCTCCCAGCTTCAGGCAGCAGGTCACCGTTGCTGCGCGCAGCCGCGTAGAACATGATGGCGTTGGATTGCGGAAGAATCAGACGCGCTTGGTCAGACATCTCGATAAGAACTGGCACCTGAGCCGCCGGATTTAAGGCAAGAAATTCTGGGGTTCTTTGCTCTCCTCCCCGTAGATCCACACGCCGGACTGAATAGGAGACACCGGCCTCCTCAAGGGCGATAGCCGCTCTGAGGGAGTTTCCCGTGTGCGCTCCCCAGAGTTCCACGTTGATGTTCATTCGTGCTCCTGATGCCTACGTGCTTAGCCGAGAACGCGCCTCGGAGAGAATCTGACTTGCAAGCTTCGGGTCGTCCACCATGCGAGCCATGGTCAGTGCGCCAATCATTGACGTAGCCACCCCGAGCGCGCGCGACCAAGCGTCGTTGTCGCCCCCGGCCAAGCCCTCCTTGGCTAGAGCGTCGACGACCCCCTTCAACCCTACGGTAGCGGCTTCGCGAACTTCTGGGCTTCCGCGGCTGAGTTCTGAGCCAAGCGCGGCAAACGGACACCCTTGAGACACATTGGAAAGATGTTCCGAGGAAAGGTAGTTCTTGATCGCCCTATTGAGGTTCAGGGGGCGACCTGCTTGCATAGCTGTTCGTTGTTCGACAACTGCTGGCACGTCGGCAATTGCGCGAGTGCACGCCTCGACTGCTACTTCGTCCTTCGACGAGAAGTGCTTATAGAAACCACCGTGTGTCAACCCGGCGGCAGCCATCAGGTCGGTCAGCCCCGTACCGTCGAAGCCGTTGCGACGGAACTCGTGAGATGCCGCTTCAATGATGCGAAGGCGAGTTTGGGCCGCGTCTTCTCGAGACTTTCTCATTTTCTACCCTTCCTTGTAGGCGAGGCACGAGGGGCTCAGGTCGTTGGATGTTAGTCAACATCCAAATGGATGTCAATCGACATCTAATAGATGTCTGGCATCAATGATGTGGGACCGGGTGGAGTGACGCCGTCAATGAGTCGTCTGCGAAGCAGCACACGCACTTGCTAGCCTGAGCCGCGAACTGCTACGCACAAGATGTTTTCAAGACAGGTGAAAAGGCTCGGAGCGGACAGCAATAGTTCCGCGGCGGCGCAAGGCCATCGACGAACTGAAGATGAAAGTACACGGTGCGGGATGCGCGCGGTTTGTCCGTCCGCGACTGCACAGAGGGCGGATCAGGTTGAGGTCGTTTGCTTGAATGAACCTGAAGCTCGCTGAGAGAAGCATTGCGCAGCAGGCACAATGCGCGCCATGCCAAATATCGCCTCGATCCTCAAAGCCGAGATCTCCCGCGTTGCCCGTAAGGAGGTGCGCGTCGAGATAGAAACTCTCAAGAAAGCGTCGGTCGCTCATCGGGCCTCAATAGCCGAACTGCGTCGTCAGGTCGGCGCGCTCGAAAGGGAGCTACGTCGTGTTACGAAGACTGCAACGCGCACCGCGCCGGCCGATGAAGCTGACACTGGCACCAAGCGCCGGTTCAGCGCCACGCGGTTGGCTGCACACCGTGCGAAGCTAGGGCTGTCCGCCGCGCACTATGGGCATCTTGTGGATGTTTCAGGGCAGACGATCTACCACTGGGAGCAGGGCAAGGCACGTCCGCGGGCAGCACAACTCGAAAGTCTTGCGGCAGTGCGAGACCTCAGTGCGCGTGAAGTTGCGGAGCGCCTCGGTGCGCGATAGCGCACAACAAGAGTGCGACGGCCGGATTCGAACCTGCGCGCCCATTGCGCCTCAGCAGATTCGCGTTTAGTGGCAGTAGGTCTGGGTCCATTCGCATTTATCGACGTCGCTTACATATTCGGCTGAACCGGCAGCATCGCAATATCCGCAAATCTTGACACCCTTAGGCCCGAAGGTCTGAGGCCCAAAAAAGCACGACCATCGACGACGCGACCGTGCGCCACAAGCACACGGGCAGCAGAGTAACGGACTATCTCTGCCCAGAACTCTTCGACCGCGAAGTCAAGGTTCTCACGTTCACGGCCTGTGACTTCGACAGAGCCGCTTTTGCCGACATGATTGCGGCACCGAAGCTTCATTGCTTTCGAAGATGAAACCGGCACCTATGCCTCAACGGCAAGGTCTGTCGTTGCCGTGATCGCGGGCACGAAGTACTCCGCGCGCCTGGCTGTGCCGCAAGCTCGCGGAGCCGTTGGACCGGCCCACGGGGTGACCCGCCGTGCGCCACCGTCGTTCACTTGCGCCGCATTTCACCGAGGGCCGGGCTTCCGGCGGCTTCGGCAACGAGATCGACTCTTGGCAAAGTGAAATCTGCTCGCGCCCCGTTACCTAGACAGCAACGCATGCAGCTTCCATCCCACAGCGACGGCGGAAGCCAGGGCGGCGGCTGTCACCCAATATTGCCACTTGGGAAACCGCGTAGGGCGATTAGTTGCTAAGAACGGCGACGCACTTTCCGTTGAATCGCGAATTTCAGAAAAATGATTTCGAATCAACGACTTGCGGCGAGAGTTTTCCCGACGCACTTTATTCACACACAGCATCGCGCAGCGTGCCGCCGCCCACGGCCGTGACGGAGGCGATCACCACCACGCCCAGCCAGTCGAGGTCCGCACGGCCCGCCGCCAGCACGCCGCTGACGGCAAACACCGCGATGCCGGCGAGGTCGAGCAGGTACAGCAGCATGGCCGTTGCGTCAGCGCTGCTGCCGGGCCGCATGTTCGACGAGGCGCGCCATCGCCGCCGCGTTCTCGGTGCCTTCGGCGGCCAGCCCGTTCACGGTGCCAAGCCTGTCCTGCAGGTCCTCGTCCTGGCTCGCCTTGAGCTTGCCGACCAGCCGCTCGATCGGCATCTCGATGCCCACCACGGCGCGCAGCATCCCGTCGATGAAATCCGCCGGCGCGT
>Ga0136846_1236474_pt1 | contig 26286 bp, 24 predicted proteins | sample HopSoiMetagenom2_FD_96841 | JGI IMG/M metagenome (GOLD analysis project Ga0136846, IMG submission 96841) | Grasslands soil microbial communities from Hopland, California, USA - 2 Assembly 2016 (version 4) | ecosystem: Environmental > Terrestrial > Soil > Grasslands | place: USA: Hopland... | reverse complement strand
GGCAACGGGGAGCCACTGGTATTGTTGCATGGCCTGTTTGGCGCGCTGAGTAATTTCCAGCCGTTAATAGAATACTTCAAACAGTACAACAAGGTAGTGGTGCCAATGCTGCCCCTGCTTGACATGGACATACTGCACACATCTGTGGGCGGCCTGGCCAAATTCGTCCATAAATTCATTGAATATCGCGGCTACAAAAATGTTCACCTCCTGGGCAACTCTTTGGGGGGTCATGTAGGATTGGTATATGTACTGAAAAACCAGCCAGATTGTATAAAATCTGTGATACTTACCGGAAGTTCTGGTCTTTTTGAGAACGGAATGGGTGATTCTTATCCGAAAAGAGGGGATTATGAATATATCCGAAAAAAAACGGAATTGACATTTTATGATCCCAATATGGCTACCAAGGAGCTGGTGGATGAAGTGTTTGGGATCACCAATAATCGTCTTAAGGTCATCAAGATCATTGCACTTGCAAAAAGTGCCATCAGAAATAATTTAGGAGAAGAACTCAATCAAATCAAGTATCCTACGTTATTAATATGGGGGAACAATGACACAATCACTCCACCATTTGTGGCCAGGGAATTTAATAAGCTGATCCCCAATAGTGAATTGTATTTTATCGATAAATGTGGTCATGCCCCTATGATGGAAGTACCCGATGAATTCAATGTCATCCTTCATAAATTTTTGAAAAAACTCAACGAGCCTGCAACAGTTGCGTGATCATTGAGGTCTAAGTAAAAAAATAAGGAGCCGCTATCCATGTTAACCGGAGAACTACAATCTCAGAACCTTCCATACCTGCACTTGTCAGACAAGGTTTCACAGGCCCTGCAACTGATGAATGATAATCACGTAACACATCTTCCGGTTGTAGAAGGTGAAAAGTTCGTAGGCATGCTTAGTGAAGATGACCTGCTCCAGGCAGAAAATGATCACGACGAGCTCCGCACTTTGCAACAATCCTTTGGAAATACTTCAGTGAAAAGCACTGAGCATTTTTTGAAAGCCATCCAGGTGGCGGCCGAAAATTCGCTTAGCGTTGTACCCGTAGTGGATGCAGATAATGATATTGCCGGCGCAGTGGCCTATAGTGACCTGCTTAAACACGCTTCGGAATTCATGAGCCTGAATGAACCAGGCGGCCTCATTGTATTGGAAGTAGAAAGTAACCAGTATTCGTTCAATGAGATCAGCAAACTGGTTGAAACAAATGACGCACAGATCACTCAACTCAATACCTCCAATGATCCTGATACCGGCATGATGCAAGTAACCATCCGGATAAATAAAGCCGAAGTGTCAGATATCGTAGCCACTTTCCAACGCTATGAATACAATGTCAAATACTATTTCGGAGAAGAACTTTATGTTAATGAATTGAAGAACAACTATGACAACCTGATGAATTACCTCAAGATCTGAGCAGGTTTGGCACGCCTTTTTAACACAGATAATAAAATCGGTTATTTTAGTTTATGTTGCATGCCCCGGAATGCTGAGGGAAAAAAAATATTGTCTGTGGCTCTTGTTAGCGGTTGCGTCCTGCCAGTTACTGCGGGCACAGGATGCTCGCATATATATTCCCTCTTTACCAGACAGTACAATTATTGAATATCCGTCGGATACTACAAAGCCAGGCGCCAACTACATTATTCGCAATATTATTGTTGAAGGAAATAAAAAAACAAAGCCTGAAATTATCCTTCGCGAACTTCCTTTTAAACCAGGTGACGGCTATCCGCTGAGTGAGCTAGTCAAGAAATTTGAGGCCGGCAGAAAGCAGTTAATGAATACTACTCTTTTTCATGAAGCCGTTATCTCTCTCCAAAAATCTGAAGGATATGATGTGGATATACTTGTGCAGGTAAAAGAAAGATGGTACCTATTTCCAATCCCATATTTCAAACCAATTGACAGAAATCTTAACCAGTGGATTGTTGAACAGAAGGCCAGTCTTAAAAGAGTGAATTATGGTGTAAAGCTTCTTTATAATAATGTCAGCGGAAGAAATGATAAACTCAATTTGTGGCTGATCAATGGATATACAAAACAGGTATCTTTCAGTTATGACAGATTGTATATTGATAAAAGAATGAAATGGGGGAATAAAATTGGCTTCAGTTTGGGTAAGAACAGAGAGATCAATTATAATTCTGTTAACGATAAGCAGGTTTTTTATAAGGCTGACGATTATGTGCGCAGATTCTTCAATGTGTGGAGTGAAATGACTTATCGCAGAGCTATTCGTACCCGCCACCGTTTTGGTATCGGATATACCAGAGAAGATATAGCAGACACAATTGCCAAATTAAATCCCGATTATTTTCTTGCTGGTCGAACAAGAATTGAATTTCCTGAGATCTATTACATAATGTCGTATTATGATCTTGATTATATTCCCTATCCATCCAAAGGATATGCTGCTGAAATCAGTATTGGTAAAAGGGGGATTACTAAAGCAGTTAATGTATGGCAGTTAGCTGTGAAAGCATCCGGCAATTGGCCAACAGGACCGAAATCTTTTTTTAGTCTCAATAGCTACGGAATAATTAAACTGCCATTCAAACAACCTTATTATAATCAGCGACTGCTGGGTTATTCCGATGTGTTCCTTCAGGGATATGAATATTATGTTATTGATGGTACTGCTGGCGGTTACCTGAAAGCGTCACTGACAAGGAAGCTTTTCAATTTTGATGTAAAGGTTCCGGGAACTAAAAAACTGGCTCCTTTCAGAATTCCTATCAATATTTACGGACGTATATATGGCAATACGGGATATATTTACAATCCCTATCCCGGTAATAATTACCTTTCCAACAAGATGCTATATTCTACAGGTGTTGGAATTGATATCACCAGCGTATATGACTTTACCTTCAAGCTGGAATGGTCATTTAACCAGTTAGGTCAAAACGGGCTATTTTTACACAGGAAGACAATATTTTGAGGTAATCAAATTTCATGAAAGCAGCCATCTATAGCCGGGTATTGGAAAAGGATCAGGAGGAGAATGTCCAATTGTTTTTTGATGAACTGGCGAAGCAAAAAATAAAACCACTGATCTTTGAACAGTTTCATGATCAGATAAAGAACAATATTCGCTTGCCGGATGACACAACTACATTTTCACTTTCAGAACATATAACGCCGGAAATTGAATTTATCATCAGCCTTGGAGGTGATGGAACGCTGCTGGATACCATTACGCTCATAAGAGACAAGCCTATTTCCATTCTTGGTATTAATTTCGGTCGACTTGGATTTTTAGCCAGTATCGGTCAGCATGAGATCAGGGAAGCCATTCAGGCAATTGCCAAAAGGACCTTTGTTACAGATAAAAGAACGATGATCCACCTGGATGCCGATCTTCCACTATTTGGCAATGTACCCTATGCCCTTAATGAATTTGCCATTCACAAGCGGGATACCGCTACAATGATCAAAATCCACACTTACCTTAACGGTGAATTCCTGAATACTTACTGGGCAGACGGACTTATTGTAGCCACTCCAACGGGCTCAACCGGTTACTCGCTTAGCTGTGGGGGGCCGATTGTTTTTCCGGAGTCAGGAAGCTTTGTGATCACTCCTGTAGCGCCGCATAACCTGAATGCCCGGCCCATAGTTGTGCCGGATGACAATGTGATCTCTTTTGAAGTGGAGAGCCGCTATGATGAGATCATCTGTGCGCTTGATAGCCGCCGGGAAATTGTAGGCAAGAATGTATCCCTCGCCATCCGCAAAGAGAGCTTTGATATCAGCCTGTTACGCCTTAGTGAAAATAACTTTTTGCAGACTCTTCATAACAAGCTTACCTGGGGTCTGGATAAACGCAACTAATAGGGATTTTACGGTCCATTTTTATTGGCCAATAAATAAGTCTCATACTGGAATGTTGGAATTGGCATTTTCTAAACTTTTCAATTCCAACATTCCAAATTCCCCGATATTTAACAGCCCCGGTAATAAGAAATTTGTTATTTTTCCGTTCTAACTAACTCCAACCTTTTTATTTCTGGATATGATGAGGAAATTGCTGGTAGTAGTATGTCTGGGTGCGCTTGTAACGTTAGTTCCAGCCCCAATTTTTGCACAGGACGCCATTGTTCAGGAAGGTGAATTTGGCATTGGTCTGGGTGCTGCCCATTATTTCGGCGACCTTAATACGCGTGCGCATTTGAACAGGCCCAAGATGGCGGGCACAATTTTCTTCCGTAAGAATTTCAGCAATTATATTTCTGCACGTATTGGAGCCAGCTATGCAAGGCTTGGCTATTCTGATAAATACAATACGCATAATGAATACATGTATCGCCGCAACCTGAGTTTCAATACCAATGTATGGGAACTCACGCTGCAGGGAGATTTCAACTTTTTCCGCTTTATGCCTGGCGAGCCCGGATTCAATTATACACCTTATATCACTTTTGGTATCGGAGCATTCAGCTATGATCCCTTTGCATATCTCAACGGAGAAAAGATCTTTTTAAGACCATTGAACACAGAAGGCCAGGGGACCAACCTTTACCCTGAAAGGAAGCCCTATAGCGCCATGGCACTTAGTATTCCTTTTGGAGTAGGTATCAAATATTCCCTTAATGAAAAGATCAATGTAGGATTTGAAATACTGTATCGCCTTGCCCAGACAGATTACCTGGATGATGTGAGTACGACCTATGTGGATCCTATTGTTTTTTGGGACCCGGCTTCCGGATTACCGCAGCCACCCGCCTATTTTCTGCATGACCGCTCAAACGAAATTGGAGAGCCGATAGGTATCCCGGGCAGGGCCAGGGGTAATAGCAAGCAGAAAGACCAGTTTGTGACCGCCATGTTTCATGTCACTTTCAACCTGCAATCTTACCGCTGCCCTACTGCCAATTAGGGTCAATTCTGAGCTTGGCTGCGGATGTTAATGACGGGCCTCCTGATAGATGAATTCCTTACCTTTGCCCCCCTTAAGAACATGTCATCACTCTTAGACCAGATTGATAAGGACCGGCTGCCACGCCATATTGCCATCATAATGGATGGAAACGGGCGTTGGGCCAGGGAGCAGGGCCAGGACCGCCTCTATGGACATTTCCATGGCGTAGAGAGTGTACGCAATATTGTTGAAGGCTGCGCTGAATTAGGCATTGGTTATCTCACGCTTTATGCATTTTCCACTGAAAACTGGGACCGCCCTGAATATGAGGTGATCGGCCTTATGGAATTGTTGGTTAACACGATTCGCAAGGAAGTGGAAAGCCTGCATAAAAATAATATCAAACTGCATGTGATTGGGGATATGAACATGCTTCCCGAATATGCAAGGCAGGAACTAAATGAGGCCCTTGAGTTCACAAAAAAGAATACTGGCCTTAACCTGGTTATGGCCCTGAGTTATAGCGGGCGCTGGGAACTGCTGAATGCCGTGAAAAATATAGCGCATGAAGTAAAGCAAGGCCGGATTGCCTTGGAAGAGATTGACCAAAGTACCCTGCAGCACTATCTCTGCACCAGTGAATTTCCAGATCCCGAGCTCATGATCCGCACGAGTGGAGAGTTCCGGATCAGCAATTTCCTGCTGTATCAGCTTGCCTACGCAGAGTTATATTTCACCAATGTGCGTTGGCCGGATTTCCGTAAGAATAATTTGTATGAAGCCATCCTTGATTACCAGGGGAGAGAAAGAAGATTTGGGAAAACAGGCGAGCAGATAGCTGATGAAGTGGATACGAAGAAGTTACAATGAGTGGATTATGATACCTTAAACGCTCCCCGGATTCCGAGGAGGTAAAGAGGACGCAAAAGAGAGAAACCGCAGACCCAGAGTAAAGGCAAAGAGAATTTAAAGTGGAGAAAGAGAGGATTCTGCGACCCGGTTTCTTGACTGGCTTTTAACAAACAGTTTCATTATTTACATTTAAATTGCCGGCGTAACAAAGTTTGCGTCCGTTATAATATACAGAATACAAACTAATTGCGTCCCGATCTCCGACCCCGGGAAACAATTGACCAGAACAATCAACCATGCAACGATTTTTACTTCGTATCAGTGTTTTTGTGATAATGGCTGTTTCATGTGTGCTATCTGTGCATGCCCAGGATACAACCAGACCTACTTCTGTTGATCCTGTTTTAATCCAATGGGACAGTGCCAGAATACCCAAACAATATTTTATCAATGATGTAACCGTTACTGGTATACGTCACCTCGATACCGCAATCGTAAGCTCAATTTCAGGGTTGAATCCCGGCGATAAATTTACTCACCCAGGCGAAGATATTTTTGCCAAGGCTATTGCCAATCTCTGGCGTCAAAAACTATTTTCCGGAATTCAGATATATATCACCAGGGTCCGAGACGACAGGGTAAGTGTTGAAATAGCAGTAGTGGAGCGGCCACGTCTTGGTAATTTCAAATTTATTGGTATCAAGAAAACGGAAGCGGAAGAGTTGCAGGGCAAGATAGGTCTTGCCAAGCAGACGATTATCACAGAGAATATGCGGCGAAATATTATTGAGGTTACACAAAAGTATTTCCGCGATAAAGGTTTTCAGTTCATTACAGTGAAGATCGATGAAAAGAATGATCCAACATTTGTCAATAGTAACTCACTGACCATCTATGTTGACAAAGGAAAGAAAGTGCGGATCAATGATGTTGGCATTTTTGGTAATGAGCAGGTGGATGCAATGAAGCTGAAAAAACAAATGAAGGGCACCAAGGAAATGAGCCGGTTTACTCTTTTCCCCACCTATGATACAGGTAGATTTGGTGCCAAATCCGTTCCCACCTTCCGTGAGTATATGAGGGATTATGGATTCCTTTCTCCCAGCAAAACAAAAAGAGTTCTTGATCCTTATTTCAGATTTAAACTATTCAGCTCTGCTAAATTTGATCCCAAAAAATTTGAAGAAGACAGGGATAAGATCATTCGCTATTATAACTCACAGGGTTATCGTGATGCGCAGATAGTTGATACAAATATTTATACTACCAAAAATGGTAATATGAATATCGATATCAAAGTGGATGAAGGAAGAAAATATTATTTTGGCAATATTGCATTTAAAGGAAATGCCAAATACCCTGATTCCTTATTGAATGTGGTATTAGGCATTCACAAAGGAGATGTGTATAATCTGGATATCCTTAACAAGCGGATCGGGAAGGAAATGAGCCAGGAAGGCGGTGATATTAGCGGCTACTATCAGGATGATGGATATCTTTTCTTCCATGCTGAAGCGGTTGAGACCGCAGTATACAATGATACAATTGATCATGAGATTCGTATAAGTGAAGGTCCCCAGGCGCGTATAAAGAATGTGACCATATCTGGTAATGAAAGAACAAAGGATCACGTGATTCGCCGTGAGTTGAGAACCGTCCCAGGTGAATTGTTTAGTCGCAGTGACCTGATCCGTTCTCAACGTGAGTTGGCTAACCTCAACTATTTCAATCAGGAGACAATTAATCCAGGCGTTGTACCTAATGCTGATGATGGAACCGTTGATATCAACTGGAAGCTGGAAGAAAAATCTTCTGACCAGCTTGAGCTTTCTGCCGGATGGGGTGGTGGTATCGGGTTAACTGGTACACTTGGTGTAACCTTCAATAACTTCTCTATTAAGAATATCTGGAAGAAGCAGGCCTGGGATCCACTACCAACTGGGGATGGACAGAAGCTTAGTATCCGTGTTCAATCTAATGGACGTGCCTTCCGATCTTATAATTTCTCCTTTACAGAACCCTGGCTGGGTGGCAAGAAGAGGAATTCACTGACACTCGCCTATAACAATAGTAAATATTCTAACGCATTTGATTATCTCACAGGAAGAATAGACAGGAAACGCTCAGATACCAACTTCCTTAAAGTAAACGGATTCTCTGTTTCACTGGGAAAACAATTGAAATGGCCGGATGACTATTTCAACCTCGTATATACCCTGAGCTATACCCAATATAAGATGATGAATTACCCCATTTTCGCGGGTATTAATTCCGGAACATCCAATAACCTGAGCTTGCGTATTGCGCTGTCGCGTTCATCTGTATTTGATCCGATCTTCCCAAGAAGTGGTTCAAACTTTACAGCCAGTGTTCAGGCCACGCTTCCTTACTCGAAATTGGATCCGGGTCTTGTTGATTCCAAAAACCCATATAAGAACCCTGAGTATCATAAATGGCGTTTCAATGCAGAATGGTACGTTCCCATTGGAAAACCATTGGGTGCTGAGAAGAACAGGCAGTTTGTGTTGAAGATGGCAGCGAAATATGGATTCATGGGTCGTTACAACAGGAAACTGGAATATTCACCATTTGAGCGCTTCCAGCTGGGTGATGCCGGTTTGACCAATAACTATGGTTTATTGGGATATGATATCATTGCACAACGCGGGTATCCGGTTTATGAGAATTCTGACCCCACACTGAACCCTGATCAGCAAAGTGCATCAAGGTTCTTTGTCCTCTTCAATAAATACCAGTTGGAATTAAGGTATCCCCTTGTTACCAATCCCGGATCAACGATCTATGGTTTGACTTTCTTTGAAGCAGCCAATGGATGGTATGATTACAAGGATTATAATCCATTCCGCCTCCGCCGCAGTGTGGGTGTGGGCATGCGATTCTTCCTGCCGATGTTTGGCTTACTTGGATTTGATTATGGTATAGGCCTCGACCGGATCCAGGCAGGACAGGGATTGAAAAATGCATCCAAGTTTACATTCATGCTGGGCTTTGAGCCAGAATAAAAAGCATTCCTTAAATAAGAAAATTCTGAAACATGAAAAAGATACTGCTATTTGTTTTTGCAATGGTTACCATTGCAATTACCGCTGGTGCGCAGAAGTATGCCATCATCGATACACGTTACATTCTGGAAAAGATGACGGATTATACAAAAGCGCAAAAACAGCTGGATGATATTGCAGCTGACTGGCAAAAAGATATTGATGCCAGACAGGCAGCCTTGGATAAAATGTATAAGGATTATGATGCAGAGCAGGTTATGCTGCCTGAAGACCTGAAAAAGAAGAGAGAAGATCAACTTGTATCCAAAGAAAAAGAGCTCCGTAACCTTCAGCGTCAACGCTTTGGTTTCGAAGGAGATCTGTTTAAAAAACGTCAGGAATTGATCAAACCGATACAGGACAGAGTATACAATGCCGTACAGAAGCTTTCTACTGCACGGGGTTATGATTTTGTGCTGGATAAAAGTGAAGGAATTACCATTATCTTTGCCGACCCCAAATTAGACAAGAGTGAAGATGTACTGAGAGAACTGGGGATCAGGAATTAATGTTAAAGAAAACCTAAGAGGCAACTTATTCCTCCGATTATTAATCTTAGTGACAATCTGATCAGACAACATTTAAAACTTAAAATGCTGCTTCGCAGAAGCAGACCAAAAGCGAGATAAACGAAATAGAATTTATGAAAAAATTGAAAGCATTAGTAGTAGCGATCTGTTTCCTGGTTGCAGGAAATATTGCAAGTGCCCAAACAAAAATTGCTTACATCAGTGTTGACCAGGTTGTTCAGTATATGCCTGGGACTGCAAAGCTGGATACCTTACTGGCCAAATACAGGGCCGATTCAATTCAGCCGGAATACACTCGTCTTATCACACAGTACCAGTGGAAAGACAGTATTTACAGGGATTCTGTAAAAACTCCCAAGGCTGTACGTGATGAGGTAGCTAAAGAATTACCAGGTTATATTTACCAGATCCAGAACTGGAACCAGATAGAACAGCAGGCTCTTGAAGCCAAACAAAATGAATTGCTGGGCCCCATCTATAAAGAAGTGTATGATGCCATCAAGGCAATAGCCAAAGAAAAGGGCTATACCCATGTGATGACGAGGGAAGCATTTATTGTAATGCCTGATGCCGACAATCTTTTCCCGTTGGTAACAACCAGGCTGAAATTGAAAGTTCCCCCGCAGGCCGCCAACGCTACTGGTACTGGCGCTCTGCCTCAGCGTTAATCCTAAATAATTGATAACAATAAGCCCTGTATCACTTGAGGAAACAGGGCTATTTTTTTAAGCCAATAAACGAAACGTAATGAGAACAAAATTGATTGCTGTTATTGTCTGCGCTGTTGTTCTGTTTGCCGGTAAACAGGTGAATGGACAGGCAATTAAAGTAGGAGTATTTGATCTGGACCTGATGGTGCAGGCAATGCCTGGTTATCGTACTGTTGACAGCCTTGTACAGATATATGAAAGAGATTCGCTAGGTGTGGAGTATGAATATTATCAGAATGAATATGCACGCCTGGATAGCACCTATAAAGCTGATTCAGCACTTGTAGCCCAGGGAAAGAAAGCAAAGGCCTTACTTGATTTCACAACAGAACAAAGAAAGAAAATGGCTCTCAATATTGTTTACTGGCAACAGATAGCACAAAACAAATCAGGTAATAAAAGAAGCCAACTGGCAAACCCATTGTTTGTAGTTGTAGCAGAGGCGTATAAGAAGGTATTGGCGCGAAAAAAATATACCATTGTATTGAAGCCGCAGACTTATGAAGCCGGCTTCCCGATTGATAATATCTTTCTGGCAGTTGCGCGAGATCTAAAATTAAGCGGCTTGCCGCAGGAACTTCTCTATCTTGGTGATGATCCTGATCCGGCAAAGCAGCCAGCTGCAGCCAAGCCAGCAACAGGAGCCAAGCCGAAACCATAATAATTTCGGCTTGCATTGAAAAATCCCGAGCAATGCAGAAACCTATCGGCGTATTTGATTCCGGTTATGGTGGTCTTACAGTATTAAAAGAGATCGTCAATAAACTTCCCCAGTATGATTACGTTTATCTGGGGGACAATGCACGGGCGCCTTATGGTAACCGTTCATTTGATACAGTTTATCACTATACACTTCAATGTGTGGAGTGGTTTTTTAACCAGGGATGCTCGCTGGTGATTCTTGCCTGCAATACAGCTTCAGCAAAAGCATTACGCACTATTCAGCAAAACGATCTGCCCCGTATTGGTCCAGCCAAAAGGGTTTTGGGAGTGATACGACCTACATCTGAGATTATTGGTACTTTTTCCGAAACCAAAAGCGTGGGGATACTGGCCACCAATGGAACGGTATCATCCAATTCATATCCGATAGAAATTGAGAAATTCTTTCCGGGCATAAAGGTTTACCAGGAAGCCTGCCCCATGTGGGTACCCCTGGTTGAGAACAATGAGCATGAAAGCAGTGGGGCTGATTTCTTTATAAAGAAAAACCTGCATAACATATTTGAAAAGGGAGAACGGATCGATGTGCTTTTGCTGGCCTGTACGCATTATCCCCTGCTTAAAAATAAAATAGAGCAACATATTCCGGTTGGTGTAAAGCTCCTTTCACAGGGAGAGATTGTTGCCAATAGCCTTGAAGATTACCTACAGCGTCATCCAGAGATTGAAAAGCAGTGCAGCCGGAATGGTCAGCGGCAATTCCATACAACAGATTCTATAGAGGATTTTGACAGCCATGCCACGGTATTTTTTGGGGAGGCTGTTCAGGCCAGGCATCTGGACCTGGAGGGATGATACCTGTTACTGGCTGGAATATGGAGCATGCGGACCATCTACGTAGTGTATGGGGATTGTGTATGGACTGTATACCTGCTGTTATCTTAAGGAGGTCATGGCAGAGTCTTGAGAATGTCCCGGCAGGGTCTAGCCAGACCTTTATAATGAAATGATTCTCAGGGGGAACAGATTTCAATTTTTAGATCATACAATAGACAGTTAACAGGCAGCCTGTTTAAGTGCCTCAAAAGCATTAAACGCCGTCATCTTCTAAAGACATTCACTAGGTAAAAAGGCTGCTTTCCCTTACCTTTGCCGTCCTTTCACAAACAACGGGTGTGGTGACCTGTTGGTGAAAAGAATCGAGGCTGTTCTCCCAGACTCTTTTATCTGCCGAAGCTTTAGCGAAGCCGAGGACAAAAAACTTAAAACAATGAAACGTACATTTCAACCACATCGCCGCCGCCGCAAAACCGTTCATGGTTTCCGCAAGCGTATGCAAACAGCCAATGGTCGTAAAGTATTGGCAAGCCGTCGTGCAAAAGGCCGCAAGAAACTGACAATTTCTGACGAGAAAAAATTGAAATAATACTCAACTGATCCTGTAAAGGGATCTGGGTAATCAATATTATAGTAGCCTCTCCGACGCGTCGGAGAGGCTTTTTTGTTTATTTGTGTTGCAATGGCAAAGCGATTCGGACTTGGAAAGGAACAGCGGGTGAAAAGCAGGAAGGTTATTGAAGAGTTATTCAATGGCGGGAAAAGCTTTTCCAGTGGATCCATCAGGGTGCATTATTTATTTACAGAGAATGGACCTGCCTTGCAATTCGGTGCGGGAGCCAGCAGCAGGAACTTTAAGAAATCTGTAGATCGCAACAAGATCAAGCGACGATTACGTGAAGCATGGCGATTGCAAAAATTGCCTTTAACTGAATTGCTTTTGCAACAAAACCATAAGCTGGCTGTTTTTTTTATCTATTCCGGAAAGGAATTGCCTGACTATAAAGTTGTATTTGATTCAACAGGCAGAGCAATCGGCAGACTGGAGAAAATAATCCATGCGGTTAATTGAAAACAGTACTTCGTATATTGAGCCTTCCCTTTATACTATTGATAAAATTTTATCAATTGGTTATCTCTCCATGGTTTGGACCCAAATGCCGTTTTACGCCAACATGTTCCCATTACTCTTTAGAAGCTTTTAAAAAGCATGGGATATTTAAAGGCCTATGGCTAACAATAAGGCGTATCAGTAAATGTCATCCCTGGGGTGGTAGTGGCTATGATCCCGTACCTTAAAAGGAAAGATGCCAGGTGGAACACCTGGCATCGATTATAACTTGATTAAGCTACTGCTGATTTCTGTTTTACTGCTGCTTCATATCTTTCACCCACTTTACTCCAATCAATAGCATTCCAGATAGCTTTGAGGTAATCAGGACGTTTATTCTGATATTTCAGGTAATAAGCATGTTCCCAAACATCAACGCCAAGTATTGGTGTTCCTTTTACTTCAGCAACATCCATTAATGGATTATCCTGGTTTGGAGTGGAAGTCACTTCCAGCTTGCCATCTTTTACGATCAGCCAGGCCCAGCCAGAACCGAAACGGGTAGTACCAGCTGCATTGAATTTTTCCTGGAAGGCTTCAAATGATCCAAATGCTTCATTGATAGCATCACCCAGTTTGCCAGAAGGTTTGCCGCCTGCTTTGGGTCCTAGGATTTCCCAGAAGAAACTATGGTTCCAGTGACCTCCGCCGTTATTGCGTACGGCGGGTGAAATAGCGCCAGCTTTAGCAACCAGCTCTTCCAGAGATTTTCCTTCATTAGGGGTGCCTGCAATGGCTTTATTAAGATTGTCAACATAAGCCTGGTGGTGCTTGCCATGATGGATCTCCATGGTCTGTTTGTCAATATGCGGTTCCAAAGCATCATGTGCATATGGTAACGCAGGTAAGGTAAATGCCATAACTATTTAGTTTAAGTAATTAAAAATGTTGGGTACCTGAAAGGACAACAAATTTATTGCCTTACTGTTGAATTCAGTATGAATTATTCCTGATTTCGAAAAGATTCAGAAAAAGAGGGGAATTAGCCTGTTTATCTTTTTGTCTTGAAAAAATCCCGCATCAATTTGGCGCAATCATCTTTGAGTACGCCGCGGATCAGTTCTGTACGAGGGTGGAATGGCCAGTTGGTGCCTGTAGTTTTTTTGTAACCATTCTTTTCATCATCAGCACCATAAACCAGCTTGCCCAGTTTGCTCCAATAGATGGCACCTGAACACATCAGGCAGGGTTCAACGGTAACATAAAGCGTTGCATCAGGCAGGTATTTACTACCCAGCATATTGAAAGCAGAAGTAAGGGCGATCATTTCTGCATGGGCTGTGGGATCATTTAATTTTTCAGTCATATTATGACCGCGGGCAATTATCCGTTCATTGATCACCACAATGGCACCAACAGGAATTTCATCATCTTCCAGTGCTTTTTTGGCCTCTTTGATCGCCTGCATCATGAAGTATTCGTCCGTCATGGTACTCCGAAGTTAAGGAATTAATCTACTGCATATTTTATGCCTGCTATCCTGCGTATCTCATCCAGTACTTCCATTAATTCCAGTGTGTTGGCATGGGTCATAACCGGGCTTTCCGTTAATCCGGCCTTAAGGCAATCCGTTACATGCTTTGCTTCGTGCCAGTAGCCAATGCCCCTGGTCTTTTTTAATTTAACGGGTTTGCCTTTATCACCCATACCATAATGTAATTCCACTTTTGATGTCTGATCATAAAAACGACTGGTCAATTTAATATAGGCCTTTGTGCCGTTGATATGAACCTCAGTTGGAAGATTGGTAGAGAAGGAACTGAATAACTGGGCCAGTGCACCTTTTTTATAAATAAAGGTTACCGAACACTGTTCATCCACACCTGCTGCTGTAGGTATCATGGTTGCCTGTATTTCATCTGGTCTGCCAAGAATGGAAAGTACCATGAATGCATTGTAAATACCGATGTCCAACAGAGTTCCACCACCCAATGCCGGATCTGACAGTCGTGCCGGTGCATCATCCCTAAGCCGAAACCCAAAATTTATCAATACACTTTTTACTTCACCGATCTTGTTCTTCCGGATCAGTTCCTGCATTTTTTTATAATGTGGAAGGAATTTTGTCCATACTGCCTCCATTAGGAATATCTTTTTCTCCTTTGCCATTTTTATCATTTCACTGGTCTGCCTGCTATTCATGGCAAACGGTTTTTCACATAAAACTGCCTTATTGTGCTGGAGGCAAAGTAATGTATGCTCGTAATGATGAGAATGCGGGGTTGCCACGTAAATCACATCTACTTCCTTATTATTCACTATATCCTGGTAACTGCCATGCGCATGCGTAGCCTTGAATTCCTTTGCAAATTTCTTTGCATTGTCCAGACTGCGGGAAGCGACTGCGGTTAATGTTCCTCCCTTTACCCATTTAAGATCATCTGCGAATTTGCGGGCAATACGGCCACAACCGATTATGCCCCAACGGATTTTTTGCTTTTTCATCTTAGAAAGATAGGGAATAAAGGCAGTCGATTTTCTTAAATTGTGGTTACATAATTAAAGTCATGACTGATCAGCTTAACGCATTGCGCCAATACTTTGATTCGGGTAAAACCCGGACTGCATCTTTTCGAAGGGAAAGTCTCAAGAAATTGAGGGATTCAATTCTGCGCTTTGAGAATGAACTATACGATGCTTTGTATGCTGATCTTAAGAAAAGTCCCGAAGAAAGCTGGATTACTGAGTTGGGTATTGTTGTGAACGGTGTGAAATCAGCGCTTCATAATCTCGATAACTGGATGAGCCCGGAACGAGTATCCACCAATCTTTTGAATCTTCCATCTTCCAGCAGAATAATGAAGGAACCATTAGGAGTGGTACTGGTCATTGCTCCGTGGAACTATCCCTTTCAGCTATTGATAAATCCGCTGGTTGGAGCTATTGCAGCGGGCAACTGCGTAGTGCTCAAGCCCAGTGAATTTGCTCCTGCTACTGAAGGTGTAATGAAGAAAATGATACAGGCTATTTTTCCTAAAGAATATATCCTCTATGTAGAGGGGGAAGGACAAACTGTATTGCCTGCGATGATGAACAGTTTCCGCTTTGATCATGTTTTCTATACAGGCAGTACAGCAGTGGGTAAGATCATTTACAAGATGGCAGCAGAGCAGCTGGTACCGGTAACACTGGAATTGGGTGGCAAAAGCCCCTGCGTGGTTGAATCAGATGCAGATATCAAAACTGCAGCAAGAAGAATTGCTGTTACCAAGTTCAGTAATGCCGGTCAGATGTGCGTGGCACCGGATTATGTGCTTGTGCATTCTTCACAAAAGGATGCACTGGTTGATGCAATGAAAAAAACATTGCTTCAGTTTTTTGGTGACAGGCCGGAATCCAGTTCCAGTTATGGAAAGATGATCAATGAAAAGCAGTTTAGCCGTGTAGTTTCTTATTTATCCAAAGGCAATATCCTGCATGGTGGAAGATCAGATAAAAAGGAATTATTCATTGAACCTACTCTCATAGATAATGTAAGTATGCAGGACCCTATTATGAAAGATGAAATATTTGGACCCGTACTTCCGGTTATCAGTTTTCAGGAAAAAGAACAGGCAATGAATGTAATTAATCGAAATCCTGACCCATTGGCTTTCTATATATTTACTTCCAGCGGTTCCAAAGAAAAGGACTGGTTGAATAGTGTTCAGTTTGGTGGGGGTTGTGTTAACAATGCCAGCTGGCATTTTACCAATCATCATTTACCATTCGGCGGAAGGGGATCTAGCGGAACGGGGAATTATCATGGTAAATATTCTTTTGATACATTTAGCCACCGCAAAGCTGTAATGAAAACACCAAACTGGTTTGATCCCAATATCAAATATCCTCCTTTTAAGGGCAAGCTTCGATTGTTTAAATGGGTTTTGAGATGACACAGGACTATTAAATTATGAACATGAGTTTTCGACAGAGATTTCTGAGGGTGGTTTATCCAATATTTATGTGGTTAAATAAAATGGCTGGAAGAAATACGAGGCATATTGAAAACATTAATAAGACCCAGCCAATCTATTCATTTTATGATCTAAAAGCAGTTGCCAATAACGGAACGGTTATAGATTTCTCCTCTTTTAAAGGAAAGAAGGTACTGATGGTTAATACAGCAAGTGACTGTGGTTATACCGGCCAATATGCCCAATTGGAGAAACTGTATCTTGAATATCAGGATAAATTGGTGGTGATCGGATTTCCGGCAAATGATTTTAAAAGGCAGGAAAAAGGGACTGATGAAGAGATTGCCGCATTTTGTGAGACCAATTACGGTATCAGTTTTCCCTTAACCCAAAAAGTTGTAGTGGCTAAAAACCAGGAACAGCACCCCATATTTCAGTGGCTATCTGACCCTTCCCGGAATGGCTGGTGCGGAAAAGCTCCAGGCTGGAATTTTTCCAAATACCTTGTGTCCGAACAGGGAGTATTGACAGATTACTTCGGTTCTTCCGTTTCTCCCGATGATAAGGTTGTTCTAAAAGCCATCAATTCTCCCCTATAGATGGGGTTTTGTGCAGGCGCATACTTCAAAATCTGGATTTCAGTCAATTTCGCAAAACATATCGTGCAAACGGTTGCACTATAAAGCAATAGGATAGCCATTTCGGAGTTATCCTATAGATAAAATCCAATCGAACCGAACCTTAACTGTCCTTGAATGCCACTGCTGAACTCCATTCTCAGCTTTATCGTTAACAACGGTAGCCATCCCACGTTAAAAGTGCGGCAGAAAAAGGCTATTATTCTCATCAATATTTTTTGGACTATTTCAGTTATAGGCTGGTTTTTCTTCTTCATAGGTCTTTATCCCAGCACCCATTCTCATCACCGTAAATTCCTGGCAGCTTACCTGATCACCACGGCAGGGTTTATTTTAACTGGGCTACTGGTGAGGTATAAGAAGCGGCATGCAGCCAAGATCGTGCTGCTATCCGTTGCTTACGCCGGCGTGTTCTTTTTCGATAATTATACTGGCGCAAGTATGGGAGTGAGTACCTATTACATCATTTATCTTTTTATCGCGCTTAACCTGTTTTCTTACCGAAACAATGAAGGTTGGCTGCTATTCTTCACGCTTTTACCTGCTGTGCTGTTTATTGGTACGGCGATCATTCAGACCTATTCTCCAATTCAATCTGTAAAGGAGAATATGATGATCCCTTTCCGCACCTTTAACTATTTCCTTTCTTTTCTGCTGGTAAGCTGTTTTGGTATCTACATTGTCAGGTATAATAGTCGCAATGAAGACTGGCTGGAACAATCTACCATCAACCTCCAGACACTTATCGATAATACAAAAGGAAGCATCTGGAGCATTACCAACAATTTTGAGATCATAGCTGCCAACGAAGTATACAAACAGGACATGAAAGAAATATTCGGGATCAATGTCTATCCCGGATATGACATGTCGCCCGTCATCCGGGGTATTAACTACCCTCAACAATGGCTTAAACAATATCGCCGTGCCTTTGATGGGGAAACTTTCAGTGAAGAATATTTTTTTGAGGAAAAAACCTTTGAACTGGTGGCAACACCTATACTGAATGTATCCGGACAGGTAATTGGCGCGGCTTTTTATGCAAGGGATATCACCTACAGAAAAAAAGCAGAGCAGGAGTTGGTCATGGCAAAAACAAAAGCCGAAGAAGCTTCGAGGGTAAAAGCTACCTTCCTAAGCAATATGAGCCATGAATTGAGAACACCACTCAATGGCATCATTGGTACTGCCCAATTATTGCTGGAAGAAAAGCATCTCAATGAGCAAAAAGAATCCCTTTCCATTCTTAATAACCTGAGTGAGCACATGCTTGGCCTGGTCAATGATGTGCTTGATTACAACAAGATCGAATCAGGAATGCTGGAGCTGAGTCCGCATGTATTCAATATGGGAACCTTATTGAAAAAGTTGCACAGCACTTTCCGTCCATTCTTTGAAGACAAAGGGTTGTCCTACACCCTGGATATGGACAAGCGCCTGGAAAGTATAACAGTATTTGCTGATGATCTCCGGTTAATGCAGGTATTAAATAATCTCGTATCCAATGCGTTAAAGTTCACACATAAAGGAGGGGTAACTGTATCCTGCGCAATTGTTAACCAGAATTTGTCGACGGTAAGTCTTCTTTTCTGCGTGGTTGATACAGGAATAGGCATTGATCCGGTTGCGTTTGAATCAATATTTGAGAGCTTTAGCCAGGGAGATAGCGCTACTACCCGGAAATATGGAGGAACAGGGCTGGGACTCTCCATTTCCCGGAACCTGGTGAAACTGATGAATGGCAGATTGAATCTTAACAGTCAAAAAGGATCGGGCAGTAATTTCTTTTTTCAGATTGATGTCACCTTATATAAACAGGAAGAATCCAGCGGGAAGATGACCAAATTCAAATGGAGGGATGATGACCTGGTCAATCTGAGAATATTGGTAGCAGAGGACAATCCCATCAATATGATCGTAGCCCGGAAAACCCTGGAAAAGAAAGGGATCATTGTTACTGAGGCTGTAAACGGCCAGATAGCTGTAGAAAAGATGATGCAGGAAGATTTTGACCTGGTGATGCTGGACCTGGAAATGCCTGTAATGGACGGCAAAACCGCTATAAAGGAACTAAAGAAGATCAATGATCATATACCCGTTATCGCTTTCACTGCTGCCGTGTATGAAAATATGCGGGAAGAGTTAAAGGAGTACGGATTTACGGATTTCATGCATAAGCCCTTTAAGCCAGAAGACCTTTACAGGAAAATTGCCGAGGTTACACGAAACAGATAATTGTTAATTCCCAGATTCATCCTGCCATTTCGGTACTATTTCTGCTGTTTGATACTCAATTGAAATGTTATGCAATACAATGATCTAATCGGCACTATTGGCGTGGGACTGATCCTTCTGGCCTATTTTATGAATACAGCAAAGATGCTGGAAAAGAATAAGAGAGCATTTTATGTAATGAATATTATAGGAGGCGCACTTGCATGTTATGCATCTTATCTAATAGATTTTTTCCCATTTGTTATACTGGAGGGTACATGGACCCTTGTATCAATCTATGGACTGATGAAAACCATGCGCATAAAAATGACTTAGCGCGATCGGCTAGATCACTCCCATTTTTTTCATCAGGAAGGAAGCGCTGAGCGTACTGCAAACACCATCACCCAGTTTGTAATCAAACAGCAGCTCATCATTGATGATCTGGGATTCAAAGCATTTATTAGCTATTGATTGTGGGAATTCCTCAGAAAGCCTGGAAACCGTGAGATCATGCGTTGCAATAATGCCAAAAGCCTGCGCAGCAACCAGTTTCCGGATAAGCCCAATGGTACCATTATGTTTGTCGTTGCTATTAGTTCCTCTTAATATTTCATCAAGGATCACAAAGGTTTTGTTGCCAGCTTCAAGTTCCTGGATGATCTGCTGAAGGCGTTTAAGCTCCGCATAAAAGAAGGATTCACTGTCTTGCAGGGAATCACTGATGCGCATGCTTACATGCACATCAAAGGGATAAAGGTCAAACTTGCGGGCACAGACCACACTACCTGCTCTGGCGAGTACCAGGTTGATACCAAGGGTGCGGAGAAAAGTGCTTTTACCAGACATATTTGAGCCAGTAAGGATCACAAAGGGATGTTCATCAAACGAAATACTATTGGTTATTCTTTTTTTGGCCGTTATTAAAGGGTGGCCCATATCCATTGCCTTCAATCCTTCTGATCCTTTGAGCAGCGGATAACAGAATTCCGGGTTATTGAAAGAAAAAGAAGCCAGACTGTTTAATGCTTCCAGCTCTCCCAATTGCTCCAGCCAGTTCATGATATCCCTTCCATTCTTTTCTTTCCATTTTTCCAAACGATACAAGACATGAATATGAAAAAGAAATAAGCCATTCAGTAAAATACTAACCACCAGGTTGATCACAGTCTCCAATGAATTGAATAAGGAGGCTAATTTGGCAATGGAAGCAGAGGCTGTAATATTCCCTGACTTTAATTTTTCCTGCATGCCTCGTAATAAGCCGGTCTGGAAGTTTTGGGACTCAATAAGTCCAAGTTGTTTTGAAAATTGTTCAAGCACTTTTGTTACTGAGGTGGATACAGACAGATAGGAAGAAATTTTTCGTGTAAAGGAAAATGCCACAGCCAGGTTTAGAATGAACAAGCCGTAAAACAGGTTTAACGCAGCATCTTTTTCTGAATAGAAATAATAAGCTAATACTGAAAGGGAAATTATTGGAAAGATCAATAACCCGAAATAAAGTGCGTTATTGCTAAAAACAGAAGGAGAATTGATCCATGCTTTCAATTGCTGAATTTCCCGCTCTTTGGTCTCCTGGATCATTCCATAAGCCTGAACCTGCTGCCTAAACTCAAGTTTACCGGTTAATTCCCTTATGGCCTCCTGCCGGGCAGTGATGTTTTTTTTATCCGGATGTAGCAACGATCGCGACAGCGCCTTCTTTCCGAAAGAAGTGCTGGTGCGGTTCAGGTAAGGAAAAAGACCACCTTCTCCAAATATATCCAGATCATAGGAATAGGGATGGTGAACATCTGTATATTCCTTCCCGTTATCAAATCCCGGGTTTTTTCCCTGAGTGAATTGCCATTCTTTTTCATTGAGCCGACTAAGGGCCTGGTTAAACTGGACCTTGTTCTTTAGCTTATCATACCACCTGAGAATGATTAAAAATCCAATAAAAAGGATCAGAGCAATGATCAGGAATTCATTTGCACCCGAAACCAGGGCCTTATAGCCAAAATACAATGCTCCAGCAAACAAGGATAGCCGAACCAGGCTTAGGAAATTCAATTGCTGTTGAAGTTCAACAGACCTTTTTGAATAGTCATCATGAAGGGAAGAATAGAGTGAGGAACTGCCTGAATGAGTCAACCCTCCATTATTTTGTGCATTCATTTTTCTATGACTATTTCAATGATAAGATTTAATCAATAGGACATTTCTCGTGATAGTTCACGAGTTCGATAGGCGTTTTCTCCAATTCAAATCCTGCATACTGCTTTGCAACTTCATCCAGCACTGCATTTATCTCTTCCACATTGGAAAGGGTAACCAGTTTGTTGCGATATTCTTTAATGTTTGGCAAACCTTTGAGGTAATTGGCGTAGTGGCGACGCATTTCATTGATGCCAACGATTGGCCCTTTCCATTCAACACTTTTTCTCAAGTGTTTACGGGCTACATTTACTCTTTCTTCCACTGAGGGTGCAGGCAAATGAGTACCTGTTTGCATGAAATGTTTGATCTCATTAAAGATCCACGGATAACCAATAGCAGCGCGACCAATCATAATGCCGTCCACTCCGTAACGGTTCCTATATTCGACTGCCTTTTCCGGAGAGTCAATATCCCCGTTGCCAAATATGGGAATAGTAATGCGCGGGTTTTCTTTGACTTTGCCGATCAGTGTCCAATCAGCTTCGCCTTTATACATTTGAGTGCGGGTCCTGCCATGAATAGCTAATGCTTTTATTCCCACATCCTGAAGCCTTTCTGCCACTTCTTCAATATTCTTCATCTTATCATCCCATCCCAGTCTTGTTTTGACGGTAACGGGCAATGAAGTTGATTTTACAACAGCGGAGGTGAGACGAACCATAAGGTCGATATCCTTCAATACGCCAGCACCGGCTCCGCGAAGTGCCACTTTCTTAACAGGGCATCCAAAATTGATATCCAGCAAATCAGGATTGGTTACCTCTACAATTTTAGCTGCAAGGGAAAGGCTCTCTTCATCACCACCGAAGATCTGGATACCAACTGGCCGCTCATAGTCAAATATGTCCAGTTTCTTTCGACTTTTGATAGCGTCACGGATCAGGCCTTCGCTTGAAATAAATTCGGTATACATCAAATCGGCTCCATTATCCTTGCAAACGGCCCGGAAAGGAGGATCGCTCACGTCCTCCATGGGAGCCAGAAGGAGTGGAAATCCGGAAAGCGATATGTTGCCAATTTTAATCATGCTGGTGATTGAGAGACACTGATTTAGGAGTAGATATTGGCCTGAAAATAAATAAGCTGACTCTACCCCTCATCTGCGGTCTGTCATCTATTTTTGAGCCTGCAAATTTACAGGTTAATTGCTGAACTACAGTTACGATAATAACTCAAAGGGGATTTCCTATATCGCGGGATTTTTTATGCTGATAGCATTTGCTGTGGCAGGGCTGATAATTGCTGCTGGTATCAGTGCTCCCATTTGGCAGTCAATGACCGGACTGGAATTGAAAGAAATGCAGAAGCAGATGAATAATCCGGCTTATGCAGATGTATTTAAGCTACTGCAGGTGATTACGGCTGTGGTTGGATTTTTTATTCCTGCTGTGGTTACGGCATTACTCCTGAATCGCCGGCCATTTAAACTTCTCGGATTGGCTGAAGGAGCCAGTCCTCAACAGGCAGGAGTAGTTATACTGATCATTGGGGCATCGTTGGCTGTGGCAACCGGTTTATCCTATGTTAATGCCCATATCCCGATCCCTGAAAGCTGGCGTATTGAATTCATGAAAATGGAGGATGATTATAATCGCCAGGTAGAAGCCATTATCCGGCTCAGGGATACAAAAGATTATATCATAGCGCTGGTTGTAATGGCTTTTTTACCGGCCCTGTGTGAGGAAACCCTGTTCAGGGGAGGGTTACAAAATTTTCTTACCCGTTCTACCAATAATCCCTGGCTGTCTATTATTATTGTAAGTATAATCTTTAGTGTAGTACATCTTTCCTTTTATGGATTTCTTTCCAGGCTGTTTTTAGGGATTGTTCTTGGATTTATATTCCAGTATTCAGGCAAATTGTGGTTGAGTATATTAGCCCATTTTCTTAATAATGCGCTGGCTTTGACAGTCCTGTTTTTTTATATCCGCGAGGGCAGGTCTTTAAGTGATGCAATGAAATCAGATGGAGCCAGTTTCTGGGGATTGGTTGCTATTCCTGTTGTAATTGCTTTTTTTGAATTATTCAGGAGAATATCTGGAAAACGGCAGACGGTTTAATATTTTTCAATGGCGTTTAATTGGCAAACATTTAGGATAAGGGCATTGACTGCAATACTCTTTGTGGTTGTTATGCTGGTGGGGTTATTGTGGAATGAATGGAGCTTTCTTATTCTTTTTTCCATAATCCATTTTGGTTGCTGGTGGGAATATTTGAAGATTATGGAGAAGATCTATAATGTCAAATATCATCCATATGTGAAGTTGGGATTTATGGTGCTTGGGTATGGGTTGATGTTATTATTTTGCGGACCTGGATATAAGATTAGTGGATATGGGCTAAAAGAAAATTTCTCGCTTCCAGTTTCCATAGCTGGATTTGTATTGCTGGTATTGGGGATTTTTCAAAGAACACGTGTGGATTTGAAATCATTTGGAACTGCAGCAGCAGGCCTTCTCTATATTTCACTCAGTTGGGGATTATTAATAAATCTTGAATCAGATGATGATCGACTGATGGGCATAGAATGGCACATGAAAAATATGCTAGTATGGTTGACCATTATATTGACGATGTGGATTAATGATACGATGGCATATATCGTTGGCTCTTTAATTGGTAAAACTCCTTTAACGAAAATTTCGCCCAAAAAAACGTGGGAAGGAACCATAGGTGGTATTATTCTGGCAGTAATTGTAGTTGGATTTGTTGCAACCAGAATATGCAGAGACCTGGGATCATACAGGCACTATACCGATGGTCTCTTTTGGTTTATTTTAGCTGCTATAGGTGCTATTTTCGGCACTTTCGGTGATTTGTTAGAATCAAAGCTTAAGCGCATGGCCAATATAAAAGACAGTGGGCAAATCCTGCCAGGTCATGGAGGGTTTCTGGACCGGTTTGATTCACTGATCCTTGCCATTCCCTTTTGCTGGCTATATATCTTTGTGTTCCAAAGACTTTAATCACATTAAAGGTATTTTCCATCACATTCTTACCTTTGCACCCTAAAGTAAAACGATGACAATTCACAAAGAAGGTTATACTACATTAGCGTGGAGTTTTATCATTTTTGCCCTGCTCAATCTGCTTTCTTTTTATTTCTTCAGCTTTGAAGCACCTGTGTTGAGTGTCATTGTGTTTGTGGTAACGCTGGGATTACTGCTTTTCCTCGTTTCCTTCTTCCGCCTTCCAAAAAGACCTTTGACCATAAATGAAAACGCTATAGTAGCTCCTGCAGATGGTACGGTGGTCGCTATTGAAGAAGTTCAGGCCGATGAATACTTTCCTGACCGTCGCATACAGGTTTCCATATTCATGAGCCCATTGAATGTGCACGTAAACCGCAATCCTGTAAGCGGTGAAGTAGCCTATAGCCAGTATCACAAAGGCAAATACCTCGTAGCCTGGCATCCCAAATCTTCTACTGAAAACGAACGCCATACTGTTGTATACCGTAAGGGTAACAAGGAAGTACTCACCAAACAGATTGCCGGGGCCCTGGCAAAACGTATTGTCAATTACCTGCAGGCAGGCCAGGAAGTTAAACAGGCTGAGGAAATGGGATTTATCAAATTTGGGTCAAGGGTGGATCTGCTCCTGCCGCTTGATGCAAAGATTAAAGTAAAGATTGGTGATAAACCACTGGGTGGTGTTACTGTTGTAGCCGAATGGTAATACTTCACTAAAAAATAGTTTCCAGTTCCTTTAATGAATGTACGGTGTAAGTCGGTTGTTCTTCAACGCTGATTCGTAAATGATTTACAAAAACCTGGTCCATTCCTGCATTCTTTGCTCCCAAAATATCTACTTCAGGTGTATCTCCGATCATGATGCTTTCATGCAATTGAGCACGGGTCTTTCTCAATGCATACTCAAATATCTCTTTATTGGGTTTTAAACTATTGGAGCCTTCTGATGTGATGACCTCTTTAAAGAAACCGTCGAGACCCGAGTGTTTCAATTTGCTATGTTGGGTTTTTTCAAACCCATTAGTAATAAGATGGAGTATATAACCTTTGGCGGCAAGATAAGTAAGTATTTCTCTTGTTCCAGGAAAGAGGATCGTGCGTGTAGGAAGCAAATCCAGGAACAGCACGCTCATGGCACGGGATAATTCATCATCCGCTATTTTAAAGTCAAGCAGGGAAAGCCACATTCTTTTCACGCGCAATTCATCCTGTTTGATATATCCCTTACGATAGCGCTCCCATAATTTTTCATTATGTGCCAGGTAATTCCGGTAAAAGAGTTCAAAATCATTTATACCCCTGGCCTCAAGTTGAAGATTACTGTATAAAACCTCCAGCGTGGCGCGTGCATTGGCTTCAAAATCCCATAGGGTGTGGTCCAGATCAAAGAAGAGATGCCTGTATTTCATGCTGCAAAATTAATTGTGCGGGGTCGTATTGCGCTGAATGGCAACGGTAATTCTAAAAAAAGGTATTACTTCGTGGATCAACGATCATTCTATGAACATCGTAATTACCGGTGCATCCCGTGGATTGGGAAAAGCAATCGCTTCTATATTTGGCGATGACAAACAGGGCCATACGCTGCTGCTTTGTTCTCAGAACAGGGAAAATCTGCAGTTGACGGGAAAGGAATTACAGGGGAGATTCCCGCGCACTACCATTCTTACCCATGCCTGCGATCTGTCAGTTAAAGAACAGGTTAAAAAGTTTGCAG
>Ga0136846_1239487_pt1 | contig 26300 bp, 24 predicted proteins | sample HopSoiMetagenom2_FD_96841 | JGI IMG/M metagenome (GOLD analysis project Ga0136846, IMG submission 96841) | Grasslands soil microbial communities from Hopland, California, USA - 2 Assembly 2016 (version 4) | ecosystem: Environmental > Terrestrial > Soil > Grasslands | place: USA: Hopland... | reverse complement strand
GTCGCGCGGCGGATGCCGCTCTTCACCGCGGCTCCGTTGCCCTTGTTGTAGGGATGCCTGACCACGATCGCCCCCGCGGCGCACGCACGATCGCCCGTGTCGTCGGCAGATCCGTCGTCGACCACGATGACCTCGTGCCACCGGGCGGCACCGCGCAACGTCGAAATGACGTCCGTGATGGCCTCTCCCTCGTTGTATGCCGGTATGACGACGGACACACTGGACGGGTCGGCCACTAATGTTCCCAGCGCGCCGCGTGATCGCGTGAGGTCAGCGCGCCGTGCGGCGGCTCCGCGTCTCGTGACGGCGCTTCGAGCGAGCGCACGCGGTAGAGCAGATCTTCGAGCAGCTTGCGGTTTGCCGAAATGACGTCCGCGAGCAGGCCGATCAGTACGACCTGAAATCCGACGATCATCAGGACCGCGGCATAGATCAGCGACTGCAGGTAACGGCCGCCGCCGGTGAACGAGGTCACGTAGTAGTACAGGAAGCGTATCGAGATCAGGACGCCGGCGGCGAAGAGCGTCAGGCCAATGTAGGTGAACACCTTCAGCGGCTCGTACATCGTGTAGATGCGCACGATGGTGGCGCCCGATCGCTTGATGTACGAGAAGACGCTGTCGAACAGACGCGAGTCCCGCGTGCGCGGGTTCGTGGCAATCGGCACGTGCGCGATCGCCATCCGCTTCTTTCCAGCCTGGATGATCGATTCGAGCGTATACGAGAATTCCGACACGATCGTCATGCGCAGCGCCGCTTCCCGCGTGTAGGCGCGGAAGCCGCTGGTCGTGTCCGGGACGGATGTGTTGGAGACCTGGCGGACCACCCAGCTTCCCAGCCGCTGAAGCTGCCGCTTGCGCCACGACATGTGCTCGAGCTCCGCGATGTTGCGGTCGCCGATGCAGATGTCCGCGTCGCCGCGCAGCAGCGGCGCGATCAACTGCGGGATCTCATGGCCGGCGTACTGGTTGTCGGCGTCCGTGTTGACGATGATGTCCGCTCCCGCTTTGACGCACGCGTCGATGCCCGCCGCGAACGCCGCGGCCAGTCCCTTGTTGCGTCGAAGCCGGACGACGTGGTGCACGCCGCAAGAGATCGCCACCTCCGAGGTGCCGTCGCGCGACCCGTCGTCGATGACCAGCGTCTCGATGACGTCGATGCCGGGAATGCTGCGCGGCAGATCCGCCAGCGTCGCCGGCAGCGTTGCCGCTTCGTTGAGGCACGGAATCTGGATGATCAGTTTGCTCACGGCTTGCTCACAGGTGACCGAGGAGCTTCTCGATGACTCCTTCCCAGGTGACGGTCCTCGCACGGTCGTATCCAGCCTCGCCGCGGGACGCGGCGAGCGTCCGGTTGGCCGCCAGCGAATTGATGGCGTCGGCCAGCGGTTCCGGCGCTGGATCGCACACGATTCCGTTCGTGCCGTTTTCCACGAACTCGAGCGGACCGCCCGCGTCCCGGGTGGTGATGACCGGCTTGCGCGCCATGAACGATTCCAGCGTGACGTATCCGTAGTCTTCCTCGTACGGTACGTAGATCGTGGCAAGCGCTCCCGCGTACAGATCCACGAGCTCCTCATCTCCGACGCTGCCGCGAAACTCGACGCGGTCGGCGAGCCCCAGTTCTTCGGTCAACCGCTGTGCAGCCTTCAATTGCGTTCCTTCTCCGACCACGACGAGCCGGAGTCCGGGTTCCGCGCTGCGCATCGCCCGAATCGCGAGGTCGACGCGCTTGATCGATTCCACGCGGCCGACGGAGAGGATGTAGGAGCCTGAAGGTCCCGCGCGAAGCCGATCGAACAGACGCGACGGATGATACAGCGGCTCGGACGCGAGGCCGTTGTACTTCTCGAGCCGGGCCGACGTGAGCCGGCTGATCGTGAAGAGGCGGCGCGACTCGCTCAGCATCTCACGATCCAGCGTGATGAGCCGATCACGCAGGCCGACGTCGTTCTCGTTGTGGCCGAAGTCGCTGTATTCGGTGCCGCATAGCTCATACGCGGCGCGGTACTGATGGATCAGCCATGTCACCTTTGACGGGTGGCGCACGAAGTACGAGGGAAATTTCGTGGCAATCAGCGCGTCGATCGGCCGGCCGTTGCTCGAGCTGAGATCGAGCAATCGCCACGCCGCCGCGTGGCAAAGGATCTCGTCTTTCGGGTACCACTTGAACGGGAGGCTCACCCGCTCGACCGCATAGTCGCGGGCGCGTAATTGCTTGACCAGCTCGCGGACCAGCGCTTCTGCCCCGCCCCGGACGAACGGCACCTGCGTTTCGCAGACCACGACGGTGCGGATGGGCATTACGCGGAACGCCGGAATCGTATCATGTGGCGTGACGGAAATTGATGACGTCACCGTCGAGCACGATGTATTCCTTGCCTTCGAGGCGAAGCTCTCCATGCTCACGGCACGCCGCGAGCGAGCCGCGTGCGAGCAGATGTTCGTAGCGCACCACTTCGGCCCGAATGAAGCCGCGCTGAATGTCGGTGTGGATCTCCCCGGCGGCATTCTGGGCGGTGGTCTCGCGGGGGATCGACCACGCGCGGTTCTCGTCCTCTCCGACGGTGAAGAACGAGATGTACCCGAGCAGGTCATAGCTCGCACGAATCACGCGGTCCAGGCCTGACTCCCGCAGCCCGAGATCCGCCATGAACGCGACGGCGTCCGCTTCGTCGAGCTGTGCTATCTCGAGCTCGATCTTCGCGCAGATCGGCACCGCGCGGGTTGCCGCGCCCTTGATGAAGTCCTCGAGGCCGGCGAGCGCAATCGCGCGATCCGCCTGCGGCAGATCCGCTTCGTCGAGATTCAGGACGAGCAGGAGCGGCTTGGCCGAGAGAAACTGGAAACCGCGCAGGCGTTTGGCCTCGTCACCCGCGAGATCCAGTGCGCGCAGGGGACGCCCGGCTTCGAGCGCCGGGCGACATCGCTGCAGGATGTCCTGCTCCTTTTTCAATTCGGTGTTGCTGCCGGCCTTCTTCAGATCGCGTTCGAGCCGTTCGAGCCGGCGTTCGACCACCCCGAGGTCGGCCAGAATGACCTCGTCTTCCATCGTGCGAACGTCCCGCGCCGGATCGATCGAGCCCGCCGCGTGAGGCACCGACGGATCCCGGAACATGCGAACCACATGCAGGAGCGCGTCGGCGTTGCGGAACGGCGCGACGTCGAGAAGCGCGGCGGCCCCGGTCTTCGCCCCGGTTGCGCCTCCCATGTCGGCGAACTCCACCGTCGCGGGGACGTGCTTCTTCGGGTTGAACAGCGCGGTCAGCCGGTCGAGGCGTTCGTCCGGCACGCGCGCGACGCCCACGTTGGCTTCCTGTTTCCCGCCCGCGCGCGGGGCCTCCCGGGCACTTGTCAGCAGTTGAAAGAGGGCGGTCTTTCCCGCGGAGGGGAATCCAATGAGTCCGGCGCGCAGCATGGCAGATCCGTAAATCGTAGCACCGGTCGGGGGCCGTTCGCGTCTCCGGGGGGTGCTGTTCGCCGCGGGTCGTCGCGAAAAGGCGAAAGTCAGGCGTAACCTCCTCAGACTCTACATTTTGGCGTTGACATAGACCCAGCCGTCCCCTACTATCTGCGTGGAATTTTGTGGAGCAAAGTGGAGTAAACCGACGTGCTCCGGGGCAACTACGCCGCCAAAATCGATGATAAGGGGCGGCTCAAGATCCCGAACGCCTTTCGTGCCCTCGTCGAGGGGAAGCACGGGACCGAGCTGTTCGTGACGAGCCTGACGGGGGAGTACGTCCGCGTTTACCCGATGCCGGTCTGGCTGGCGCTCGAGGAAAAGCTCTCGCGCGCCCCTTCCACGCATCCCGCGCGGCTCAAGTTCCTGGACCGCGTCAGTTACTACGGGCAGACCGCGGAGATCGATACGCAGGGGCGGGTGGTGATTCATCCGCGGCTGCGCGACTCGGCAGGCATGTCGGGAGAAGTCGACGTGCTCGGGCAGGTGGATTGGCTCGACGTGTGGAATCACGAGCGGTTCGTCGCGAAGCTCCAGCGCGATCCCTACACGGACGAGGACGCGAAGGCGCTGTCCGACTTTGGCATCTGACGAGGATGCGCCACGAGCCGGTGATGGTGGCGGAAGTGCTCGACCTGCTCGCGCCGGGGCGCGGCGGGCTGTTCGTCGACTGCACCGTGGGCCTGGGCGGCCACAGCCGCGCGCTGCTCGAGACCGGAGCCACGCGTGTGCTCGGGCTCGATCGGGATCCGAGCGCGCTTGCCATCGCGGCGGAAACGCTCGCGGCGTATCGCGACCGCGTCGAACTCGTGCACGCGGACTACCGCGAGCTCGATCGCGTGCTGAGTACTCGCGGAATCGTGTCGGTCCACGGGACGCTCGCGGACCTGGGGGTGTCGTCGATGCAGCTCGATGCGGACGGGCGTGGATTCAGCTTCCGGCGTGACGAACCGCTGGACATGCGGATGGACCAGACGAGCGGATCGAGTGCCGCCGACTGGCTGCGCACCGTGGACGAACAGGACCTCGCGAACGTGATCTTCCAGTACGGCGAAGAGCGCTACTCCCGGCGGATCGCGCGGGCCATCGTGACGGCGCGCGTGTCGGCGCCGGTCGAGACCACTGGACAGCTCGCGACGATCGTCCGGCGCGCGATCCCGCGTCGCGGGTACGAACGGATCGACCCGGCGACGCGCACGTTCCAGGCGTTGCGCATCTGGATCAACCGCGAGCTCGAAGGTCTCGATACGTTTCTCATCGGCGCCGCGCGGCGGCTGCTGCAGGGGGCGCGTCTCGCGGTGATTACATTTCACTCTCTCGAGGATCGCATCGTGAAGCACACGTTCCGCGCGATCGAGAAGGCCGAGGAGGCGATGCGCATTCTCACCAAGCGGCCGCTCGTTCCCGCGGATGCCGAACTGGCGCGGAACCCGCGCGCGCGCAGCGCGAAGCTGCGCGCGATTGAGAGGGTCGCATGAGCGGGATGGATTTCGAATACGCGATCAAGAAAGACGTGCGGAACAATCCCATCGTCCGCGAAGTGGACGAAGCGCGGCAGCGGCAGTTGTGGCGCTCGATGGCGATCGGCATGTTCCTGGTCGTCGTGCTGCTGTTTTCGGCGTGGCAGCACTTCGAGCTGCTCCGCCATGGTTATCAGGTCGAACGCATGCAGCAGGAGCGCGCGGCGGAAGAGGAGATCAACCGTCACCTGCGCCTCGAGATCGAGACGCTGCGGGCGCCACGCCGCATCGAGAGGATCGCGACCGAACAACTGCACCTCGTCGCGCCGTCGCGCGACCAGGCGATCGTGATCGAGCGCGTCATGCCGGCGCCGCCGCCCGACAAGTCCGTCGTTGCGGCGCGTTGATGACGATCCAGGCGAGCTGAGAGAGGATCCGGTGTCCGAACTGGGCGGCAGCAGCAGATTCCGGCCGTGGGGCCCGCGACGCGGGCAGCCCTCCGCCCCGCAGGCCGTCCGGCGCGACGCCGCGCCGGCGGCGGACTGGCGCGGCCGCGTCCGCGCGCGCCTGATCGTCTGCGCCACGCTGTTTGGCTTCTGGACCACGGCGATCGAGGCACGTCTCGTGTACCTGCAGGTGATCGACCATTCCGATCTGATGGCGCGCGCCGATCGCCAGCAGACGCGCACCATCGTGCCCCCCGCGAAACGCGGGGAAATCTTCGACCGCAACGGACGTCTGCTCGCCTACAGCGTGGACGCGGATACGATTGCGGCGGATCCCTCGGAAATCGAGGACCCGGACGGCGTGGCCACGGCGCTCTGTGGCGCGCTCGAGGGATGCAATGCCGACCGTCGAACCGAGGTGGCGAAGAGACTGCGTCGCCGTGGCGCGTTCGTCTTCGTCGCGCGGCAGGTCTCCCCGTCGGTCGCGCGCAAGGTGAAGGACCTCGGCCTGCCGGGCGTCATGTTGCTGAAGGAGAGCCGCCGCTACTATCCGAAGGCGGAGCTCGCCGCGCACGTCGTCGGGTACGTGGGACTCGACAACGTCGGCCTAGGAGGCATCGAGTCGGCGTACGACTCGCAGATCCGCGGCAAGGATGGCAAGGTCCTCATACAGACCGATGCCAAGCGCCACGCGGTGTTCAGCCGCGTCGAGCGGCCTGCAACCGCCGGCGCGAGCATCGAGCTCACGATCGATCAGTACCTCCAGTACATCGCCGAGCGCGAGCTTCGTGAGGGCGTCGAAGCGAATCACGCGGCGGGCGGCACTGCGCTGATCATGGACCCGCGCAGTGGCGAGATTCTCGCGCTGGCGAACTGGCCCACGTTCAATCCAAATGCGTTCGCGAAGGTTGACGAGGACGCCCGGCGCAACCGCGCGATCCAGGAGCTGTACGAGCCGGGGTCCACATTCAAGATCGTCACGGCATCAGCGGCGCTCGAACATCGCGTCATCACGCCAGACACGCTCATCCCGACCAGTCCGGGCTACATCACGTTCGGCTCGCGCATCATCCACGACACGCACGAGTACGGGCTGCTGAAGTTCACCGACGTGATCGTGAAATCGAGCAACGTCGGCGCGATCAAGGTTGGCCTCCGGCTCGGTCCCCAGCTCCTCGGCGAATACGTCAGCCGGTTCGGGTTCGGACAGGCGCTCGCGCCCGACTTTCGGGGTGAAACGGCCGGGATCGTGTGGAGTCCGGATCGCCTCGATCCGAGCGCGCTGGCGTCGGTGTCCATGGGTTACCAGGTGGGCGTGACGCCGTTGCAGATGGCGACCGCGGTCAGCGCCGTCGCCAATGGCGGCCATCTGGTGCAGCCGCGCGTCGTGCGGGCGTTCATCAAGGACGCAAAGCGCGTCGAGGTACCGCACACCATCCTGCGCGATGCGATCACGCCTGAGACCGCGGCCACGGTGACCGAGATCATGGAACAGGTGGTCGAGCGCGGCACCGCCAAGGCCGCCCAGATCCCCGGCTACACGATTGCCGGCAAGACCGGCACCGCGGCCAAGCTCGTGAACGGGCGTTACCAGAAATCGGATTACAACGCGTCGTTCGTCGGCTTCATTCCGTCGCGCAAGCCCCGCTTGACGATCCTCGTGGTCATCGACTCTCCGCATGGAAACGGCTACACCGGGGGCGCCGTGTCGGCGCCGGTTTTCAAGCGGATCGCCGAAGCCTCACTGACCTACCTCGGTATCGGCCCGACGATCAATGCGCCGCCACCGGTACTTGTCGCGCGCGAAGACGCGATCGATGAACCCGGTGTCGTCAGGCGTCAGCTGGCACGCGTCGACGCCGACCTCGTACAGACACTGGTCGCGGCCGCAAGCAGCGGCCTGATGCCCGACCTCCGCGGGCTCAGCGCGCGCGAAGCGCTCAGAACGCTCTCGCGGATCGGCATGTCTGCGCGCATGAACGGCGACGGCTTCGTCGTATCGCAGAACCCCGAGCCGGGTTCGACTCTGGTGCGCGGAGATGCCTGCAACGTCCGGCTTGGCCGGCGTGTCCCTCTGGTGGGCGCTGGAGGATCACCGCCATGATGCTCCAGGAACTTCTGGATCGTCTGGCCGTCACGTCCATCGCGTACGATTCGCGGAACGTCACGCCTGGGGCGGTGTTCGTTGCGCTCCGTGGCATTCATGCGGATGGTGCGCGTTTCGCGCCGCAGGCAATCGCCAGGGGCGCCGTCGCGGTCGTGGCGGAAAGTGCGGCTCCTCCGGGCGGCACCGTCCCGTGGATCCAGGTGTCGAACGCGCGCGACGCCCTCGCGTCGCTCTCCGCCTCGTTCTATCGGAATCCGACCGAGGAGCTCGCGCTGGTCGGCATCACCGGTACGAACGGCAAAACGACGACGTCGTACATCCTGACCTCGATTTTCGAGGCTGCCGGAATCAAGTGTGGGCGCATCGGTACTATCGGCTACAAGGTCGGCGGACGTGAGGTCGACGCATCGCGCACGACCCCGGAGGCGCCCGATCTGCAGCAGATGTTCCGCGGCATGCTCGCCCAGGGATGTGGCGCCTGCGTCATGGAGGTGTCGTCGCACGCGCTGTCGCTGAGACGTGTCGATTACCTTCGGTTTGCCGCCGGCATCTTCACGAATCTCACGCGCGATCACCTGGATTTTCACGGCGACATGGAAACGTATTTCGTTGCCAAGCGCCGTCTGTTCGAGCTGCTCCCCGAGGGCGCCGTCGGCGTGATCAACATCGACGATCCACGTGGCGCCGGCATGGTGGCGGCCGCGAGGCGCCCCGTTACGTACGCCATTGAGGCGGCGGCCGACGTGCGACCGGGACCGCTGACCTTCTCGCTGGACGGCCTGACGTTCGAGATTCGGACGCCGCGCGGCCTCCTGCACGTCCGATCGCGGCTGGTCGGCCGGCCCAACGCGTACAACATCCTCGCCGCGTCGGCGGCGGCGATGGCGCTCGACTTGTCCTTTTCGTCGATCGAAGCGGGGATCACCGCGCTCGAGCACGTCCCTGGCCGATTTCACGTCGTCTCCGAGCCGCGCGACGACGTGCGCGTCATCGTGGACTACGCGCACACCGACGACGCGTTGAAGAACCTGCTCGAGACCGCACGTCCGCTCGCCGGCGGACGAGTCGTGACGGTGTTCGGGTGCGGGGGGGACCGCGACAGGACGAAGCGGCCGCTGATGGGCGCGGTCGCCGCTCGATTGAGCGACCTGGTGATCGTCACCTCGGACAATCCGCGCAGCGAGGATCCGGAACGCATCATCGAGGAAATTCGGCGCGGCATCCTCATACCGGCCAATCGGGTTGCGCCGAAAGGCCAGCACGGCACGCCGTCGCTGGCCATCGTGGATCGCCGGCAGGCGATCGAGAAGGCGATTCGCGACGCCAGGCCCGGAGACCTCGTGCTGATTGCGGGCAAGGGACACGAGAAATATCAGGTGATCGGGGATCGGACGCTGCCGTTCGACGACGTGGAGGTCGCGCGTGCGGCGCTCACGAAGCGCCGCAGCGGGTCGAGGGTGCCCTGAAGGGTGGAACCGATCGCGTTGACCACTGGCGAACTTGCCGCCGTCACGAAGGGCCGGATGGTCTCCGGCGCGCCGGATCGGCGCATCGAGCGCGTTTCGATCGATTCGCGATCCATCTCCGAGGGGGATCTGTTCATCGCGATACGAGGTGATCGTTTCGATGGTCACGAGTTCGTCACCGCCGCGTTGGGCGCGGGAGCCGCCGGTGCCGTGGTGACGATGGCGCCGGCCGCCCCTGAGGCAGGTCACGGACGGTCTGCGCCCTTTCTTCTGAAGGTAGAGGACACGACGCGCGCGCTGCAGGACATCGCGCGCGAAGTTCGACGGCGATCCGGCGCGAAGGTAGTGGCCATCACCGGCAGCGCCGGCAAGACGACGACGAAGGAATTGACCGCGGAGTTTCTCTCCGCACGGTACAGCGTGTTTCGGAACAAGGGGAATTTGAACAATCACATCGGCCTGCCGTTGTCGCTGCTGGAACTGCGGACGAGGCCGGAGGTGGCGGTGGTCGAGCTCGGCATGAATCATCCCGGAGAAATCAGCACGCTGGTCGGCATTGCCGAACCCGACGTGCGCGTCTGGACCAACGTTGGCGACGCGCATCTTGGATTCTTCGTGTCCGCCGACGCGATCGCCGATGCGAAGGGAGAGATTCTGGAGGGAGCGCGGACCAGCGACCTGCTCGTCGCCAACGCGGACGACCCGCGCGTGATGGCGCACTCGTCGCGATTCGCGGGGCGCCGGATCACGTTCGGTGTCTCGGAGGGCGCCGACGTGCGTGCGACCGACGTCCAGCACCGCGGGCTCGACGGGGTTGCCGCGAACGTCTCGACGCCGCACGGCCACATACATCTGGCGACGCCACTCCTTGGTCTGGGGAACCTGTCGAACCTCCTCGCCGCCACCGCCGTTGCGTCGGAGCTTGGCGTCGCGCTCGATGCGATTGCCGAACGTGCCGGAGCGATGCGGCCCGCCGCGCATCGCGGCGCCTTGCTGCGGCTCCCCGGGGGCGTCACGTTGATCGACGATTCCTACAACTCGAGCCCGGCGGCATTGAAGCAGTCTCTTGCGACCATCGCCGCGGCAACCGGCAGCGCGCGCAAGGTCGCGGTGCTCGGCGAGATGCTCGAACTCGGCGCGCACGCGACGCGGCTGCACCGGGAATGCGGACGCGCAGCGGCGGGCGCAGGCCTCGATCTGCTGATCACGGTCGGCGGCGACCCCGCGAAGCAGCTTGCGGACGAAGCGCGTGCGGCCGGTCTGCCGGAGGCGAACGTCATGCACGCGGCCACGAGTGAGGAAGCTGCCGAACTGGCGCTCAAGCGCGTTCGTCCCGGCGATCTCGTCCTCGTGAAGGGGTCGCGCGGTATTCGTACCGATAGCGTCGTTGAGCGGCTGAAGGTGGAGTTCGCCTGATGCTGTTCCACCTGCTCTATCCGCTGCACGATGCCGCCCCCGTCTTCAACGTGTTCCGGTACATCACGTTCAGGACGGCCGGCGCCAGCGTGACCGCTCTCGCGCTGAGCCTCGTGCTCGGTCCCGTGTTGATCCGTCGCCTCCGCGAATTCCAGATCGGCCAGGTGATTCGCCAGGAAGGACCGCAGACGCACCGCGCGAAAGCCGGCACGCCGACGATGGGCGGCCTGCTGATCATGTCGGCATCGCTCGTTCCGACGTTGCTCTGGGCGGATCTCCGGAACGCGTACATCTGGATCGCGGTCATCGCGACGGCGGGCTTTGGCGCGATTGGATTTGCGGACGACTACCTGAAAATCGTGCGGCGCTCGCACCACGGACTCCGGCCGCGTTACAAGATGGGCTGGCAGATCGTGATCTCCCTCGGCGTCGGCATCGCGCTGCTGGCGCTTGCGCGATCGGATCTGTACAACACGCGCCTCGTGTTTCCGTTCTTCAAGCGCGTCATTCCCGAGCTCGGATCGTTCTACATCGCGTTTGCGGTCATCGTGCTCGTCAGCTGGACGAACGCGGTGAACCTGACCGACGGCCTCGACGGGCTGGCGATCAGCGTGTTTGCCGTCGCGGCCGCCGCGCTGACCGCGCTGACGTACGTCAGCGGCCACCGCGTGTTCGCTGAATACCTGCAGCTCCCCCGCTTCTCACCGCTCACAGGCGAGCTGACGATCTTCTGCGGCGCGCTCGTCGGAGCGAGCCTCGGGTTCCTCTGGTACAACTCGTACCCTGCCGACATCTTCATGGGGGACGTCGGGTCGCTGGCGCTCGGCGGCGCGCTCGGCACGATTGCGCTCCTCATCAAGCAGGAGTTCGTGCTCGTCATCGTCGGCGGCGTCTTCGTGCTGGAAGCGCTGTCGGTGGTGATCCAGGTCACGTCGTTCAAGCTCACGGGCCAGCGGGTGTTCCGGATGGCGCCGATCCATCACCATTTCGAACTGGTCGGCTGGAGCGAGCCGAAGGTGATCGCGCGATTCGTCATCATCGCGATCATCTTCGCCCTGTTCAGCCTGACCACGCTCAAGCTGCGATGACCGCACATGGAACCTTCTCCGTCACGGGGCAGCGCGTCGTGGTCGTCGGCGCCGCACGAAGTGGCGTTGCCGCCGCGGAACTGCTCGTGCGCCGTGGCGCAAGCGTCATCCTCAGCGACACGCGTGAGTCGATTCCCGATGAAGAGCGGCTTCGCGAGGCGGGTGTGCATCTGGAGCTCGGTCCGCACTCGGCCGACACGTTTGCGGCGGCGGATCTCATCGTGCTCAGTCCCGGTGTGCCTCCGAATCAGCCGGCAATCGCGCATGCGCGGCGCTCGGGTGTGCCGGTAATGGGAGAGCTCGAGCTCGCCTCGCGATGGCTGCGGGGCCGCGTCATCGCGATCACCGGAACGAAAGGGAAGTCCACGACCACGACGCTGACCGGGCGGATGCTCGAAGCGGTGGGGCACCGCGTGCGTGTGGGCGGAAATATCGGACTCGCACTCAGCGCCCAAGTCGACGACTCGACCGAAGACACCATCCACGTCGTCGAGGCGAGCAGCTTTCAACTCGAGGGGACCGAGACGTTCCGTCCGTGGATCGCCGTGCTGCTGAACCTTTCGCCCGACCACCTCGATCGGCACGCCAGCGTCGAGGAGTACTCCGCGGCAAAGGCACGGATCTTCGCGAACCAGCGACGGGACGACTGGGTGGTGCTGAACGGTGACGACCAGCCGTCGCTCGATCTTGCGCGCGACGCGAAGGGGCGTCGCATGTTCTTCGCGCTGCGCGAGCCACTCGACGAGGGCATCGTCGTGGCGGGCGACGCGATCGTGCGTCGGTCGCGTACCGGGGACCAGGCGCTGGTGCCGGTGTCCGCGGTCAAGCTGCTCGGACGTCATCTGCTGGCGGATGTGCTCGCGGCGGCCGCTGTCGCGTCCATCGCGGGGGTCGACGCCGCCGCGATGACCCGTGCGGTCGAAACGTTCGAGGGCCTGGAGCACGCGCTCGAGCGCGTGCGCGAGATCGCCGGCGTGCGCTTCGTCAACGACTCGAAGGCGACGAACATCGAGTCGGCGCTGCGCGCCATTCAAAGCTTCGACGCCGGCCTTGTCGTGATTCTCGGCGGGAAGTTCAAGGGCGGCAATTTCGCGGATCTCCGAGACGTGCTCGTCGCAAGGAACGCGGTGGTCGTTGCGATCGGTGAAGCCACGCCCATGATTCGCGATGCATTCCGCGGGGCCGTGCGGGTCCTGGACGCCGCCGACATGTCCGCGGCCGTGCGCACGGCGTTCGCGTCGGCCGCGCCGGGACACACCGTCCTCCTCGCGCCGGCGTGCGCGAGCCTCGACATGTTACGCGATTACGCGGAACGCGGACGCGTGTTCCAGCAGCACGTGGACCGCCTGGCAGAGGAGCGGAAACAAACGCGCGAGCACTAAACAGTCATCAGCCCGGTCGAGGCGGCGAAGAGCTGGCCGCTGGGAACGCAGGCTGCCCCAGTCTGCGAGGTCGGTGTCCTTGCCCCACGGCCGGCTGATGACTGCTCAGTGCTCGTGCGAACGGCTTCGGCCTGAACTGTAAGTCTGAAGCATATGTCGGTGCAGCCGTGCTGAACCTTTAACGTCACCAACGTCGGATCGCGAAGTATGGCCCGGAAACTCAAGTCGGACAAGCTGCTCTTCACCGCCATGCTGCTGCTGGTGTGCGCCAGCATCGTCATGGTGTACAGCGCCTCCGCCGTCATTGCGATGGAGCGCTATCACCAGCCGAACCTGTTCCTGTTCAAGCAGGCAACCTGGGTGCTGCTCGGACTGGCGGTGATGCCGATCGTCATGAGGATCGACTACCGCAACTACCGGCAGCCGCTCGTCATCTGGACAGCGCTCGGCGTCGTCGTGTTCGCGCTGATTGGAGTGCTGTTCGGACCTCGTATCAACGGCGCACGTCGCTGGTTCGGCGTCGCCGGTGTCGGCGTGCAGCCATCGGAGCTCGCCAAGATTGCCGTCATCTTCTTCGTGGCGGCGATTCTCGAGCGCCGCATGGAGCGGATCGACGAACTCAAATACTCGCTGCTGCCGATCGCGGTCGTCGTCGGCGGCGTCGTTGGACTCGTTCTGCTGCAGCCGGATCTGGGCACGGCCCTGTCGATCCTGATCATCGCGTCGGCCATGGTGTTCGCTGCGGGCATCAACTATCGGTACATCGTCGGCCTGCTGCTCGTGTCATTGCCCGCGGCATACATCGTTCTCGTCAGCGCCGATTATCGCCGGCGCCGCCTCACGGTTTTTCTCAACCCGTGGGAAGACCCGCTCGGCGACGGGTTCCAGGTGATTCAGTCGCTGATCGCGGTCGGTACCGGCGGGGTATTCGGACGCGGTCTGATGGCGGGCGTCCAGAAACTGTTCTACCTCCCGTATCCGGAAACAGACTTCATCTACGCGGTGATCGGAGAGGAGCTCGGGCTCCTCGGCGCGACGATCGTCCTCGCGTGCTTTTGTGTAATCGCGTGGCGCGGTCTGCGAACGGCGCTCCGCGCACCGGATCGGTTTGGCGCGTTTCTCGCGCTGGGACTGACCGCGATGGTTGCGTTCCAGGCGTTCTTCAACATCAGTGTCGTACTTGGACTGCTGCCAACGAAAGGCATTCCGCTTCCGTTCGTGAGCTTCGGCGGCTCGTCGCTGCTCATCAGCATGATCGGCATGGGGATTCTGCTCAACGTCTCACAGCACGCGTCGGCAGGCCACGTCGTCACGACTGCGATCGAGCCGGGGACGGCTGATGCATGAGCGCACTCCGCGTCGTGATCGCCGGGGGAGGTACCGGCGGCCATCTCTACCCGGGGATTGCCGTCGCGCGCGAGCTCCTGTCGCGGAGACCGGACACGATCGTGACGTTCGCGGGGACCATGCGGGGCATCGAATCGCGCGTCGTACCGCGGGAAGGCTTCGAGCTCGATGTGCTGAGGAGCGCGGGCCTGAAGGGAAAATCCGCGACGGCGCTGCTGCGCGGACTTGCGCTGTTGCCGCTGAGCGGCGTCGACGCCTGGCGAATACTCACCCGGCGGAAACCGCACCTCGTCATTGGTGTCGGCGGCTACAGCTCCGGTCCGGTGATGCTGGCGGCGACGACACGAGGGACCCCGACGCTGCTCCTCGAACAGAACGCGGTGCCGGGCCTGACGAATCGAATGCTTGCGCGAAGGGTCAGCGCGGCGGCGGTGACATTCCAGTCGACGATCTCGTTTTTCGGCGGGAGGGGATTTGTCGCCGGCAACCCGGTCCGTCCGGAGTTCGTCGCCACTGACTTCGAGCAGGAACGGTCCGCGACCGGGCCGCCGCGGGTGCTGATCTTTGGCGGGTCCCAGGGCGCGCACGCGATCAACATGGCCATGGTGGAGGCGGCGCCGAGGCTGGCAGCGAGTGGCGGCGTGGACATCACGCATCAAACAGGAGAACGCGATCTGGACGTGGTCGGGCGCGCTTACGCGGACGCCGGGCTCGCGGCGCGGGTCGAACCGTTCCTCTTCGCCATGGATCGCGAGATGAAGGATGCCGACGTGATCGTCTGTCGCGCGGGGGCGACAACGATCGCGGAACTGACCGCGGCCGGACGCGCGGCGATTCTGATTCCGCTGCCGACCGCCGCGGACGATCACCAGCGGAAGAACGCGGCGGTGCTCGCTGAGGCCGGCGCAGCCGAACTGATCGAGCAGAAGAACCTCTCCGGCGCGCTGCTCGCCGATCGCATCCTGTCGCTGACGCGCGACACGCCGCGGCGATCGGCCGTTGCCGCCGCAGCGAAACGATTCGCGCGGCCCGACGCGGCGAAGGTGATCGTGGACAAGGCGCTGGAGCTGGCGGCGTGCTAGGACGCACGCGCCGGATTCACTTCGTGGGGATCGGCGGCATTGGAATGAGCGGGATCGCGGAGCTGCTCGCAAACCTCGGCTACGAGGTCAGCGGCTCGGACACAAAGACGTCGGACGTCACAGACCGGCTCCAGACGCTGGGCGTGCGGGTCGGCCGCGGGCACTCGGCGTCGCATGTCGGGACGGCGGACGTCGTCGTGGCCTCGTCGGCGATCGACCCGGGCAATCCCGAGCTCGAGGAGGCGCGGAAGCGGCGTATTCCGGTCATCCCGCGTGCCGAGATGCTCGCCGAGCTGATGCGTCTCCGGTACGGGATCGCGATCGCCGGCACGCACGGAAAAACGACGACGACGTCGATGGTCGCGTTGGTGCTCGAACGCGCGGGACTCGATCCAACGGCGGTGATTGGCGGCCGATTGAGCGTGTTCGGGAGCAACGCGCGGCTCGGCCGCGGAGATTACATGGTGGCCGAAGCGGACGAGAGCGATCGATCGTTCCTGAAGTTATCGCCGTCCATCGCGGTCATTACGAATATCGACCACGAGCACATGGAGAGCTACGGCAGCTGGGATGCGTTGCAGCAGGCGTTCCTCGAATTTGCGAACAAGGTGCCGTTCTACGGTGCGGTGGTCGTCTGCGCCGACGATCGTCCGGTGCGCGCGCTGGTGCCGAAGATGACGCGTCGCGTCATTACCTACGGGCTCGGCGATGCGGGCGCGCAGATCGCGGGGCATGGCATGGCGCTCCAGGCGTTCGGGTCGACATGCCGCGTCGTGCAGAGCACGGAGCAGGGCAAGCGCACGGAGCTTGGAGCGTTGCGGCTCCGCGTGCCGGGACGGCACAACCTGCTCAACGCGCTTGCCGCTGTCGCGGTGGGGCTCGAAACCGGCGTGCCGTTCCCGCGGATTGCATCGGCGCTCGAACAGTTCGCCGGCGCCGAGCGGCGCTTCCAGCGCCGCGGTGAAGAGCGGCGGATCATGGTGGTGGACGACTACGGCCATCACCCGACGGAGATCACCGCCGTCATTTCGGCCGCGCGTGCCGGGCTCGATCGCCGGGTCGTCGTCGTGTTCCAGCCGCACCGCTACTCTCGGACCCGTGATCTCCTCGACGCGTTCGGCGAGGCGTTGTCGGCGGCGGATGAGATCGTCCTGACTGACATTTATCCGGCCGGCGAGGCGCCGTTGCCGGGGATCACGATCGAAGCGGTCGAGGCGCGCGTGCGAAAGAGTGGCCGCCCCGTGCACCTGATTAAGGCGCTCGACGACGTGCCCGATGCGGTCGCGAAAATCGCGCGCCCCAACGACCTTGTCGTCACCCTCGGCGCCGGCTCGATCGGCAGCCTGCCGGACCGCATACTCGCGGCGATTCGCGACGCTGGAAGCGGGACGGCGGACGCGCCGGCCGACGCCGGCGAGGAGACGAGATGAGCGCCAGAGCAAACGTCAAGGCGCCAACTGAAAAGAATTTCCGGCGGCCGAAGGTGCGCCCCTCGAAGAAGAAGGCCGGCGCGATGTCTCGGCTGACGTGGCGGGCCATCAGGTGGGCCGTGGCGATCGTCATCGTCAGCTATGCCGGATACCGCGCAACGAATCTCGTCCTGCATGCGTCGGCGTTGCAGGTCAGGCACATCAGCGTGCACGGGAACGTGCGGCTCTCGAGCGGTGAAGTGCGGGACATCATCGATGGCCTCCGGGGATCGAGCATCCTGACGGCCGATCTGCCCGGGTATCGCCGGCAGCTCCTGGCCTCGCCATGGGTCGCGGACGTCGCACTGCGGCGTGTGCTCCCGTCGACGGTGGAGGTGTTCGTCTCGGAACGCCGGCCCATCGGGCTGTGCCGCCTCAGGAACGAGCTTTACCTGATCGACGCGCAGGGCACCTTGATCGCTCAGTACGGCCCGCAGTACGCGGAATTCGATCTGCCGATCATCGATGGCCTGCTGCGTCCGCCCTCGTCAGGGCAGCCGACGATCGACGAGGACCGCGCGCAGCTCGCGGCGCGCGCGATCGATGCGATTGCCGTGCGTCACGATCTGGCCCAGCGCATCTCGCAGATCGATGTGCACGACGCGCATGACGTCCTCGTCCTGATGCAGAAGGACCCGGCGCTGCTGCACCTCGGCGAGGAACGGTTTCTCGAGCGGCTCCAGGCGTATGTCGATCTCGCGCCGGCGCTGCGCGACCGGGTGCCGGAGATCGACTACGTCGACATGCGGTTCGAAGAACGCGTGTACGTGCGTCCGGCGTCGGAGAAGAAAGTTCGCTAGGGCGGGTCCAGGCCCGCGGGAGAACACAGTGGCTCGCAATGAGCGGTACGTGGTCGGACTCGACGTCGGCACCTCAAAGATCGCCGCTATCGTCGGCGAGATGACCGATGATGGAGGGCTCGACATCATCGGCATCGGACTGGCGGAGTCGAAGGGCGTCAGGCGGGGGGTGGTGGTCAACCTCGAGGCGGCCGTCGACTCGATCAAGAAGGCCATCGACGAGGCGGAACTGACGGCGGGAGTCGAGATCGACTCCGTGCATCTCGGCCTTTCGGGCGCGCACGTCAAGGCCTTCAACAGCCGCGGCGTCGTTGCGGTCGCGGGAAAGAACCGCGAGATCACGCGCGAGGACGTGCGGCGTGCGATCGATGCGGCGAAAGCGGTGGCCCTGCCGAGCGGACGTGAGATCCTCCACGTGCTGCCGCAGGACTTCGTCGTCGACGAGCAGGATGGCATCGGCGCTCCAGTCGGGATGACCGGGACGCGACTCGAGGTCAACGTCCACGTCGTCACGGGCAGCGCCTCGTCGACGCAGAACATCGTCGCGTGTGTGAACCGGGCGGGCGTCGCGGTACTCGATACGGTGCTCGAACAGCTGGCCGCCAGCGAGTCGGTGCTGACCGACGACGAGAAGCAGCTGGGGGTTGCGATCGTGGACATCGGGGGCGGAACAACGGACTTCGCGATCTTCGAACGCGGGAGCCTCTGGCACACGGGGGTCGTGGCGGTCGGCGGCGATCACTTCACGAACGACATCGCGGTCGGCCTGCGGACCGCGATTCCAGACGCGGAGAAGATCAAGCGCCGGTGCGGGTGCGCGCTGTCCGCCATGGTCGACGAGGACGAGACGATGGACGTGCCGAGCGTCGGCGGACGCAAGTCGCGCGTGATGGCGCGGCGCATCCTCTCCGAGATCCTTCAGCCGCGCGCCGAGGAGATCTTCCATCTGCTCTGGGACGAGATCCGGCGCGCGGGCTTCGAGAAGTCGCTCAACTCGGGCATCGTCCTTACTGGAGGGGGCGCGATGCTCGAGGGCACCGCGGAAATCGCCGAGCAGATTTTCGACCTGCCGATCCGACGCGGCTGTCCGTCGGGCATCGGCGGTCTCGCGGATCACGTCAACAACCCTGCGTTCGCCACGGCCGTCGGGCTCGTGATGTACGCGCACAGGAATCACATCGGGGAAGCCGCGCGTCCCGTGGGCGCCGGCGCGTTCGGGCGCGTAGCCGGTCGGCTGCGCACGTTGTTCAAGGAATTTTTCTGAGGAATGGGAGGCCATGGCATGGCTGATCAACAGGCGTCCACCTTGCGGCTGAAGCTGGACGAAGATGGGCGCACCGGCGCCCGCATCAAGGTCGTCGGCGTCGGCGGCGGCGGCAGCAATGCGGTGAACCGCATGGTGCAGGCTGGTCTCGACGGGGTCGAGTTCATCGTAGCCAACACCGACGTGCAGGCGCTGAAGCTGAATGCAGCGCCGAACAAGATTCAAATCGGCGCCAAGCTGACCAAGGGGCTCGGCGCCGGCGCGGATCCCAACGTCGGCAGGCAGGCCGCGCTCGAGGACACCGAGAAGCTGATCGAGGCGCTCGACGGGGCGGACATGGTGTTCGTCACGACGGGCCTCGGCGGTGGCACGGGCACCGGTGCGGCGCCCGTCATCGCGAGCCTGGCCAGTGAACTGGGCGCACTGACGATTGCCGTCGTGACCAAGCCGTTCAAGTTCGAGGGAAAGAAGCGCCAGACGCAGGCGGAACGCGGTCTCGAGGAGCTTCGCGGATCGGTCGACACCGTGATCACGATCCCGAACGAGCGGCTGCTCGCAACCATCGCCCGGTCGACGTCCCTCAACGACGCGTTCACGAGTGCCGACGATGTGCTTCGGCAGGCGATTCAGGGCATCTCGGATCTCATCCTCGTACCGGGGATGATCAATCTCGACTTTGCCGACGTGAAGACGATCATGGCCGGCATGGGGATCGCGATCATGGGCACGGGCTTCGCGGAAGGAGAGAACCGCGCGATGGTGGCTGCCAACCACGCCATCTCGAGCCCGCTGCTCGAGGATGCGTCGGTGAAAGGCGCGCGCGGCGTGATTATCAACGTCACCGGTGGGAGCGACCTGGCGCTGGTCGAAGTGAGCGAGGCTTCGGCAATCATCCAGGAAGCCACACACGAGGACGCGAATATCATCTTCGGCGCCGTCGTCGACCCGAAGATGGAAGGCAGGGTGAAGATCACGGTGATTGCAACCGGGTTCGATCGCATGCCCTCGGCGAAACAGGTCAGCCCTTCGGCGACCCAAACGCCAGTGGATCTTCAGAACTACACGTCGTGGCGTGCGGACGTCCCCGAGGTCCAGAAAGTTGCTGTCGCCGCGGGTGGCAATGGCGGCGGATCGCGGATGTCATTCGTGCGCCGGCCCGTGCTCGAGATGCCGCCCGTGCCGGTGAACGCCGCCGACCCCGCATCCGAGACGATGAGCCCTGGCGCCGAGTTCGAACCCGTGTCGCCGCTGGACGTTCCCGCGTTCCTGAGACGCCAGAACGAGGCGTAGAGGCCGCCGAGCCGGTCAACTCAGAGGCCACAGCGCCGGGCACTCGGGCGACGGAACGGGTCTCTCAGAGGCCACGGAGGGTACGGAGCATTCCGCTGGGCATGCGCGTCCCGGTGGCCCCTGAGTGATCCGGTCGTCGCGGTGACCTGGCGTACGCGCGTGGTAGACTAGGTACATCCACGGTACCCGGGATCGTCGTCTTTTGAGCTGAAGATCCCGCACCACGACCGTTCCGTTCCGGCTCGACATCGGCAAATCTCATGGCGCAGCGCATTGACCGCGGGCGCCCGCACGACGTTCTCTCCCGCGAGATCGGCTTCATCCGCAAACCGCACGGCGGGCGGCTGCGCGTCGCGCTGGCGTTTCCGAATACGTATTTCGTCGGAATGTCCAACCTGGGCTTCCAGACCGTGTACCGGCTCTTCAACGAGCTGGAGCACGTCGTGTGCGAGCGCGTGTTCTTGCCCGGGCGCCAGGAGCTGGCTGCGCAACTCGCGTCTGGCAAGCCGCTGCGCACGCTGGAATCCGACACCCCCGTCCGCGATTTCGACGTCCTCGCGTTCTCCGTCTCGTTCGAATGGGATTACACCAACGTCGTGTCCATGCTTCGCCTCGCCGGCGTGCCGGCGCGGGCCGAAGCGCGGACGATGCACGATCCGCTGGTCGTGATCGGCGGCGCCGTGACGTTCGTGAACCCTGAGCCGCTCGCACCCTTCGCCGACGTGATTGCCGCCGGAGAAGGGGAAGTGCTCGTGCCATCGCTGATGCAGAGCATCGACGAGGCAGGCGATCGCGACGATCTGCTGCGCCGACTCGCGGCTGAACGCGGCTTTTACATTCCGTCGTTCTACACCGTCCGCTATGCAGGCGATGGGACGATCGCCGGGTTCGAGCCGCTCGCCGGCACAGGAGCGCCAGCCGTCGTGAAGAAAGCGGCGGTGAAGACCACCGAACGGCTCGATCCTCCTGCGACGAGCATCTTTACGCCAGACACCGAATTCGGCTCGCGGTTCCTGATCGAAGTCGTCCGCGGCTGCGCGAACCTGTGCCGCTTCTGCTGGGCCGGTTACAACTATCTTCCGGTGCGAGCGTTCTCCGCCGATCGGATCCTGCAGCTCGCGGAAGAGGCACGGCCGCATGCGACGCGCGCCGGTCTCGTGTCAATCGCGCTGTGCGACCACCCGGAGATCGAGCGCATCCTGTCGGGGCTGCTCGCGCTCGGCTACTCGATCAGCCCGGCATCCCTGCGTCTGGACGACCTCACCGAGCCGATCGTGCGCATGCTGCACCAGAGCGGCGAGCGATCGATCACCATCGCACCGGAAACCGGGTCCGACCGCCTCCGTCGCGTGATCAACAAAACGGTGACGAACGCCGAGATCCTCGAGAAGGCCGACCTGATCTTCGCGAGCGGGATGGAGAACCTGAAGCTGTATTACATGATTGGCCTCCCGACCGAAACAGAGGACGATCTCGTCGCGATCCGGGACCTCAGCACGGAGCTCCAGCGTATTCTCCTGAAGCACGCGCGGCCGAAGGGACGCATCGGCCGGATCGTCGCGAGCGTCAATCCCCTGATCCCCAAGCCCGGGACCGCATATCAGTGGCTTCCGATGGAGGATCCGGCGATCACCGATCGCAAGGGCAAGCGGCTTCGGTCGATGGTGGCGGACCTCGACAACGTGTACTTCAACATCAAATCCGAGCGGCACTCCTACTATCAGGCGCTGCTCTCGCTCGGCGATCGTCGCGTCGCGCCGGCTATTGAGGCTGCCCAGCGCAACGGCGGCAACTGGCGCGCCGCGGTGGCCGAAGCCGGCGTGGACGCAGATTTCTACATCTTCCGCGACCGCTCAGCGGACACCGTGCTGCCGTGGGACATCATCGACGGCGGCATGAAGGCGTCGTTCTTCCGCGCGGAGTTCGACAAAGGACTCCGCGAGGAATGGACGCTTCCGCCCAAGCGCCAGCAGGAGAACCGCAAGTTCCTGCCGGTTATTTAGGCCGTCGCCTCGATCTGCCCCCCTGCAAACGCTTCGTACGCCTCCAGGATCAAGTCGCGAATCCTGTTCTGCGCCGTGCTGTCGATCATCGGGCGGAGCAGCGCGAAGCTGCGCCGCTCGCCATTGACCGAGTACTGCCGCGCGGGAAACGTGACGTTCCGGCCGGAGCCCGTCCTGCGCTCCCATACGGCGAACCCAATCAGCTTGAGCCCGTCGAGCGGACCCTCGGTGAAGTGCAACTCCGCGTCCGCCAGCTTGCCCGGCGGGTTCCCTTTGTCGTTTGCCACGATCTTGATTGTCATTCGCCTCGTCTCCTCGCGCGGCAGGCGCTGCCATCGCGCACCATCACGAGGCAAGAGACGCGCCCGCATGCCGCACGCCGACGCAGGCTTCGCAACGTGATGTGAGAGGAGCCGTTAGCGGTCCGACCGGCGGCAGCCGCATCGGTGCGGGCAAACAGCGCCGCGACGAGTGTCAACCACCGTTGCGGCCGCCACGAAGTGCTCGATGGCAGGTGCAGTGACGTACACGGGGAACGCAGAGCGCGGAAAGAGCGTTCCAGGACGGTTTTCTTGTGAACCGCCGATCTTGCCGTGTTCTCCGCGCTCCGTGATGGCGAGATCACCGTCAGTCATTGAGTAAGAGGACCTGGGCCATCGCCAGCGTGTCGGCATGCGTGATGGTGACGAGCGACCTGACGGCGCGCAGTGCCTCGAAGCGGCGAAGCGCGCCACCTGTCAACCGCAGTTGCGGTGGACCGCCCCGGCGGAACACCTCGATATCTCTCCACAGCACGCCACGCGAATGCCCCGTGCCGAGCGCCTTCATGGCGGCTTCCTTCGCGGCGAAGCGTCCGGCAAGGCTCGGAACCGGATCGCGCTGGCGCGTACAATAGGCGATCTCCTCGTCCGTGAAGACGCGCCGGAGAAAACGTTCGCCGTGGCGTGCGAACACGTCGCGGACCCGCGGGATGTCCGTGGCGTCGAAACCAAGCCCGATGATGCTCATGACCGATCCTCAGCCTAGCGGTGCGTTCCAGTGGACGCAAGAGCCGTGGGGACGTGCGCTGCGCTGCACGCCCCTCGCCGCGCCGCATCTTTTCACCAGCCGCGACGTAGACCTTGGTGAAGACGACGAGTGGGACGCGGTGGCCGCCTCGCTCGGTGTCACCCGCGACCGGCTCCTGCTCGTTCGACAGGTGCATGGGACGGGCGTGGCAATCGCCCGTCGGGGGCGTCTCGGCGTATGGGATCGCCCGGAGGCGGACATCATCGTGACGGATGCCCCTGACGTCGCGATCGGCGTTCGCGTGGCGGACTGTGCGCCCGTGCTCCTGTTCGATCGCACGCAGGGTGTTGCGGGCGCCGCGCATGCCGGATGGAGAGGGGCCGCCGCGCACGCGGTCGTGACCGCCGTCCGCGTCATGCAGAAGACGTTCGGCTCCCGGCCTTCCGATCTGATCGCCGCGATCGGGCCGTGCCTGGGGGCGTGCTGTGGCGAAGTCGGGCCGGAGGTGATTGAAGCGTTCCGGTCGGGAGGAGCCGACAGGATCTCCCTTGAACGATGGTTCCGCCCCGGACACGGCGATCGCGCGCTGCTCGATCTCGTGCAGGCGAATCGCGATCAGCTGATCGGGGCTGGCGTGTTGTCAGAAGCGATCTTCGATTCAGGGCTCTGCACGAAGACGCATCACGCGCGGCTGCACTCGTACCGCGCCGACCGCGAACGCGCGGGGCGCATGCTCGGCGCGATCCGCGCTACCACCTGAGAGCCCGGGAACAGCCGCGTCCCCACGGAGCAGCGTCATCGGTCCGAATACGGGCCGGCCGAGCGGGCCGGCGTCGACGCCAATCGTGCCGTCGAGCCGATACACGAGAGGTTCACGACTGGTCGCACGTCGCGCCGCCTCCCGAAGGCCAGGGAGATCTGAAAAGCTGAACGAGATGTCGATGGGGACGACCGCGTCCTGACGCGCGGCGAGCGCCAGGCCAAGCGGGAACTCAGCGTCTGCAGCGCGAGACTCCTCGAGGTAGAGCGTGCCCTTCAGCGTGCCGAGGGTGAGGCCGAACGCGTTCGGGTTGCTGACCTTCGTCCACAGCCGCACGCCAGCCCCGCCCAGTGGTCGTCCAGCTGACGCGCCGAGCAACCGGATTTCGGCGCGCTGCCCTGGCGCCTGCTCGAACCGCGGCGGCTGTACGAGCGCGCCCAGCCTGTTCAACTCGGCGCACGCATCAAGCGCGATGAACGACAGCACGACGAGAATCAGTCGAGGTCGCATCGCCACAAGAAGAGTGCAAGACGCCGGCCGACTGCGAGCACGAGCAGGAGCTAGGACCTAGGGCGTCACGTGCAGAGGGGAGCTGAAAGGTCGGAGCTGGGAGCTGGGGCGTCACGCTCAGCGATCGTTCTTTTCTGAGTCGATCCAGCTCCTGGCTCCGAGCTCCCAGCTCCTGATGTTACCCGGGCGTGATCATCTGTTCGGCCTCATCCATCCCAAGGTTCGACAGCCGATCCGCTTCCTTGTTGAACTCGCGGCGGACGTGCTGGAACGTGACGTCCCCGACCGCGCGGATCAAACGAATGGCTTCGAGAAACAGCGGTTTCAGCCCTTCGTTCTTGACGCGGTACTCGCCGCGCATCTGCTTCACGAGCAGTTCGGAGTCGGCCTTGATATGGACGGTGCGGTGCTGGTGCGCGACGGCATAGCGGAGCGCCGCGAGCAGGCCGTTGTATTCGGCGATGTTGTTGGTGGCGATGCCCAGTCCGCCGTGCAGCTCCGCCACGAGCGAGCCGTCGGGTCCTTCGATCCGGACACCGTAACCCGCCGGCCCCGGGTTGCCGCGCGCACCGCCGTCGATGTACGCCGTGATCACGAGGCCTGCCGCGTACCCGGATCGGGCGTGGGCACGGGAGTGAAATACAGGATGCGCAGGCAGCTCTCGCACTGAATCAACGATTCGTTTCGCCGGACTTCGTTGAAGACCTGCGGCCGCAGCCGCACGTGGCAGACCGTGCAGATGCCGTCACGCGCTTCGGCGACCGCAAGTCCCTTCCGCTGCCGCGACACGTGCTCGAAGAGGCGGAGCGCCGCCGGCGACAGCTCCTTGGCGAGGGCCGTGCGTGCCGACAACGTCTCGTGCGCGCGGGTCTGAAGCGCAGAGGCTTCTCCCTCGAGGCGGCTGCGGTCGCGCATGATGTCGTCCTGCTGTGACTTCAGCGCGGCCTCGCCCACTTTCAACTCGCGCGCGAGCGTCTCGGCTTCCTCCATCTGCTCGAGGATCCGATCCTCCTGGGATCGCACGCTCTCCTCGGCGGTCGCGATCTCCTTCTGCATCGCCTGGTATTCCTTGTTCGTCTTCACCTCCATCAGCTGTCCCTTGTACTTGGACAAGCGGGCCTGCAGGGAGGCGACCTCTGCTTCGGTCGCGCGGCGCCGGGTCTGACTCTCCGCGAGGCGCTGCCTGATCGCGGCAACCGCCGCCTGCTGTTCGGCAAGCTGCGCGTCGAGTGCGAGTTGGACGGAGGGGATTTCGGCGATACGCCGTTTGGCAGATTCGATCTCGGTGTCGAGTTGTTGCAGGCGGATCAGGTGTTGGAGGTCGGAGTTCACGCTCGGATCTTTACTCTTACCATAAACGGCTCGGAAGTCCACCTTCGCACTGCGCTACCGTGGACACCTTCGCGTGGGCTTGCCCGCCGAAGCTCACGCGAACCAGGGCAAGTGTGAGCGAAAGGTGGGCCCACCAGGATTCGAACCTGGAACGGGCCGGTTATGAGCCGGCGGCTCTAACCGTTGAGCTATGGGCCCGCTCCATCGTAACAAAAAAAGCGCCTGCGGCTCCTTCAGAAAGTGCTCTACGTTCGACCTTCCAGGAACGCCTTCAGCTTGCGCGAGCGCGACGGATGCCGCAGCTTCCGGAGCGCCTTGGCTTCGATCTGACGGATCCGCTCGCGCGTGACCGCGAAGCTCTGTCCGACCTCCTCGAGCGTGTGCTCGCTGCCGTCGCCCACGCCGAAGCGCATCTTGATCACCTTCTCCTCGCGCGGCGTCAGCGTTTTCAGGACCTGATCGGTCTGCTCTTTCAGATTCAGGTTGATGACCGCGTCCGAAGGAGACACAACCTGGCGATCCTCGATGAAATCCCCAAGATGCGAATCTTCCTCTTCGCCAATCGGGGTCTCGAGTGAAATCGGCTCCTGCGCGATCTTGAGGACCTTGCG
>Ga0136846_1237510_pt1 | contig 26303 bp, 28 predicted proteins | sample HopSoiMetagenom2_FD_96841 | JGI IMG/M metagenome (GOLD analysis project Ga0136846, IMG submission 96841) | Grasslands soil microbial communities from Hopland, California, USA - 2 Assembly 2016 (version 4) | ecosystem: Environmental > Terrestrial > Soil > Grasslands | place: USA: Hopland... | reverse complement strand
GAGACGCAGAGCATGTACAGCGAGCACCTCTCCTGCCCGGTGGACGGCATCAGCTTCCCCGAGCTGGCGCCGCACAGCTTCTCCTTCAACAACCCGCTGGGCATGTGCCACGAGTGCAACGGCCTGGGCACCCGGCCGGAGATGGACGCGGACCTGATCGTGCCCGACGTGTCGAAGAGCATCCGCGCCGGCGCGGTGGAGCCCTGGAACCACGCGCTGGAAAAACAGGGCGGCTGGACCTACCGGATGATCGAGTCCCTCTCCAACTCGTTCAGGGTGCCGCTCGACAAGCCGTGGAAGGAGCTGCCCAAGGACGTGAAGGATCTGTTGCTCTACGGCTCAGGCGACGAGACCATGAGCATCCGCTGGAGCGAGGGCGGGCGCACCGGCACGTACAAGACGTCGTTCGAAGGCATCATCCCCATGCTCATGCGGCGCTTCAAGGAGACCACCTCCGAGAGCATGCGCAAGCACTACCTGCGCTACTTCAGCGACAAGCCGTGCAGCGCGTGCAAGGGCGAACGCCTGCGGCCCGAGAGCCGCGCCGTGAGCATCGGAGACATCGGCGAGATTCCGGGGAAGAGCATCGTCGCGGTCTCGCGCATGACCATTGACCAGGCCATGCAGTTCCTGGCCGAGCTGCCGCTGCAAGGGAACGACAAGGTGGTGGCGACCGAGCTGCTCAAGGAGATCGGAAACCGGCTCCGCTTCCTGCTCGACGTGGGTCTCGGCTATCTCACGCTGGATCGCCCCGGCCCCAGCCTCTCCGGCGGCGAGTCGCAGCGCATCCGCCTGGCCTCGCAGATGGGCTCGGAGCTGACCGGCGTCATCTACATCCTGGACGAGCCCTCCATCGGACTGCACCAGCGCGACAACGCGCGCCTGCTCGCCACCTTGAAGCGCCTGCGCGACCTGGGCAACTCCGTCATCGTGGTCGAGCACGACGAGGAGACCATGGAGGAAGCCGACTGGCTGGTGGACTTCGGCCCCGGCGCGGGCGAATTGGGCGGCGAGATCGTCGCCTCCGGCACGCCCAAGGAGGTCATGCGGACCGATCGCTCGATCACCGGCGCCTACCTGTCGGGGCGCCGCAGGATCGAAATCCCCACGCAGCGGCGGCGCGGCAACGGGAAGAGCATCAAGCTGCTGGGCGCGGCGGAGAACAACCTCAAGGACGTGGACGTGGAGATCCCGCTCGGCTGCCTGGTGGCGGTGAGCGGCGTCTCCGGAGCCGGCAAGTCCACGCTGGTGAACCGCATCCTCTACCCTGCCCTGGCGCGCGCCATCTACGGCTCGCGCGAGACGCCGGGCGCGTACAAGGCGCTCTCCGGCATCGAGCACCTGGACAAGGTGATCGAGATCGACCAGAAGCCCATCGGTCGCACGCCGCGCTCGAATCCCGCCACCTACACCAAGGTGTTCGACTGCATCCGGGACGTCTTCGCCCGCACGCCGGAGGCCCGCGCCTACGGCTACGAGCCCGGGCGCTTCTCCTTCAACGTGAAGGGCGGCCGCTGCGAGGCTTGTGAAGGAGACGGTCTGAAAGTCGTGGAGATGCACTTCCTCGCCGACGTCTTCGTGCCCTGCGAGGTGTGCCACGGCAAGCGCTTCAACGACGCCACGTTGCGGGTCGCCTTCAAGGGCAAGAACATCGCCGAAGTGCTGGACATGAGCGTGCGCGAGGCGATGGAACACTTCTCCGTGCACAAGGAGATCATCCGCATCCTCAAGACGCTGGACGACGTGGGGCTCGGGTACATCAAGATCGGCCAGCCTTCGCCCACGCTGTCGGGCGGCGAGGCGCAGCGCATCAAGCTGTCGCGCGAGCTGGCCCGCACCGACACCGGACGGACGCTGTACGTGCTCGACGAGCCCACCACCGGCCTGCACTTCGAGGACATCAAGCGGCTGCTCAGCGTGCTCAACCGGCTGGTCGAAGCGGGCAATACCGTGCTGGTGATCGAGCACAACCTCGACGTCATCAAGTGCGCCGACTGGATCATCGACGTCGGCCCTGAGGGCGGCGACAAGGGTGGCCGCATCGTCGCCACCGGCACCCCGGAACAAGTCTCCCAGTCCAAGGGCAGCTACACCGGCCAATATCTCGGCAAGGTGCTGACCCGCGGTCGCGCCGCATAGTTCACGTCGCAGCTCTCACTGCGGTCCTGGGGGCGCTTCGGTTCCGGCGTCGGGGCCTTGCGGCTCGAAGAGGTCGAGGTTGCGGACCAGATCCAGCTGCTCGAGCAAGGCGAGTTGCTTGACCAGCTCCTCGTCCTCCTTGGAAAGGGGAGGTTTCTGCGCGGGAGGAGACGGCGGTGGCGGGCGCGGCGCCTGTTGGGCCGCGGCGGAAGCGGTGCACAGGGCCGCCAGCGCGACCAGCAAGAACCGCATCGCTAACCGCCGCGGCGCTCGCGGCGTCGCTCCTGCCTGCGCTCCTTCTGTTCCTGCCGGCGCTCCTGCCGGTCTTCCCTGCGCTGCTCCCGCCGATCGCGAAAACGCTGCCGCATCTGCTCGCGTTGGTCCGGCGTCATCTGCTCCCAGCGCTGCATGTTCTCCAGCAGCTGCTTGCGCTGGGCGGGATCGCTCTCCATCACCCCGCGCAGCTGCTGCCGCAGCACCGCCCGCTTGTCCGGCGGCAGCGTCTTGAAGTGCTGCCAGCGCTCGAGGACCTGCTGCCGCTCCGCCGGGCTCATCTGCTGGAAACGGCGGTAGTTCTCCAGCACCGACTGGCGCTGCCCCTCGGGCATCGACTGGAGCTTCTGGAGATTTTGCTGCAGCTCGGCCCGCTCCGCAGGCGGCAGCGACTGCAGCTCGCGGAACCGCTGCCGCAGCTCTTCCTGTTTTTCGGGAGCCAGGTTGCGGAAGCGCTCCTCGTCCGAGCTCTGCGGGCGGGCCGGCAGCGCCACGCTCAACGTCACCAGGAAAAGAAGCCCCCGCCTCACTGCCGCGCCTCCAGCGTGTGGAGCACGGAGACCACTTCCATGTCCTCCAGCGCCTGCTGGTTCTGCAGCACCGCCAGATCCTCGAACAGCTCCAGCCGCTGCGCCAGCATCACGTCGTCGCCGAGGCGCGGCTGCGGCGCAGGCAGCACTGCCACCACCACCGCGGCGGCAGTCGCCACCACAAACCCTCCCGCGCTCCAGCGCAGCCACTGCGCCAACGGCGCCGGCCGGCGGTCCTGCGCCGCCAGCGCCACCCGCGCGGCGAACCCGGGACGCGGATCGACCGGCGGCAACGGCGCCATCAGCCCCAGCGCCGGGGACATCAGATCCCGTTCCTCGCGGCAGCGCGGGCAGGCGGCGAGGTGGGTTTCCACCTCCTCCACATCCCGCCCTTCCAGCCGGCCGGCGAGCAGCGCCTGCAGCTTGTCCTCGACATGCTCCAAGATCGAGCTCCTCCCAATGCAATGCTACGGGCTACGCCCTCCGCTTGATGGGGAACCGCCGGCGCCGGAAAAGTTACAAACGGGACTCGCCGAGCCGGAAGCGGATGGGCAAGAAGCCGCCCAGGTCGATCTCGTCGCCGGTCTCGATCAGCCGCACGTCCACCGGCTGCCCCAGCCGGAACGAGCCGCGCGCCGAACGCAAGTCCTCGAAAACATGCTGTCCTTCCTTCCAGAGGATGCGCGCATGCCGCGGCGAGATCAGCGGCAGGTCCAGCCGGAGGTCCGCCCCCTCGCCGCTGCCGAGCACGAACTCGTGCTTGTCCACCTCGATCTCGGGCTTGCCGTCCACGGAGAGGTAGAGCTTCTGCGGTGGCGGTTCCCCCTTTTTGCCTTTGCGAGGCGGCTCGGGATGCAGCGGCATGCCGGGCGCCACCGCTGCCGCGTACCCCGCCAGCGCGCGCTCCACCACCTCGCGCGGCGTCAGCGAGGTCCGCTCGGCGAGTCGCCGGATGAGGTCGCGATCGGGATCGGACAGCTGGACAGGCGCCTTCCTCGCTGGAGCCGCTCGCTTGGCCGCCGCTTTTGGCTTGCGCCCCAAGGTCTTGCGCGTCTTGGGCATGGGCGTCCTTGTCTATCATGCAAGCAGGCGAGCCCGCCCGTCCCCCGACGATTTCGTTTGCGCCGATTTCAGCGCAACGGTAGTGAGCTGACGTGCGTCCGCGTAAGACGAAGGTCCGGGCGCCGCGGCGCAGCAGCACCACCCGGCCTCTGCAGCGAATTGCCAGCCTCGCCGAAGCTACTGCCCACGACGTCCGCAACACGCTGGGCGGCGTCGTGCTCCGGTTGCGCCTGCTCCAGGGCGCCGTCCCCGCGCAGCGCGAGCAGCTGCTCCTGGTCGAGCGCGTGCTCAACGACGCGCTGGCCTCGCTGGGCCGTCTCCAAGATGCGGCGCGCGGGCGGCGCACGCGCACGGCGCGGACTGCCGACCTGCACCAGGTACTCGCCGACGCCGCGGCGGTGGCGCTCGTCCCGGTTGAACTGCGGCTCCCTCCGCGGCTGCCCCGGGTCCGCGGAGGTCCCGCCGCGCTCAAGCACGTCTTCCTCAACCTGCTCCTCAACGCCCGGGACACCGCCGGCCGGGCGCGGATCTCGGCGCGCCGGGAGCGGCGCGGCGTGACCGTGGTGGTGAGCGACGACGGGCCGGGAATCCCGCCCGCCGACCTGCCGCGCATCTTCGAGCTGCACTTCACCAGCAAGGGAACCCGCGGCGGCCTGGGGCTCCCCATCGCGCTCGCCGAGCTGCAGCGCATCGGGGGCACCATCACCGCCTCGAACCAGCCCACCGGCGGCGCCGTCTTCACGCTCTGGCTGCCGCCGGCCTGATCAGGTCCCCAGCAGGCCGTGGCGCGCGGCCAGGTGGATGAGCTCCGCGGCCGAGTGGACGCGCAGCTTGCGCAGGATGCGCGAGCGGTGCGTCTCCACCGTGCGCCGGCTGATCCCCAGCTGCTGCGCCACCTTCTCGTTGGTGTGGCCCTGCACCAGGAGCGCGAACACCTCGCGCTCGCGTCGGGAGAGCGCCCCCAGCGGGCCTTCGCGCCCCCTGCGCAGCCTCCGCTCCACGCCCTCGGCCGAGACGTGCGGCGGCAAATAGGTGCGCCCCTGCGCCACCGTACGCAGTGCTTCGAGCAGCTCCTCCAGCGGCTGGTCCTTGCCCGCGTATCCCAGCGCGCCGGCTGCCAGCGCGTCGGCCACCGTGTGCTCCTCGACGCGCATGCTGATCATCAGCAGCCGGCGATTCGGCTCGCGCCGCAGGATCTCGCGCGCGGCGGTGATGCCGTCCGCGCCGGGGAGCACCACGTCCAGCAAGACGAGATCCGGCTGCGCCTCCTCCAGCATGGCGTAGCCGGCTTGCGCATCCGCCGCCTCTGCCACCACCAGCAGATCCCCCTGGGTGGAGAGCACCGCCCGCAAACCCGCGCGATACACGGGATGATCGTCGATCACTGCGACTTTCAGGACCATTTACCCTTTCGGTTGTATCGAACGCGCGCGGTTCTTCAAATCAGCCGCGCGAGAAGAGCCGCTTGCCGAGCCCGAGATCGCCGAACACCACCACCGCGAGAAAGAGCGCGAGCAGGAGCAGCATCCCGGCCACGTGCACCGCCGATTCGATGCGTTCGTTCACGCGGCGGCGGGTGACCAGCTCGATGCCGAGGAAGACCAGACGGCCGCCGTCCAGCGCGGGCACGGGAAGGAAGTTGAAGAGGCCCAGCCCCACCGAGATGGTGGCGACCACTTGCGCGAAGTCGGAGAGGCCGCGCTTCACCTCCGCCGACGCCTGCTTGACGATGGCGATGGGTCCGGACAGCGAAGCGCCGCCGCGGCCCCGGGCCATGTCCCAGAGCGCGGAAACCGTTTCCGCGTTCATCTCCCAGACCGCGGCAGCGGCCCGCGGCACGGCGCTCGCGACGTCCAGCCGCACCAGCACCTGGTCGCGGCCCACCGAGATGGTGCCGTTGGCCGGTCGCACCACGTGTGTGCGGTGGACGCCGCCGCGCAGGATCTCGATCTGCCGCTCCGCCGGAGCGCCGGCCTTGTGGAGCTCGCGGCGCAGGTCGTCCAGCGATCCCACCGGGACGCCGTCGACCGCCAGCACCTGGTCGCCGCTGTGCAGCCCGGCGGCCGCCGCCGGCCCGTCCGGCAGCACCTGGATGCGGGTGGTCTTGAGGTCGACGAAGCCGCTGGACACGTAGAGCAGCGCGATGATGAGGAAGGCAACGAAGTAGTTGACGCCCGGCCCGGCGGCGATGACCAGGAAGCGGCGCCAGGCAGGCTTGTTCACGTACGAACCGGCGTCGTTGGGATCCTGCGCCGCCGGATCGTCAGGCGTGAAGCCGGCGATCTTGCAGTAGCCGCCGAGCGGCAGGGCGCTGAGCCGGTAGTCGGTCTCTCCGCGGCGAAAGCCCCAGATGCGCGGACCGAAACCGAGCGAGTAGGTCTCCACTCGCATGCCCATCAGGCGGGCGAGGAGCAAGTGGCCAGCCTCGTGGGCGGCGATGAGCAGCCCGAGGCCGATGACGGCGACAATGATGGCCATGAGTGCGCGCAGCATAGCCGATGCCGCCCGCGAGGGGAGGAACTACGTTGTGCTGCGGATATCCTGGGGGCACGCATGCGACGATTCCTGATCCTGAGCGGTGCTACGCTGGCAGTGGCGTGCGCATCCCACCAGCAGCAAGCGGTAAAGCTGGACGATTCGGGGCTGGCGCGCCTCGACGAGCAGCAGATGCAACCGGTGGACGATGCGCGAATCGAGCAGGGGCGTGCGCAGGATGCGCTGGCGCGGGCCCGGGCCAACGAGGCCGATGCCCGTGCGCGGCTGGAGGTGGCGAAGAGCGACCGCAACGTGGCCGACGCGCAGTACAAGCGCGCACTGGCGGAGAGGGATCTGCTGAAGAAGCAGTACGCATCGCCCGACCAGCTGGCGCCGGTGGAGCAGGACATCGCCGCCTCACAGGACCGCATCAAGGCGGCGGATCTGAAGCTGCAGTACGTGCAGCAGATGATCGCGGTTTCGGAGTCGGAGCGGAAGGTAGCCGAGGCGCACGTCAACACGACGGCGGCGATGGTGGAGCAGGCCAAGTACCGCGCGATGAAGACGAACAACGTGCCCCAGGTGGCCTCGGCCAACGCGGGCGACATCGACGGGCGCGTGGCCCAGGCCGAGTCACAGGAGGCGGCGTTCCAGCGAGAGGCGGCGGAGCGGCGCACCAAGGCCGTCGATCTCTACAATCGCTGGCAGCAAGCCGACCTGCGGTCGCGCTCCGTGGCCCGGCCCTCGACGATCCCCGTGCCTCCCCCGACCGCCGGCCAACCGACGTCGCACTGAAGCCGTGCACGGGCTCGAGCACGTGGTGGTGACCTAGAGCGCCCGTTTCTGGCCGTTGCGGGACCAGGTGAAATAGTCGCGCAGGATGTCCGCGTGGTCGAAGCAGAGGTCCGACCAGGGGATCTCGGCTTCCGAGAACCACTTCGCGTCCGCCGCGTCGTCTCCGGCCTTCAACTTGCCGCCCTTGGCCCGGCACGCATAGACGGTGGAGATGGTGTGCTTGCGCGGGTCGCGGCGCGGGTCCGAATAGGTGAAGAGCTGCGCCACCAGCTCCACCTCGAGGTCGGTCTCCTCCTTCGCCTCGCGCCTGCAGGCCGCCCCCAGCTCCTCGCCCTGATCGACGAATCCGCCCGGCAGCGCCCAGCCTTTCGGATCGTTCTTGCGCAGGATCAGCACCACGCGCCCGTCGGGGCCGGCGATGACCGCGTCGGTGGTGGGCAGGGGATTGCGGTGCTCCGGACTCACGGCACCACCAGGCCGGAAGGCGCTGCGGGCGGGGGCGTCTGCCGCTTGTCGTTGGCGAAGCGGCCCCTGAGCGCGTGGGTGAAGAGCCCGCGGCAGAACGGGCTGCCCGGCTCGTTCTCCAGCGCGCGCGCCGAGGCCACCGCGGTCCGCGCCGCGTCCATCCTCCCCTCCGAGGCGAGGATGTGGGCCATCTCGATCAGGCGACGGCTGTAGAGCGCCCGCCGCGCCGGCGTGAAGTAGGCCAGCGCCGCCTCTTCCGCGGCGTGCTCGAACGCCTGCATCCGCTGCGCGTCGTCGATGTAGAGCTGGCTGGTCGCCACCTCGTCCACGCGCAGCGCGAAGCGGCGCAGGTCGTCCTCCTCGGGGATCCAGGCGAGGAAGAGCGGATCCTCGAAGAGCGCGCCGCCCGCCATCTTGTGCGCGAGCTCGTCCTCCACCTCGACGGCGAGGCCGGGCGAGGCCGGTGGCGTCTCCGGGGCGGGGCCCAGGACGCGGAGGGCTTCGGCGTACTGCTGCGGCGGCGAGAAGCCGTTGCGCGACCCCGCCGCCTCCGCGTCGGCGATCAGCTGTCGCGCGTGGTCCTTGGGGATCTCCGCGGTCGTCACCGGTCCCTGGCGCGGCAGCCGCTTGACGAATTCGCGAAAGCTGCGGCGCGAAAGGCCCAGCGTATCGGAGGCGAGGATGCCCTTCTGATCCGAGATCACGATCTGCACCACCTCCACGCCCTGGCGCGCCGGCCGCGCCCACCAGACGGCGCGCTCGCCCCAGGCGTCGAGGCTGCTCGCGTAGCAGGAAGGCGCCTCCCCTTCCGGCAGGGGCCTCAGGACCGGCGCACCCTGCGGCGGCAGCTCCTGCACCTGCACGCCGCGCTGCTTGAGCTTCTGCAGCTCGCGCTTCGCCTCCTTGGCCAGCGCCTTGTTCTGCGCGGTGGCCAGTTCGAACAGCACCTCCTGCCGCCCGGTCCGCCCCGCGGCGTGCACCAGCGCCAGCGCCAGCATCTCGGGCAGCGAGGAGATGGAGCCGGCCACCCCACGCGCGTCGGGCCCCACAAGCCCGGCGGACTGCGCCACCGCCTCCGTCTGCAGCTTCGCCAGCGCGTCCCGGGCAGACTGCACGTCGGCGGGCCGTGGCCGGACGACGCCGGCGCACTCCATCTCTTCCGCGATGCTCTCGGGACGCAGGGAGGCGTCCTTGAGCAGCGCCAGGCACTCGTCGACCGACAGGTTGTGCGCTTCGGCCATAAGGGCTGCGCACAATAGAGAGCGCCCCATCCAGCGTCAACGCCTGCTAGATTACGGTCCGACATGCGCGTGACGGTCCTCTATTTTGCCGCTGCTCGCGAGCGCGCGGGCGCTGCCTCGGACGCGCTCGATCTGCCCGACGGCGCCACCGCTGCGGACGCGCTGGCGGCGGCCTGCGCGCGCCACCCCGCCCTGCAGGCAGTGGCGACGAAGCTGCGCCTCGCCGTCGATCAGGAGTTTTCGGCGCCCGAGCGCAAGCTGCGCGACGGCGGCGAGGTGGCCTTGATCCCGCCCGTCTCCGGCGGCGCCGGCCCCCACAGCATCGGTCCGCAGCCGCTGAGCGCGGAGGCGCCGCTGCGCGAAGTCGTCGGCACCGACTGCGGAGCGGTGGTCAGCTTCACCGGCACGGTCCGCTCCAGCAACCACGGCAAGGCGGTGGTGCGCCTGGAGTACGAGGCGTATCCGGAGATGGCCTTGCGCATCTTTGGCCACATCGCCGCCGTGGCGCGGGAGAGGTGGGGCGCGCGGGTGGCCATCCACCACCGCACGGGTGCCTTGGAGCCGGGGGAGTTGTCTGTGGTCATCGCCGCCGCCGCGCCGCATCGCGCCGACGCCTTCGAGGCGTGCAGGCATGCCATCGAGGCGCTGAAGAAGGACGCCCCCATCTGGAAGCGCGAGATCTACCCGGACGGCTCCAGCTGGGTGGGACTCGGCTCCTGAAGTCGCCGGTCCCACGCCCACCGACATCGGCGGTCAAGCGCCTTGCGGCCGGGATCCGGGGCTCGTGCTACGCTTCCAGTCCGCATGGCGATTTCCGTTCTGGTGGCTGGCGACCTGCACTTCCGCGGCGTACTCGCCGAGGTGTTGCACCGCGAGTACGCCATCGTCGAATCCGAGTCCGCCCTCGAGGCCGCCGACGCGATGCTCGCCGCCCGGCCTGCCATCGCCTTCATCGACCTGCGCGGCCGATCGCAGGCCGGCATCGCCATCGCCCGCCGGATCAAGGGCGCCGCCAGCACGCGCCTGTTGCCCATCGTCGCCTGCTGCGACGAGGCCGAGGCTGACATCGTGGCCGCGCTCGACGCCGGCGCCGACCAGGTGATGCGATTTCCCCCGCCGCGCTTGGAGCTGCTCGCGCGGGTGCGCGCGGCGCTGCGGATGCGCCTCGCCACCGAGCGGCTGGAGGACGCCTCGCAGGTGATCTTCGCGCTGGCCAACGCGGTGGAGGCGAAGGACGCCTATACCGAGGGCCACACCGAGCGCGTGGGCGCGCTGGCGGTGGAGGCGGGCAGGCTGGCCGGGCTCGACGAGGAGACGCGCGAGGCGCTTCGCCAGGGCGGCGTGCTGCACGACATCGGCAAGATCGGCATCCCCAACGAGATCATCAACAAGGCCGGCCTGCTCACCACCAAAGAGCGGATCGTGATGAACAAGCATCCGATCATCGGCGAGCGCATCTGCGAGCCGCTCAAGAGCCTGCGCCACCTCCTGCCCATCATCCGTTGGCACCACGAGAAGCTCGACGGCAGCGGCTACCCCGACGGGCTCAAGGGCAGCGCCTTTCCAGTGCCGGCGCAGATCCTCCAGCTCGCCGACATCTACGACGCCATCACCACCGACCGGCCGTACCACCGCGCGCGCACCCGCGCCAACGCGGTCGACTTCCTCCACGGCGAGGCGAGCAAGGGCTGGCGCGATCACGAGCTGGTGACCTTGATCGGCATCGCCGCCGAAGGCCTCAACCTGGGCCGCACCCGCGAGGAAGAGATCCCTCCCCCTCCGGCGCCATTCGGGCAGTGGCGGACTGAATAGCTTTCCAGAAGCCTATTTGGTGAAGCCGTCGGGTGGCGGTTGGAGTGGCGAGGGGCAGTGGTACATGTCGACGAAGAGCGTGTACACCGCGCCCGGGCAATGGGCTTCGAAAGCGTCGACGATGTGGAAGTCCGGCTCGCCGCGCGCCAGCGGACGCTCCGGGTCCATCTGAAGCAGGATGCGCGGGTCGTTGGGATCCACCGACGTGTTGCGGCTACCCACCGAGCCCACCCGCTTGATCCGCACCGCCTGGCCGCCGGGGCAGCGCAGGCCCGCCAGGTAGTCCTTCACTCCGGGTGGCAGGCAAACCTCCGCAGCGCGGTCCTTCGATCGGGCGAAGCCCGGGGGGCCCGCTGGCGAGGCGTGGGCGCAGGCGGCGAGCGCGAACGGCAGCAGGCGGCGCACGCCGCGAGGGTATCAGTCTTCTTCGAAATACCCGCGAAACTCGCCGCGTGTGACGCCGCCGTCGGCGGTGAGGACCGGCTCGTATTCGCGACCGCACTCCGGACAGGTGAGCGCCTCCACCTCCACCGGCTCGGGGGTGATGCGGCCGCCGTCCACTTCGAGGTACGCCTCGAGCACGAAGTGCTGCGACCCACATGCGCAGCGCGTGGGGTCCTTGTTCTCCTGCGCATCCTGCTCCGCTTCCGCCATCGTCCGCTCGCCCTGCCATCCGCCGCTTGCCATGGGGGATAGCTTAATCCCGGTCCCAGGGCAGGCACATCCCCAACAGGCCCAGCGTCGTAGAGGGGACCAGGTGCACCGCGTGGTACACCAGCGCGAACGCAAGCGCGGGCGCGGGGGCCACTCCGCACGAGGCCAGCGCCACCACTGCCCCCGCCTCGAGAACGCCCACCTGCCCGGGCGTGGACGGCAAGAGGATGGCGAGGTTCACCGAGATCAGCACCAGGCCCCAGGCGGCGGGCGGAGCGTCGATGCCCAGCGTGCGGGCACAGAGCGCCACCAGCAGCAGATCGGTGGTGTCGGAGAACATCGACCAGAGCAGGCTGCGCGCCCACGACCTGCGGGCGTGCACGGTGCGGAGCGCGTGGAGAAAACCGCCGCCCTCCGCCGGCACGCGCCGCGGCAGCGACAGCAGCAGCACCACCCCGGCCAGCGCCAGCGACCCCGCCAGTACCAGCGGCCCGCGAGCCTGGCCGGGCAAGAGCGCCAGCGATCCGCACACCAGACCCAGGCTGAGCGCCTCGATCATCTTCTCGCCGAGCTGCACCGCCACCAGCCCGGAGGCCGGGTAGCCGCGGCGCCGGTGCAGCTCGAGCACGCGCACCGCCTCGCCGGCGCGCGCCGGGAGCAGGTTGCTGCAGGCGTAGCCGGCGTAGAGCAGCCGGGCGAGGTCGAGAAAGCTGGCTTGCTTGCGGCAGGGCAGCGGCGAGAGCAACGCCTCCCAGCGCCGCACCCGCGCGGAGGTGTTGGCGACGGCGTTGCAGGCCAGCGCGAGCCGGAGCCAGGGCAATTGCGCGCCGCGCAGCGTGGCTGCCAAGGAGGCGAAGTCGATGCGGCGGGCGGCGAGCGCGACCAGCGCGGCCGCACCCAGCCAACCCAGGACGCGGAGCCGCGGCCGCGCCGCCGCCGTCTCGCTCACAGCAGGAACCTGCGACAGACCGCCGGCCCCAGCGCATCGGCCCAGGCGCGCGGCAGCCGCTGCCACAGCGCAACCAGCGCACGCACGGAGCGGCTTCCGACGTCGAAGGAGGGCGGCCTGCCGCGCAGCGCCTTCACCTGGACGGAGCGCGGCGTGGTGCGCGCCCCCCAATGGAGCTTGAAGTCCAGCGCGGTGGATCCGCGCAGCGACGTGCCCAGGTCCAGCTCGCGCAGCCCCCGGGCGCAAGAGCGCGAGATGATTTCCCAGTAGAGCAGGTCGTTCGGCCGCATCGGCAGCGCGTCCGGCCGGGACGAGGCGAAGGGCACCGCGACCACGTCGCGGAACGTCACCGTCACCGCTCCGGAGACGCAGCGCCCGCCGTGGTGCAGCGTGATCACGTCGGCGGCCGGACCGAAGGCATCGACCAGCGCCCGCATCCAGCGCAGGCCGTAGATGGGTGCGCCCTTGGAGTGCATGTTCTCCGCCAGCACGTCGTGGAAGCGCCCCACCTCCGGCGGGCCGCCTCGAAGCAGGAGGCCGTGCTCGCGCGCCTTGCGGATGCAGTTGCGCTGCTTGCCGCGGATGCAGCGCCAGGCTTCGTCCTGCGTCTGCCAGAGCGGCAGCGAGGCCACCACCCAGTGATCGTGCGAGACGAATCCGGGCGGCGCCCGCACCGCACCCAGCGGCTTGAGCCGGAACGACGCCAGCCGCACCGCCGAGGCGCGGCGGCACGCCTCGCGCAGGAGCAGGCTGGAGATCTCCTCGTCCTCCGCGAGCACAGGCCCGTAGGCGCCGAACAGCCCGGTGGTGGCGTACCCGCGCAGCGGCGGGTTCTCCACGAAGAAGAGCGGCAGCACGCCGAGCAGCTCGCCCCGGGGACGCGCGCGCGCGGCGAGATACGGCGCGCGCAGCCCGTAGCCGCGCTGCCCCACCGTCCGCCAGCCGTGCAGGTGGTAGCAGTTCGCGCCTTCCTTCCTGGAGACGTAGTCGTCCCACTCCGGCGCGTCCCCGGGGTCGAGCTCCTCGATCAACATGCGCACCACCTTTCCGGCGGGGCGCCAGGAGCAGGAGACGTGCCTGCGCAACCGCGCGGATCCATTCGCCTGCCGCGCGGCGAGGCCGGGTTGCGTCACGGGTTGCGCTGTTGCGGCCGCGCGTGGGCGACAGGTGGCCGCGGCGGCGCTTCCCGGGTCCATGGGGCGTGCTGCTGGCGGGGCGATTCGAAATGCTGCGCCGCATCGGCGCGGGCGGGCTAGCCGAGGTTTTTGCCGCTCGCGACCGAGCCACATCGGCGGAGGTGGCGGTGAAGGTGCTGCACGCGCACCTCGCCCAGGACACCCTGGTGTGCGAGCGCTTCCGCCGCGAGCTGGCCATCGCCCGATCGCTCGATCACCCCGGCATCGTCCGCGTCTTCGATCTGCACGAGCATCAGGGCCGGCCCTTCATCAGCATGGAGCTGCTGCGCGGGCGCACCCTGCACGAGCGGCTGGTCCGCGGCGGCCCGATGGCCCCGGCAGAAGCGCGCCGGGTCACGTTGGAGATCTGCGCGGGCCTGCGCGCGGCGCACCGCGAGGGCGTGATCCACCGCGACCTCAAGCCGCACAACGTCTTCCTCACCGACGGCGGCGCGGTGAAGCTGCTCGACTTCGGGCTGGCCCGCGCGGCCGGGCAGACGCGGATCACCTCTGCCTCGGCGGTCGCCGGTACGCCGGGTTACATCGCGCCGGAGATCCTTGCCGGCGAGCGCGGCGACGCCCGCGCCGACCTCTACGCGCTCGGCGCCACCTGGTTCGAGATGCTCACCTGCACGCCATGGTCCAGCTCGGCGGCCCGGCCCATCGAGGGCCGCGACGGCGAGGCGCTGCGGCGCGCGCTGGAGCCCGACCCGGAGTTGCGCTTCCTCGACGCCGGCCAGTTCCTGCGCGCTCTCGGCGGAGGCACGGTGCCGCCCGCGCTCTCGGCGCGACCGCCGCTCTCCTCGGGCGAGTACGACGTGGTGGTGCACGACGTAGTGCGGCCGCGCGCGCCGCTCCGGGCGGTCGACGAGGTGCTGGAACGGCTGGGGACGCGCGCGCCGTCGCTCTGGAAGCTGCGCCTGCTCGGCGCCGGCCGGGCCGTGCTGGTCAGCGGCGCCAGCCGCCGCACCGCGGAAGCCGCGGCCGCGCTCTGCGCCAGCCACGGATTGCCGGCCACCGTCCGGCCGTTTGCGCTGCGTCCGCGCTCGGAGGAGTGGCTGGCGCGGCACGGTCCGTGGCTTTTGGCGCTGCTCGGCGGCGCGTTGACGATCGCGCTCGCCGCGCTGTTCGGCGAGAGCGCCCGGTGGACGGCGCTGGGCCTGCTTGCGGGATACGTCCTCTCCTGGGGCCTGCACCCGCCGGCCAGCGCGGCGCCGCTCTCGGGTTTGCCGGAGCAGGAGTCGGCGATGTCCCGCCTGGCGCAAGGGGTGGCCCGGCGGGCCTCGATGCTGCGGAAGCGGCGCCCTCACCTCGCGGGCCTGGTGCGGGAGGCGGAGGCCGCCGTGCTGGCCGCCCACCATTCTGCCAATGCTGCGGCCTCCGGCGACGACGCCCAGGTGCAGCGCCTCTTGGAACTGGCCGCGACTCTCGACGATGCACTCGCTCTGGAGCCTGCCGCATGAGCCTCACGCCGGTCATCCCGCGCGGTACGCGCAGCCTCGGCCCCTGCATCCCCTGGCTCTTCGAGGTCCTCGACTGCGCCGCGCCCCAGCGCCCCCCTCGCGCGCATCCGCTGGCCGGCGTCTCCGAGGTCCTGCTCGGCCGCGGGGAAGACGTCGGCCGCGATGGTTCGACGCTGCGGATCGGCGTTCCCGACCGTTGGATGTCCGAGTCGCACGCGCGGCTGCGCAGGCTGGGCGACCAGTGGCAGCTCGAGGATCTCGGCACCACCAACGGCACCCGCATCGGCGGCCAGCGGGCGGAAAAGCGCGAGCTGGCCGACGGCGACGCGCTCGAGATGGGCGGTACCTTCTTCCTCTTCCGGGCCGCGCTGCCGTCGGGGACGTTCCGGCCGCCGCAATGTGTACCGGGTGTACACCTCGCACACATCCATCCGGACCTGGCCACCATGTCCCGAGCCCTGGCGGAGGACTTCGGGCGGCTCCCGGCCATCGCGCGATCGGCGGTGCCGGTGGTGCTCGCCGGCGAGACCGGTACGGGCAAGGAAGTGGTCGCGCGCGCCGTCCACCAGCTCTCCGGCCGCGCCGGCCGCTTCGTCGCGGTCAACTGCGCCGCCATCGCCCCGACGCTGCTGGCGAGCGAGCTGTTCGGCCACCGCAAGGGCGCCTTCTCGGGCGCGCTGGAGAACCGGCCGGGGCTCGTCCGCGCCGCCGATTGCGGCACGCTCCTGCTCGACGAGGTCGCGGAGCTCTCGCCCGAGGCGCAGGGCGCGCTGCTGCGCTTCCTCCAGGAGGGCGAGATCCGGGCGGTGGGGGCAACCGACGCGGCGCGGGTGGACGTGCGCGTGATCGCGGCCTCGCATGTCGATCTGGAAGAGGCGGTCGCTGCGGGAACCTTCCGCGCCGATCTCCTCGCCCGGCTGTCGGGCTTCACGCTCTGCCTGCCTCCGCTGCGAGGGCGCCGCGAGGACCTGGGCCTGTTGGTCGCGGCGCTCCTGCGCCGGCATGGAGGCGCGCGCGCGACGCTCACCGCCGGGGCGGGGCGCGCCTTGATGCGCTACCGCTGGCCCTTGAACGTGCGCGAGCTGGAGCAGTGCCTCGCGGCGGCCCTGGCGCTGGCCGGCGGCCACGCCATCGAGCCTTTGCACCTGCCGCTCGCGGTCGTGCGCCCGCCGCCGCCGGTCCAGGCGTTTGCGGGTCTTCAGCCGCGGCCGCTTGCGCCCGAGGACGCCGCGCGCCGCGAGGAGCTGGTGGCGCTCCTGCGCGACCATCGCGGCAACGTGGCGGCGGTGGCGCGCGCGCTGGGGAAGGCCCGCATGCAAGTGCACCGATGGGTCAAGCGCTTCCAGCTCACGCTTGCGGACTACCGGTAGTTGCGCGATACCGCGCGGATGCTCGCAATCGACCTGACGGGAAAGCGCGCCCTGGTAGCCGGCGTGGCCGACGACGCGGGGTTCGGATTCGCCATCGCCAAGGCGCTGGCCGAAGCCGGCGCTTCCGTGTGCGTGGGCACCTGGCCGCCGGCGCTCAACATCTTCGAGACGCTGATCCGGCGCGGGAAGATCGACGAGTCGCGCAAGCTCTCGGGTGGCCGGATGCTCGAGTTCGAGAAGATCTATCCGCTGGACGCCGCCTACGACACGCTCGCCGAGGCGCCCGAGGACGTGCGCACCAGCAAGCGCTACGTGGAGCGCGGCGACTTCTCGGTGCAGGGGCTGGCCGAGGCGATGAAGCGGGACTTCGGCGAGCAGTCGCTGGACATCGTGGTGCACTCGCTGGCCAACGGACCCGAGGTGAAGAAGCCTTTGCTGGAGACCTCGCGCAACGGCTATCTCACCGCCATCAGCGTGAGCGCCTACTCGATGGTGAGCTTGCTGCAGCGCCTCGGCGCCCTGATGCGCCCCGGCGGCACCGCGGTCTCGCTCACCTATCTCGCCAGCGAGCGGGTGGTTCCGGGTTACGGCGGCGGCATGTCGTCCGCCAAGGCCGCGCTGGAGAGCGACACGCGCACGCTGGCCTTCGAAGCGGGCCGCAAGCACGGCATCCGCGTCAACACCATCTCGGCGGGCCCGCTGGCTTCCCGCGCGGCCAGCGCCATCGGGTTCATCGAGGAGATGGTGAAGTACTACAAGCAGAACACGCCGCTGCCGGAGGAGCTGACGGCCGCGGAGGTCGGCAACGTGGCCGCGTTCCTGTGCAGCCCGCTGGCGTCGGGGATCACCGGCACGACCGTCTACGTGGACAAGGGCTACCACACGATGGGGCGGACCGTCGGCTAGCTCTCGCTACTTCAGCGCCACTTCCAGGGCCTTCCGCAGTTCCTTCTCCCGGCCGTCGGTGAGCGCCCCGATGTGGGTCCAGACCACCTTCCCCTGCCGGTCCACCAGCAACATCGTCGGCAGGCTCGATACCGCAAACGCGGCCGAGGCCGTCCCGTCGTCCAGCACGACGGGGAATGTCAGATGATTCTGCGCGAGGAACTCCTGCACCTCGGCGTCGCGCGTCGGCGCTTCGTCATCCGTATCTACTGAATATAGCTCGACGCCCTTGGGCTGGTACTCCTGCCACAGCTTCTGCACCCGCGGCATCGAGTACCGGCAAGGGCCGCACCAGGTGGCCCAGAAATCCACCACCGTCACCTTCCCTTGCTGCAAGGCCGCGTTTCCGCCGCCCAGCTTGGGAAGCGTCAGCGCCGGCGCGACCTTCGCCGCCACGCGCGGCGCCGTCCGGTTGCCCTGCATCACCGCCAAGGCCACCACGCTGCCCGTGGCCAGGACCACCAGCGCCCAGATCCATCCTTCACTTCGTTGCGCGCCGAGCGCCTGGTCAGCCATCGGCCCGTAACCATGCGGGCGGGTAGCCTCCGCGTCAAGCAAGCCGGAAAGTGGCATCACGGGTGGGCGCGTGTCAGTTTCCGGGCATGAAGTGGATCCTGGCGCTGATGCTGGTGGGGGCGGTGGTGTTGGCGACGACGTTCGTGCCGCCGAAGACGGCCGCGAAGATGACCGCGCGCGGGCTCCGGGCAACCTGGGACTGGCTGGCGGGGCTGGGCCAGGAGCAGCGGACGCCGCCGGCGCCGACGCGCAAGACCGTGAGGAAGGCGCAGGCGCGGCGCACGGGGCGCGAAGGGATCGTGGCGCAGCCGCCAAAGGAAAGGCTCGGCGACGAGGACCGCGCCTCGCTGGACGCGTTGATCGGGCGCAACAGATAACCCGCCCGCGGTAAGTTGGGCCGGTGGCGGACCTGTTCGGTATTCCCAGGCAACGGCTTCCCCTCGCGGTGGGGATGATCCTGCTGCTCGCCTTCACCCTTTCGTGGCTGCAGGGCCGGTTCGACTCCAGCGACGCGAAGAAGGCCATCGCGGCGGCGATGGCGTGGAGGCCTTCGGGGGCGCAGTCGATCTTCGAGTCCCTGGCGGCGCGCGGCGAAGGCGACCCGCAGTGCACCGGCAAGGTGGTCTCGCAGCTTCTCGGAGACGTCGAGGTGAAGTGCTCGACGCCGAAGGCGCCGCTGGTCGACTACCAGTTCCGCGTGCTGCTCGACGGAAAGAAGCCGCCGCGGGCCGCGAACGAGGTCGCCCAGCAACTGGTCGCCGGAATGGTCCGGAAGTAGACGCAACTGGCAGTGCCGGGCAAGCGTCACCAAGCTTGCCCGCATGACCGCCGCTCTCGCCCTCCTGCTCGCCGCAAAGCCTTTGTGGACCGATGCGCCTGCCGCAAAGGAGCGGGTCGCGGCGCCCCCTGCGTCGATTGCCGCCTTGGTGAAAAGCTCGATGCCGGCGGTGGTGGGCATCGTGGCGACGACAGCGCGCGGCGGCGCCGACCCGTTCCGCGAGTTCCTCGAGCGCATGTACGGGTCGGGCGGCGGCGGCGCGCCCAGCGAAACGCCGGTGCGCGGCATCGGCACCGGCTTCTTCATCCGCAGCGACGGCCTCATCGCCACCAACGGCCACGTCATCGAAGGCGCCACCGACATCACCGTGCAGGTGGGCGAGGAGGAGCGCGTGTATCGGGCCACGGTGGTCGGCCAGGACGACGCCACGGATCTGGCGCTGCTCCGCATCGAGGGCGACCGCCCCTTCGCGGTGCTGCCGCTCGGCGACAGCGACCGGCTCGAGGTGGGCGAGTGGGTGGTGGCCATCGGCAATCCCTTCGGGCTTTCCCGCTCGGTGACCACCGGCATCGTCAGCTTCAAGGGGCGCCGCGACGTGAACCCCAGCGGACGCCCCGGCTACTACGACTTCATCCAGACCGACGCCGCCATCAACCCCGGCAACTCCGGCGGGCCGCTGCTCGACGCGCACGGGGCGGTCATCGGCATCAACGCGGCCGTCAATCCATCGGGCCAAGGCATCGGTTTCGCCATCCCCATCGAGCAGCTTCGCGAGATCGGCCCGCAGCTTGCCGGCGCGGGTCACGTGGTGCGCAGCTACATGGGCGTCTCGGTGCAGGAGTCGATGTCTTCCGACCTTGCGGAGAGCTTCGGCGTCCCTGGCGGCAAGGGCGTGGTCATCACCGAGGTGGCCGAAGATGGGCCCGGCGCGCTGGCCGGATTGAAGCCCGGCGACGTGGTGACGGTGTTCGAAGGCGAGCCAGTGTCGGACAGCTACCGCCTGCGCTGGCTGACCGCGCGCACCACGCCCGGGCAGCGAGTGAAGCTGCGCATCTGGCGGGAGGGCAAGATCCTGGAGAAGACGGTGCTCCTCTTGGAGAAGCAGGGAACCGCGCGTGAGAGGCCCGCTGCGCCTGTGTCGCTCCGCCGCGACCAGGAGCCGTTCGGCTTCGCCGTGGACGAGCCGCAGCGCGGCGACGGCGAGACCGGGCGCGGCCTGCGCGTGAGCAGCGTCGACCTGCGCAGCAACGCTTTTCGCTCTGGCGTGCGCGAAGGCGACCTGATCGTCTCGGTGAACGGGCAGCCTGTCGCCGACAAGCTGGCGTACCGAAAGGTAGTTTCGAGCCTGCCGCCGGTCTCTCGCCTGTATGTGCGACGCGGTGGAAAGGCGCTCTTCTTCGCCCTGCGCCGCGAGCCTGCGGTCACGGCGAGGGTCGAACCCCGCCCTGTGGCGGATCCCGCCGCGAATCCCGCGAAGTAGGCGCTTCCGGGTCTTCCCGAAATCTTCATCGACCTCGAACGGGCCTTTCATGTCCCCGGGACATCGTACCGGCAGGCAGGCCTTGGTCGTTTCGAGCGTTTCCGAGGTGCGGAGATCTCCGCCGCGCGTCAGACTAGTGGCCGTCGAGGAGGTTCTGAGGAATGGGATCGAGCAGGCTGCCGGGCTTCTACAAGATGAAGATCGCGGAGCGCCTTCGCCGGTTGGCCGACCAGCTGGAGCTGCCTTCGGGCGAGCTGTCCGGCCTGGGCGAGAGCGCCACCCTCCCCCTCGCGAACGCCGACGCGATGATCGAAAACGCCGTGGGCGTGCTGGGCCTGCCCGTCGGCCTCGGCCTCAACTTCGTCGTCAACGGCGAGGATCTCCTGATCCCCATGGCGGTGGAGGAGCCCTCGGTCATCGCCGCCGTCTCGCTGGCCGCCAAGATCGCGCGCGACGGCGGCGGCTTCAAGGCCGACGCGGACGAGCCGCGGATGATCGGCCAGGTGCAGATCACCGACGTGCCCCACCTGGATGCGGCCAGGGCTGCGGTCCTGCGCGAGAAGGAGTCGATCCTCGCGACGGCGAATGCGCTGCATCCGGCGATGAAGGCGCGCGGCGGCGGGGCCAAGGACATCGAGGTCCGCCTGCTCGCTGTCGGCAGCGAGACGCAACTCATCGTCCATCTCATCGTCGACACGCAGGAGGCGATGGGCGCAAACCTGATCAACACCATGTGCGAGGGCGTGGCGCCGGTGCTCGAGCGCCTCACGGGCGGCCGGGTGCGCCTGCGCATCCTCTCCAACCTCGCGGACTTGCGGCTGGCGCGCGCCTCCTGCCGCATCCCCTTCGATGCGCTGGCCGACTTCGGCTTCTCGGGCGCCGAGGTGGCGCATGGCATCGCCGAGGCATGGCGCTTCGCCGACGCCGACCCGTACCGTGCCTGCACGCACAACAAAGGCGTGATGAACGGCGTGGACGCGGTGGCGCTGGCCACCGGCAACGACTGGCGCGCCATCGAGGCCGGCGCGCACGCCTGGTGCGCGCGCAACGGCCGCTACGAGCCACTCAGCCGCTGGTGGGTACAGGACGGCGCGCTCAACGGCAGCATCGAGATCCCCATCCAGGTGGGCACGGTGGGCGGCGCGGTGAAGGCCAACCCGTTCATCCCCGTGCTCTTGCGCATCCTGGGCAATCCTCCCGCGCAGAAGCTTGCCGGCATCATGGCGGCGGTGGGACTGGCGCAGAACATGGCGGCGCTGCGCGCGCTGGGCACGGTGGGCATCCAGAAGGGCCACATGGCGCTGCACGCGCGGAACCTTGCAGTGAGCGCGGGCGCGAAGGGGACCGCGGTCGAGGAAGTGGCGCGCGCGCTGATCGCCGCCGGCGAGATCAAGCTGCACCGCGCGCAGGAGATCCTGGCCAAGCTGGTGGCGCGCGGATCGTCGGCGGAAGCCACCTAGCCTTTCCCGAAATATGCTCTAGTGGGCCGCATGGTGCCGGCCTGCCTGACCGACTACGCGCGGCTGTCCGAGCCCCGGCTGCGGCAGTTTCTCGAGGAGAAATCGCGCGGATTCGCGGCGCTGCCGGTGGAGCTGCGCGACGTCGCCGCGGCATTGCGGGATTACCTGCTTCGCGGCGGCAAACGGCTGCGGGGCGCGCTGGTGCTGCTCGGGCACGAGGCGGCAGGCGGGCAGCGCGAGGCGGCCATCGACGCGTCGCTGGGGCTCGAGCTCTTGCACGCGTACCTGCTCATCCACGACGACTTCATGGACCAGGACGACGTCCGCCGCGGGGGACCCACGCTGCATCGCGCGCTGGGCGGGGATCACCTGGGGGCGAGCCTTGCCCTGCTCTGCGGGAGCCTGTGCGAGTCGTGGGCCTACCAGCTGTTCGGCGGCGCGTCGCCGCTGGTGGCGCGGACGGTGGAGCAGGTGATCCTGGGGCAGATGGCGGATTTGCGCGCGCCGCGCGGGCGCGAGTTGGGGGAGCGGGAGATCCTGGACGTGCAGCGCGCCAAGACCGGGACGTACACGTTCGAGCTGCCGCTGCACCTCGGCGCCACGCTGGCTGGCGCGGGGCGGCCGGTGCTGGATGCGCTGAGCGCATACGCGCGGCCGCTGGGGATGGCGTTCCAGATTGCCGACGATCTGCTCGGCACGTTCGGAGAGCCGGAGCAGACCGGCAAGCCCAACGCCAGCGATCTGCGGGAGGGAAAGCGGACCCTGCTGGTGGCGCGGGCGCTGGAGAAGGCGGCGCCGGCCGACGCGGCGCGGCTGCGCGCCGGCCTGGGGCGGCCCGATGCCGACGTGGAGGAGTTGCGCGACATCCTGCGCCGGAGCGGCGCGGAGTCCTCGGCGCGTGCCGACGCGGAGCGCCTCTGCGATCAGGCGCTCCAAGCGCTGGAGGCGGGCGCGCTGCCGCAGCATGTAGCGCAGGACCTGCGGGAGATCGCGGTCTACACGGTACGGCGCGCACTGTAGTGGCGTCCGTCCTCGGGGACGCCGTCAGCCGTGGTTGGCGGCGCGACCACGAGATGATCTGCCGCCTGCATCGGTCAATCGACCGATACCGATCTGGCATTGGTTCCGATATATCCCCAATCAATGCGCACCACAGCCTCGCAATTGGTTCTGGCCTTGCCACAGCGAGGCGGCAAGCGGCGCGGAGCGGGACGCAAGCCGATCATGCCGGGGCGGCGCGTGTCGCACAAGGCACGTCCCCGGTTCGACAAGGCCGCCGCCGTCCACGTCACGCTGCGCGTGGCCGACCACGTCTGGAACCTGCGCTCGCGGCGGTGCTTCAAGGTGCTGGAGGCCTGCGTAGCGGCGGCGCTGGGCAGGTCCGGGCTGCGCGTGATCGAGTTCACCGTGCTCGGCAATCACCTGCACTTGCTGGTGGAGGCCGATTCTTCTCGCGCCCTCTCTCGCGGCATGCAGGGCCTCTGCATCCGCATCGCAAAGTCCCTGAACCGCCTGATGGCTCGGCGCGGGCCCGTCCTGGCCGACCACTTCCATTCGCGCCTGCTGCGAACGCCGACGGAGCTGGTGAACGCCATCGCGTACGTGCTGGGAAACGCCGCGCATCACTACGGTCAGACCGGTCCTGACTGCTTCGGCTCGGCGGGCTACGCGCCTGACCAGCGCGAACGTGTTCTTTCGCATCCGACAACCTGGTTGCTGCGATCTGGTTGGCGCCGCGCTCGCCGCGTGCCAGCATCACTACAGGCCTTCGCTAGATCGGTGCCCCCGGCATGACCGATAGATCGTGGACGAGGACTCCAGGGAAGCTCGCGGCGGTGTTCTTCGCCTCCTGGCTGGCGACGACGATGGTGCAGCCGCCTGATGCGCCACGTCGCGAAGAATGAGAACCGGGTCCTACTCAACTTCATGAAGCTCGCGGGTTGCTCTTCTCCTCTGCGGCTGCTGCAGATGACCTGGGCGAGGGCCGGCCGCGAGTCGATGCCGGTGATCGCGTTCGGAGAGCCAATCGCGCCGACCCTGAATCGTTGAACTCCGCGCGGCCGAACGCGAGCTGAGGGTGCCGCCGGCCGTCCGGGAGGGAGCGGTCGATCCGACGGAAGATCCGGTCTCATGGGGGCCAAACTTCTTGCCCATCCGAGCGGCAGGTAATTTGCTCGCATTTACCTATGGTGTCCGCGACCGACAAGTACCGTCTTGACGGTATGCCCGACCGTCGGGAAGAGTGCCACCCGTCTTCGTGCCTCAAACCGGAGGTGGAATGGTCCGGAACGGTTTTGGACGTGTGTTGGTCGCCGTGGTCGTCGGAACGCTCGGTCTCATTCTTCTTCCCTCTGAGAGTCGCGCTTCCTGCCCGGGCACCAAGACGTGCGCCGGTTGCAAAGCGGCCTTCTGCGATGGCGATGTCTGGACCTGCGATGGCTTCAAGGCTGCCGGCGCGGCCTGCACGGATAGCAACTTGTGCACCACGGGCGAGTCTTGCGACGGAGCAGGCCATTGCGTTCCGCCGCCGGGCCAGACCGTCACGTGCAATCCGGCACCTGAGTGTCACCTAGCGGTCACGTGCAACGCCACGACTGGGACCTGCCCGACAACGTATCCAAACGCCCCTGATGGCAAGACTTGCTCGGCCCCCGAGAATGCAACCGCTACCTGTCTGGGAGGCGCGTGCCAGCCGTGGGCGTGCAACACCGGGTACAAGAAGTGCGAGGCCCGTTGCATACCCTCGGGCCAGTGCTGCACGAACGCGGACTGCGCCATCGCGAACGGCACTCTGACCTGCTCCTCGGGCACAGGCACATGCACGTCGCCGCCCCTGTGCAACAGCGGGATGAAGGTGTGCGGAAGCTCCTGCATCCCGTTGTCGCAATGCTGCACTGCCGCTGGTTGCCCGGCAGTGACGAACGGCAGCGCTGTCTGCAACTCGGGTGTGTGTGGCGCGAGCTGCCCGACCAACTACACCGCTTGTTCGAGCACGTTGTGCGTCAACCTCACAGCGGGCGGATGCTGCACCAACTCGAACTGCGGCTCGAACCTCGGACACCAGATGTTCTGCGTCAAGAACACCTGCTCCATCACCTGCGGCGCGAACTCCGACTGCTCCCTTCCGGGGAATGTGGGAGAGCAGACCTGCAGTAGTGGCGTTTGCGGCTCGCCGGTGATCTGCGCTGACGGCTACAAGGCCTGTGCTGGAACGAACACCTGCATCGTAGCCGATGGCTGCTGCTCCGGAGCTGACTGCTCCAGCGGAATGGCGTGCTCCAACGGCGCCTGCACGCTGAGCTGCGCCGCGGGCACCCAGCCCTGCGGCACCAGTTGCGTCCCGACGTCGGCCTCCGTCTGCTGCCCACGCGACAACTGAGCTTTGGAGACCTGCCAATGAGGAATCTCGGCATCATTGCAGCTGCTCTGGCGTTGTTCCCTGCCACCGCCCTGAACGCCCAGGTCGTCGGCGTCGACGGATCGATCAGCTACTCGTATTCCTTCCCATTGCCGCCCGCTCGGGGGCGATATCAGCCGCAGCTCTCGATCGCATACAACAGCAACGCCGGCGCGTCGGCGGTGGGGCTCGGGTGGTCCCTGAGCGAGAACTACATCGAGGAGGTGACGCGGTCGACCCCCAACCTCACGGGGAGCGCTCGGTCGCGATACTTCTTGGTGAGGAATGGTGGAAGCCAACTCCTCGCGCAGGCAACGGACCAGTCCTTCAGGACCGACGTCAGCGACGACTATTTCAAGCTTCTCCACCCGTCCGCCGGTTTGTGGACGGCGACGGACGGCGTGGGGAACTCGTACACGTACCAGTGCCTTCCCGGGACGTCCGCCTGCGCCCGTTGGTACCTGGTGCAGGTGATCGACGTCGACCAGAATGCAACGACGTTCGGGTACTCCAAGCCTGACGGCACGGCGACGCTCTTCGAAACGCAGTTGTGCGGGTCGCCAGCCTCTGCCGCACCGCGCACGGCCGCGTTGTTGACGAGCATCACCTACAACAACCCTGATCCGTTGCAGCCTGCCGGTGGCATACACGTCGTCTCGCTGGGCTACACGGCCGTCACGACGGAGAACAGCCCGGCGGCAAGCAGGGAGGCGATCGATGGTTGCCTCGTCACGCACGACCGGCTGCTGACATCAATCAGCATAGCCAGATCGGGAACCTCGCTCGGTTCCTATGATCTGGTGCAGCGACCAGGTGTTGACACCGGACGGTCGCTTCTCGACCGCGTGCAGGTCCGTGACCGGCAAGGGAATCCGCTCGGACTCCCGACCTCGTTCTCGTATGAGGCCGATGTACCGGGCCTTTCGCCTGCGGCAACTGGCGCGGTCGTCACCCTGCCGCCGCTCGCCGACCCGGTCACCATTTCAATCGGCAAGGAGGTTTCCCTCGTACCCGCTTCACAATGTCAGTATTGGCTTCACCTGCCGCCGGGTACAACATGCGCCGTCCAGGATCTCGCAGCATGGATCGACATGGACGGAGACGGAGTGCCCGATCTCGTCTGGGGCGGGTACGATCCCGGCGGCGCCTCCGGCATCAGATGGATCAAGAACTTGAGCAAGCCCAGCGTTCTTGGAACCATCACCTTGGACAACAACATCGCGGTGATACCCGGATCTGAGAGCTGGCCAGGAACCGTGACCTACAACAACAGCGCCGGCGCGAGCGAGGCGGCCGACGAGGCGCAGTTCGCTGGTTGGACCAT